>Ga0153956_1000019_pt1 | contig 300163 bp, 263 predicted proteins | sample TSFL040MetaG_FD_104704 | JGI IMG/M metagenome (GOLD analysis project Ga0153956, IMG submission 104704) | Attine ant fungus gardens microbial communities from Florida, USA - TSFL040 MetaG | ecosystem: Host-associated > Fungi > Mycelium > Unclassified | place: USA: Florida, Wekiwa Springs... | reverse complement strand
GCCAGATCAACTTCATCGGCAACAAGGCATTCAGCACCGGCACGCTGCGCGACGAAATGCAGCTGTCCACGCCGAACTGGTTCTCGTGGTACACGAAGAACGATCTGTACGCGAAAGACAAGCTCACCGGCGACCTCGAGAACATCCGCTCGTACTACCTGAACCGCGGCTACCTCGAATTCAGCATCGAGTCGACCCAGGTGTCGATCACGCCGGACAAGAAGGACATGTATCTGACGGTCACGCTGCATGAGGGCGAACCGTACACGATTTCGAACATCCACCTCGCCGGCAATCTGCTCGACCGCGAAGCCGAGCTGAAGAAGCTGATCAAGATCAAACCCGGCGACCGTTTCTCGGCCGAAAAGCTGCAAGCCACGACCAAGGCGATCGTCGACAAGCTCGGCGAATACGGTTACGCGTTTGCGACCGTCAATGCGCAGCCGCAGATCGACCAGAAGAATCACACGGTCGACCTGACGCTGCAGGTCGACCCGAGCCGCCGCGTCTATGTGCGCCGCATCAACGTGGTCGGCAACACCCGTACGCGCGACGAGGTGGTGCGTCGCGAAATGCGCCAGCTCGAAAGCTCGTGGTTCGATTCGAACCGCCTGTCGCTGTCGAAAGACCGTATCAACCGTCTCGGTTACTTCACCGACGTCGACGTGACGACGGTGCCGGTCGAAGGCACGCCCGACCAGGTCGACATCGACGTGAAGGTCGCGGAAAAGCCGACCGGTGCGATCACGCTCGGCGCGGGCTTCTCGTCGACGGATAAGGTCGTGCTGTCCGCGGGTATCTCGCAGGACAACGTGTTCGGTTCGGGCACGAGCCTGTCGGTGAACGTCAACACCGCGAAGACGTACCGCACGCTGACGGTCACGCAGGTCGATCCGTATTTCACGGTGGACGGCATCAAGCGGATCACCGACGTGTACTACCGCACGTACCAGCCGCTGTACTACTCGACCGATTCGAGCTTCAAGATCGTCACGGCCGGTGCCGACCTGAAGTTCGGCATTCCGTTCTCCGAAGTCGACACGGTGTACTTCGGCGTGGGTTTCGAGCAGAACCAGCTGGACATCGACTCGACCACGCCGGCGTCGTACAAACAGTACGTGAACGACTTCGGCCGGGTGTCGAACAACGTCCCTCTGACGGTGGGCTGGTCGCGCGACGCGCGTGACAGCGCGCTGGTGCCGAGCCGCGGCTACTTCACGCAGGCGAACGCCGAGTACGGCACGCCGGTCGGCGGCACGCAGTACTACAAGGCCGACATCAACGCGCAGTACTATTACTCGTTCGCGCGCGGCTTCGTGCTGGGCTTCAACTTCCAGGGCGGCTACGGTAATGGTCTCGGCGGCAAGCCGTATCCGATTTTCAAGAACTACTACGCAGGCGGTATCGGTTCGGTGCGCGGCTACGAGCCGAGTTCGCTGGGACCGCGTGACAGGACGACAAACGACCCGATCGGCGGCTCGAAGATGCTGGTGGGCAACATCGAGTTGACGTTCCCGTTGCCGGGCACTGGCTATGACCGCACGCTGCGGGTCTTCACCTTCCTGGATGCGGGTAACGTGTGGGCCGATGCGAGCTCGGCGGCTACCTCCACCGGTGCAAACGGCCTGCGTTACGGCTACGGTGTGGGTCTCGCGTGGATTTCGCCGATCGGCCCGCTCAAGCTGAGCCTCGGCTTCCCGCTTATCAAGCACGAAGGCGACCAGTATCAGAAGTTCCAGTTCCAGATCGGGACGGCGTTCTGATCGCGCGGCGGGCGGTCAGGCCGCGAGCGGTTCCCGGCAGCGTGTCTGGCCAAACTACGGTATCGAGAGGATGACTTTGCTAACCGGTATGTTTTCGAAACGTGTAGCGTGCGCATTGGCGCTGGCAATGACCTTGGGGGTCGGGGTCGCGCATGCGCAGGAGGCGAGGATCGCCGCGGTGAACTCCGACCGCATCCTGCGCGAGTCGGCGGCAGCAAAGGCCGCGCAGTTGAAGCTCGAGGCCGAGTTCGCGAAGCGCGACAAGGATCTCGCCGATATGGCGCAGAAGCTCAAGTCGATGTCCGATGCGCTCGACAAGAGCGGCGCGTCGATGTCGGTGGCCGATCGCGCGCAGAAGCAGCGTGATCTGTCGCAGCTCGACTCGGACTTCCAGCGCAAGCAGCGCGAGTTCCGCGAAGATCTCAACCAACGTCGCAACGAGGAACTGGCTGCGGTGCTCGATCGCGCGAACAAGGTCATCAAGCAGATCGCGGAGACGCAGCACTACGATCTGATCGTGCAGGAGGCGGTGTACGTGAGTCCGCGCATCGATATCACGGACCAGGTACTGAAGGCGCTGGCGGCATCGGGCAACTGATCGCGGTGTTTTGTTTTTCGGGCGGGCGTCGACGCTTGCTCGAGTCGACAGCTTTGCATGGGGTGAGAGTAAGCGCTAAAGCGCTAACTCTCACCGACACAGGAGACAGGATAGGCATGGCATTTACGCTCGAGGACATCGTCCAGCGGTTCGGCGGTGACGTAGTCGGAGACGGTTCGCAGCGCGTGGGCAGTCTCGCGCCGCTCGACCAGGCAGGTCCTGACCAGTTGGCGTTCCTCGCCAATCCGAAGTATCTGTCACAGGTCGAAACGACCCGCGCGGGCGCGGTGCTGATCAATGCCGGCGACCTCGCGAAGCTCGCGTCGCGCGATGGCCGTAACTTCATCGTCACGCCGAATCCGTACGCTTACTTTGCGCGCGTCGCGCAAACCTTCATCGATCTCGCCGCGCCCAAAGCCTTGCCCGGCGTGCACCCGAGTGCAACCGTCGATCCTTCCGCACAGATCGCCGCGAGCGCGGTGATCGGCCCGCGCGTCACGGTCGAAGCCGGTGCGGTGATCGGCGAGCATGCGCGGCTCGACGCCAATGTGGTGATCGGCCGCGGTACGCGCGTCGGCGCGAACTCCCATCTTTATCCGAACGTCACCGTGTACCACGGCTGCAAGCTCGGCGAACGCGTGATTGTGCACGCTGGCGCGGTAATCGGCTCGGACGGTTTCGGCTTCGCGCCGGACTTCGTCGGCGAAGGTGAAGCGCGCACGGGCAGCTGGGTGAAGATTCCGCAGGTGGGCGGCGTGTCGATGGCGAACGACGTCGAAATCGGTGCGAACACGACGATCGACCGCGGCGCGATGGCCGATACGATCATCGAAGAATGCGTGAAGATCGACAACCTCGTGCAGATCGGCCATAACTGCAAGATCGGCGCGTACACGGTGATCGCCGGCTGCGCGGGCATCGCGGGCAGCACGACGATCGGCCGCCATTGCATGATCGGCGGCGCGGTCGGCATTGCCGGACACGTGACGCTTGCCGATTACGTGATCGTCACGGCGAAGTCCGGCGTGTCGAAGTCGCTGCTCAAGCCCGGCATGTACACGAGCGCGTTCCCGGCCGTGAACCACGCGGACTGGAACAGGAGCGCGGCGCTGCTGCGCAATATCGACAAGCTTCGCGAGCGTATCAAGGCACTGGAAGGCGCCGCGGCGGGCAACGCCGCGCACGCGACGGGTGGCGCGGCAAAGGCGGCCTCGAGCGACAAGATCTGAGCGATACCCGGACGGCCCGTCGGCACCGCGTAAAATAGCGGGCGAGCATTACGAAGCAAGGCCGGTTGCGGTGGCCGGGTGGCGCGGCCACCGGCTTCCAGGGCGCCGGCCACGCGCGTTTTCAACCCACCTGCACCAGCATCCGCAGTCATCACCGCGCAGTCAATGCGTGAGCAGAAACACCATGAGCACCGAAAAAATCAATCTCGACATTCATAAGATTCTCACGCTGCTGCCGCATCGTTATCCGATTCTGCTGGTCGATCGCGTGCTCGAACTCGAGCCGCACAAGAACATCAAAGCATTGAAGAACGTGTCGATCAATGAGCCGTATTTTCAGGGGCATTTTCCGACGCGGCCGGTGATGCCGGGCGTTCTGATTCTCGAAGCACTGGCGCAGACGGCAGCGCTGCTGACGTTCTCGGAAGAGCCGAGCGATCCGACGAACACGCTGTACCTGTTCGTCGGCATCGACAACGCGCGTTTCAAGCGCGTGGTCGAGCCGGGCGATCAACTGATCCTTAATTGCACGTTCGGGCGTCATATGCGCGGCATCTGGAAGTTCAAGGCACGCGCCGAAGTGGATGGGGTTGTCGCGGCGGAAGCCGATCTGATGTGCGCGGTGCGCCACACCGACAAAGACGCTTGACGCCCGCGCGCAGGTAGTCCGCGGCGGGTCCATCCAGACAACGCAACAGAAGCACAAGCGAGGACGCATGAGCAGGATTCATCCCACTGCGATCATCGAACCGGGCGCGCAGCTCGACGAATCCGTCGAAATCGGGCCGTATGCGGTAGTCGGCGCACACGTGACGATCGGCGCGCGCAGCACGGTCGGCTCCCACAGCGTGATCGAAGGCCGCACCACGATCGGCGAAGACAACCGGATCGGGCACTACGCGTCGGTCGGCGGCCGTCCGCAGGACATGAAGTACAAGGACGAGCCGACCCGGCTCGTGATCGGCAACCGCAACACGATCCGCGAATTCACGACGATCCACACCGGCACGGTGCAGGACGCGGGCGTCACGTCGCTTGGCGACGACAACTGGATCATGGCGTACGTGCACATCGGCCACGACTGCCATGTCGGCAATAACGTGATCCTGTCGAGCAACGCGCAGATGGCCGGCCACGTGACGATCGGCGATTACGCGATCATCGGCGGCATGTCGGGCGTGCATCAGTTCGTGCGCATTGGCGAGCATTCGATGCTTGGCGGCGCGTCGGCGCTCGTGCAGGACGTGCCGCCGTACGTGATCGCGGCCGGCAACAAGGCCGAGCCGCATGGCATCAACGTCGAGGGTCTGCGCCGCCGCGGCTTTTCGGCGGACGCGATCTCGGTGCTGCGCAGCGCGTATCGCGTGCTCTACAAGAACGGTTTGTCGCTCGAAGAGGCAAAGGTGCAATTGCGCGAGCTGGGCGCGGCCGGCGGCGATGGCGACGCTCCGGTGCAGACGCTGCTCGCATTCGTCGAAGCGTCGCAGCGCGGCATCATCCGCTAACCGATGGCGCTGCAACCCAGTCCGCTGCGCGTCGCGATGGTGGCCGGCGAGCCGTCCGGCGACCTGCTCGCCGCGTCGCTGCTCGACGGTCTCGCGAGCCGTCTGCCGGCCGCCACGCAGTATTACGGCATCGGCGGTCCGCGCATGATCGCCACCGGCTTCGACGCCCATTGGCCGATGGAAAAGCTCACGGTGCGCGGCTATGTCGAAGCGCTGCGCCATATCCCGGAAATCCTCGGCATCCGCAACGAACTGAAGCGCCAGCTGCTCGCCGAGCCGCCGTCGGTCTTCGTCGGCGTCGATGCGCCCGATTTCAACTTCGGGCTCGAGCACGCTTTGCGCGACGCGGGCATTCCCACGGTCCACTTCGTCTGTCCGTCCATCTGGGCGTGGCGCGGCGGGCGCATCAAGAAGATCGCGAAGGCGGTCGACCACATGCTGTGCGTGTTCCCGTTCGAAACCGCGCTGCTGCAGAAGGCGGGCGTCACGGCGTCGTACGTCGGTCACCCGCTCGCCGATCAGATTCCGCTCGAACCCGACACGCTGGGCGCGCGCCGCATGCTCGGCCTCGCGGAAAGCGGCCCGGTGATCGCGGTACTGCCGGGTAGCCGGCGCTCGGAAATCGATCTGATCGGACCGACGTTTTTCGCCGCGATGGAGATGATGCAGCATCAGGAGCCGAGTCTGCGCTTCGTGATGCCGGCGGCCACGCCGGCGTTGCGCGCGATGCTGCAACCGCTGGTCGATTCGCATCCGGGGCTCGCGCTGACCATTACCGACGGCCAGTCGCAACTCGCGATGACCGCCGCCGACGCGATTCTGGTGAAGAGCGGCACCGTGACGCTCGAAGCCGCGCTATTGAAAAAGCCGATGGTGATCTCGTACAAGGTGCCGTGGCTGACCGGTCAGATCATGCGTCGCCAGGGTTATCTGCCGTACGTCGGGCTGCCGAATATTCTGGCGGGTCGCTTCGTGGTGCCCGAGATCCTGCAGCATTTCGCGACGCCGCAGGCGCTCGCCGAGGCGACGCTGAAACAGTTGCGCGACGAGGCGAACCGGCGCACGCTGACGGAAATCTTCACGGAGATGCATCACGTGCTGAAGCAGAACACCGCGCAGCGCGCGGCGGAAGTCGTGGCCAGCGTCGTCGAAAAGCGCGCGGGGCGGGCATGACCGCCGCACGCATGCCTCGCCGCAAGACCGCTGCCGCTGTCAGTGCGGTCGCGCAGGCCGGCCTGAACTTCGACAGCGCGGAGGAAATCGTCTGCGGCGTCGATGAGGCTGGGCGTGGACCGCTGGCGGGCCCGGTCGTTGCGGCGGCGGTAATTTTCGATCCCGCCAGGCCGATGATTCGCGGTCTCGACGATTCGAAGGTGCTGACGGCGAAAAAGCGCGAGCAGCTATACGACAAGATCGTCGATCGCGCGCTCGCTTATTGTGTTGCATCGGCGACGGTCGAGGAGATCGATTCGCTGAATATCCTGTACGCGACGATGCTCGCGATGAAACGCGCGGTGGAAGGGTTGTCGGTCGTGCCGACGCTCGTGAAGGTGGACGGCAACCGTTGCCCGACGCTCGCCATTCGCAGCGAAGCGGTGATCGGCGGCGACGCGCTCGTCAAAAGCATCTCGGCGGCGTCGATTCTCGCGAAGGTCACGCGCGACCGCATGCTGCTCGAACTGCACCAGACCTTTCCGATGTACGGCTTCGATGCCCATTCCGGCTATGGCACGCCGCAGCATCTCGCGGCGCTGCGCGAGCATGGGCCTTGTGTGCATCATCGGCGCTCGTTCGCGCCGGTGCGTGAGGCGCACCGGCGGTTCGGCACCGGTGTGCCGTCGCCGGCGCTCGGCACGATCGCCGGGTCCGAAGTGGTGCTCGACGACGACGCATTCGGCGCGGCCGGCATCGCGTGAAAGGCCGCGTGGGCGGCGGATGGGCGTGACGTCAGAACACCCCGCACGCCTCGCGCCTCCCATTGCAGATACCGCTCGTTCTTTTCATTCTCACTGCCTTCGCTGCCTGTGAAAGCCATCACCTCGCGGGACAATCCGCTCTACAAGCGCCTGAAGGCACTGGCCGGTTCGACGCATCAACAGCGCCGCGGCGGCCACGCGCTGCTCGAAGGCTTCCATCTCGCGAGCGCCTACCTCGACGTCGCCGGGCAGCCGGAATTGTGTGTCGTCACCGACGGCGCGCTGCGCCACGACGAAGCGCAGGCGATCGTGTCGCGCATCGACGCGAACCGGCTCGTAACGTTGCCGGACGCGTTGTTCGGCCAGCTGTCGAACGTCGTGCATGGGGTCGGCATTCTGCTGCTCGTCGAAAAACTCGACACGCCACTGCCCGATCGCATCGCGCAGAACTGTCTCGTGCTCGACGGCGTGCAGGACGCGGGCAACGTCGGTTCGATTCTGCGTAGCGCGGCCGCCGCGGGCATCGAGCAGGTGTTCTGCGCACCGGGTACCGCGTACGCGTGGTCGTCGAAGGTGCTGCGCTCGGGCATGGGCGCGCATTTTCTGCTGCAGATCCACGAGGACGTCGATTCGCACGCGTTGCTCGAACGCGTGGCGGTGCCGATCGTCATTACCGATTCGCACGGCGCCGAGGCGATCTACGATTGCGATCTGAGCGGGCCGCTCGCATGGGTATTCGGCAACGAGGGGGCCGGGGTATCGCAGATCTGGCGCGACGCGGTGTCGTTGCGCGTGACGATTCCGCAGCCAGGCGGGATGGAATCGCTGAACGTGGCGGCCGCCGCGGCTGTCTGCGTATTCGAGCAGTGCCGGCAGCAGCGCGGGCGAAAGTAACGCTTGCAGGCGGCGATGCGGGCAAGCGCTTCAGCGAGCCCTCCGCATCGCGCCATCCCGGCCGGCGCTCAATAAGATGAGCGGTCCAGCCTGATTTCCTGCAGGATCGTCGTCGCGATTTCCTCGATCGACTTGTGCGTCGACGACAGCCACTTGATCCCCTCGCGCCGCATCATCGCTTCCGCTTCGTTGATCTCATAGCGGCAATTTTCCGGCGCCGCGTACTTGCTGCCCGGGCGCCGTTCGTTGCGGATTTCCGACAGGCGTTGCGGATCGATCGACAGGCCGAACATTTTCTGCCGATGTTCGAGCAGCGGCGTGGGCAGCTTGCCGCGCTCGAAATCTTCGGGAATCAGCGGATAGTTCGCGGCCTTGACGCCGTACTGCATCGCCAGATAAAGGCTCGTCGGCGTTTTGCCGCTGCGCGATACGCCGACGAGGATCACGTCGGCGTCCGCGAGATTGCGGTTCGACTGGCCGTCGTCATGCGCCAGCGAGAAGTTGATCGCCTCGATCCGGTTCTTGTATTCCGCGGTATCCGCATTCTGGTGGCCGCGCCCCATCGCGTGGCTCGACTTCAGCTCGAGCTCCTGTTCGAGCGGCTCGACGAAGGTTTGAAACATATCGAGCACGAGCGCGTTCGAACCCTTGACGATCTGATTCGATGCGCTGTCGACGAGCGTCGTGAAGACGATCGGGCGACGGCCATCCTGCACGACCGCTTCGTTGATTTTTTCGAGCGTCGCGTAGGCCTTTTCGCTCGAATCGACGAAGGGCACGCGAACCAGGCGGAATTTCTGGTCGAACTGGGAGAGGATCGAATGCGCGAAGGTTTCGGCAGTAATCCCGGTACCGTCGGAGACGATGAATACGGTGGGCGGCATTAGTGGGGCTGTGAACTGAGGCTATGAAATAGTGCGATCAGGTGATCAGGTATGGCGACGAAATCGGCGCGATGAAGCGCAGTTGTGAGCCGGCTGCCACGCCGCGTAACCAAAAACGTGCGGCAACGTTCGAGCGGGGCAATGCGGTGACGGCTCTGCCCCCAACCGCTGACCGGCCGGACGGCGCATCGGCGCCGCTTTGGCGGATGCCGCGAGCGCACCCGTAAAAGCGGCGCCGTGTCGAAAAAGCCCGCTGGCCGGGTCCGGGTGCGCTCCGGCGTGCAATCCCGATGCGCAATTCTCGTCCGACTGTCACATTTCAGGAGTCGGCACGGTAGAATAGCGGCAACCTGTTGGATAAGCAATTGCAGGCGATCGGCGTCTAACTTGCCGCGAATGCTCGGTCAACACCGCGTTATCGGGCGCCAGGCTGCGTTGAACGTGGGCAATCGAACGGTAAGTCCGGTCAATCGCGTCCTTCGTCATCCATCGAGCCGCCGCGCCACGCAGCGCGGGTGCATTACGGCGATTGCTTATCTAACAGGTTGTGCAAGGCACGGGGTCGAGCTTCCAATGGGCTGCCCGTGTTCGAGCCCACTTGCACAGCCGTGAATTTCTTTCACACTTAGGGGCTTGTATGACTAACGCAGTTACCGTCGCAAAGGACAAGGCGTATGTAGTTCCGTTCGAGCAGTTGCGGATGACCGATGTTGAAATCGTCGGCGGCAAGAACGCATCGTTGGGCGAGATGATCAGCCAGCTCGCCGAAGCGGGTGTGCGCGTGCCGACCGGGTTTGCCACCACGGCGCTCGCTTTCCGCGACTTCCTGCAGCACAACAATCTGACCGAACGCATTGCCAAACGTCTCGAGACGCTCGACGTCGACGACGTGAAGGCGCTCGCCGAAGCGGGCAAGGAGATCCGTCAATGGATCGTCGACGCGCCGCTGCAGCCGCAGCTCGAGGCTGACATTCGCGCGGGGTTCGACACGCTGCAAAAGAGCTCGCCGGAAGAGCTGTCGTTCGCGGTGCGCTCGTCGGCGACCGCGGAAGACCTGCCGGACGCATCGTTCGCCGGTCAGCAGGAAAGCTATCTGAACGTGGTCGGCATCGACGACGTGCTCGATCGCATGAAGCACGTGTTCGCGTCGCTGTACAACGACCGCGCGATCTCCTATCGCGTCCACAAGGGTTTCACTCACGCTGAAGTCGCGTTGTCGGCGGGCGTGCAGCGCATGGTGCGCTCGGACGTCGGCGCCGCCGGCGTGATGTTCACGCTCGATACCGAATCGGGCTTCAAGGACGCCGTGTTCATCACGTCGAGCTACGGCCTCGGCGAAACCGTCGTGCAGGGCGCGGTGAATCCGGACGAGTTCTACGTGTTCAAGACCACGCTCGCGCAGGGCAAATATCCGATCATCCGCCGCTCGATCGGCTCGAAGCTGATCAAGATGGAATTCACGAAGGCGGGCGAGCAGGGCCGCGTGAAGACCGTCGATGTCGCTCACGAACAGCGCAACCGCTTTTCGATCACCGACGAAGACGTGATCGAACTCGCTAAGTACGCGGTCATCATCGAGAAGCACTATCAGCGTCCGATGGACATCGAGTGGGGCAAGGACGGCCGCGACGGCAAGATCTTCATCCTGCAGGCGCGTCCGGAGACCGTGAAGAGCCAGGGCGCGGGCAAGGCCGAGCAGCGCTTCAAGCTGAAGGGGCAGTCGAACGTGCTGGCTACCGGCCGCGCGATCGGTCAGAAGATCGGCGCGGGTCCGGTGCGCGTGATCCACGATCCGTCGGAAATGGACCGCGTGCAGCCGGGCGACGTGCTGGTCGCCGACATGACCGACCCGAACTGGGAGCCGGTGATGAAGCGCGCGGCGGCGATCGTCACGAACCGCGGCGGCCGCACCTGCCACGCGGCGATCATCGCGCGTGAGCTCGGCGTGCCGGCGGTGGTCGGCTGCGGCGACGCGACCGACGTGCTGAAGGACGGCGCGCTCGTCACCGTGTCGTGCGCGGAAGGCGACGAAGGCAAGATCTACGACGGCCTGCTCGAAACCGAAATCACCGAAGTGCAGCGCGGCGAACTGCCGCCGATTCCGGTGAAGATCATGATGAACGTCGGCAACCCGCAGCTCGCTTTCGATTTCTCGCAACTGCCGAACGCCGGCGTGGGTCTCGCGCGTCTCGAATTCATCATCAACAACAATATCGGCGTTCACCCGAAAGCGATTCTCGAGTACCCGAACGTCGATCAGGACCTGAAGAAGGCGGTCGAAAGCGTTGCGCGCGGTCACGCGTCGCCACGTGCGTTCTACGTCGACAAGCTGACCGAAGGTATCGCGACGATCGCCGCGGCGTTCTATCCGAAGCCCGTGATCGTGCGTATGTCGGACTTCAAGTCGAACGAGTACAAGAAGCTGATCGGCGGTTCGCGCTACGAGCCGGACGAGGAAAACCCGATGCTCGGCTTTCGCGGCGCGTCGCGCTATATCGCGGAAGACTTCGCCGAGGCGTTCCAGATGGAATGCGTCGCGCTGAAGAAGGTGCGTGAAGAGATGGGCCTCGACAACGTCGAGATCATGGTGCCGTTCGTGCGCACGCTGAAGCAGGCCGAGCGCGTGGTCGAGCTGCTCGGCAAGTTCGGTCTGAAGCGTGGCGAGAAGGGCCTGCGCCTGATCATGATGTGCGAAGTGCCGTCGAACGCGATTCTCGCCGAAGAGTTCCTGCAGTACTTCGACGGCTTCTCGATCGGCTCGAACGACCTCACGCAGCTCACACTCGGCCTGGACCGCGACTCGGGCATGGAGCTGCTCGCCGTCGACTTCGACGAGCGTGATCCGGCGGTCAAGTTCATGCTCAAGCGCGCGATCGAAACCTGTCTGCGCCTGAACAAGTACGTCGGCATCTGCGGCCAGGGCCCGTCCGATCATCCGGACTTCGCGCAATGGCTGACCGACGAAGGCATCGCGTCGATCTCGCTGAATCCCGACACGATCATCGAGACGTGGCAGCAACTGGCGAAGGCGAAGCAGTAACGCGCGGCGCCGTGCCTGCCGCTTCTCAGGCGGCATGCATAAGGTGCGGTAACGCAGCCTGGCAACGCGTCGACGCTTGCCGCATCTCGTAATAAATGCACGCTCGCTTCGTGCTATAAACACCCCGGTAGAGCCGGGGTGTTTTGCTTTGGGAGGTCGACGTGGCGCCTGGTGGACTGTTCTGGTGGATCGGGGCGGGTGTGCTTGTCGTGCTGGAGTTGATGAGCGGCACCTTCTATCTGTTGATGATCGCAATCGGCTGCGTGGCCGCGGCGTTTGCGCATATCGCCGGCGCCGCCACCGACGTGCAGTTCGCGCTCGCCGCCGTGGTCGCGCTGGCCGCGGTCGTGACGCTGCGGCGCTCGCGCTTCGGGCGTCGCAAGCGTGAACACGCATCGCGCAATCCGGACGTCAATATGGATATCGGCCAGACGCTGGACGTGCCCGTCTGGCAGGGCCGCAAAGCGCGCGTCAACTATCGCGGCGCGGCGTGGGATGTCGAACTGGCCGCGGGCGAGCCGGAAGACGCGCTCGTGTATGAGATCCGGGAGTTGCGCGGCAGTTGCCTCGTCGTCGTCGCGAACCGGCATCCGAAGGCCAATGCGAGCGCGGTTTGACGCGCGACATGTGAGTCGCCACACGGGCGCATCGGCAACCGTTCACAAACCGAAGTTCACCAACCCGGGCTCACCAGCCTGAGCTGCAAAAACGCCGGCACGCATCGAGCTGCGCACAACTATTCGAACCACGGACCGGAGGGTCGTCATATGGATTCAACCATCGTCGGGGCAGTGCTGCTGATCGTCGTGATCGTGCTCGCGTCGCAGACCATCAAGATCGTGCCGCAGCAGCATGCGTGGGTGCTCGAGCGTCTCGGCCGCTATCACGCGACGCTCACGCCGGGCCTGAGCTTCGTGTTTCCGTTCGTCGACCGGATCGCGTACAAGCACGTGCTGAAGGAGATTCCGCTCGATGTGCCGAGCCAGGTCTGTATCACGCGCGACAATACACAGCTGCAGGTCGACGGCGTGCTGTATTTCCAGGTCACCGATCCGATGAAGGCGTCGTACGGATCGAGCAACTTCGTGTTCGCGATCACGCAACTGTCACAGACCACGCTGCGCTCGGTGATCGGCAAGCTCGAACTCGACCGCACCTTCGAGGAGCGCGATTTCATCAACCACAGCATCGTGTCCGCGCTCGACGAAGCCGCGTCCAACTGGGGCGTGAAGGTGCTGCGCTACGAGATCAAGGACCTGACGCCGCCGAAGGAAATCCTCCACGCGATGCAGGCGCAGATCACCGCCGAGCGCGAGAAGCGCGCGCTGATCGCGGCCTCGGAAGGGCGCAAGCAGGAGCAGATCAATATCGCGTCGGGCGGGCGCGAGGCGGCGATCCAGAAGTCCGAGGGCGAACGCCAGGCCGCGATCAATCAGGCGCAAGGTCAGGCCGCGGCGATTCTGGCCGTGGCCGAGGCCAACTCGCAGGCGATCCAGAAGATCGCCGCGGCAATCCAGTCGAATGGCGGCATGGAAGCGGTGAATCTGAAGGTGGCCGAGCAGTATGTGAATGCGTTCTCGAATCTCGCGAAGCAGGGCACCACGCTGATCGTGCCGGGCGATATGTCGAATATGAGCTCGATGATCGCATCGGCGCTGACGATCGTGAACAAGGGCAGAACCGTAGACGCGCCTCGAAGCGACGCGCGGTGAGGCGGCGTTAGCTGGCACCTAGGCTTCACGAGTCGTACAAATGAAAATGGCCCGCACATCATGTGCGGGCCATTTTTTATTGGGCCTCGTTGAAGGACGGTGCGGCGGGACGGTGCGGCGCGGCTCAGGTCGGCGAACGCATCAACCGCGCTTTCTCGCGCTCCCAGTCGCGCTTCTTCTCGGTCTCGCGTTTGTCGTGCTGCTTCTTACCCTTCGCGAGGCCGATCTCGCATTTGACGCGGCCGTTCTTGTAGTGAAAGTTCAGCGGCACGAGCGTGTAGCCGCTGCGCTCGACCTTGCCGATCAGCTTGCTGATCTGCTCGCTATGCAGCAGCAGCTTGCGCGTGCGCACCGGATCGGGCTTGATATGGGTCGACGCCTCGGGCAGCGGGCTGATGTGCGTGCCGATCAGGAACAGTTCGGCGTTGCGGATCACCACGTAGCCTTCCTTGATCTGGCCGCGCCCCGCGCGCAATGCCTTGACCTCCCATCCTTCGAGCACGAGTCCGGCTTCGTAGCGTTCCTCGACCGAGTAGTCGAAGAAGGCTTTTCTGTTGTCGATGATGCTCATGAATGGAAAGCGCCCAACTCGTTTAAAATCACGATTTTAGCAAAGCGGGGCAAGGAAAGCCCGCGGCGCCCGTCCACCCTTGCCACGCGCTGTTCAATTTATGGCAGATGTCCAGAAAACCGTGTTGATTCGCCATTCGGCGGAGCAGATGTTCGACCTCGTCACCGACGTCGCCGATTACCCCAACTTTCTGCCGTGGTGCGGCGGCGTCGAAATCCGCCGCCAGGACGAAAACGGCATGGAGGCGAAGATCGATATCAACTTCAAGGGCATCAAGCAGCATTTCGCGACGCGCAACTCGATGGAGCGGCCCACGCGCATCGACATGGAATTCGCCGATGGCCCGTTTCGCAAGTTCACCGGCTTCTGGCGCTTCACCCCGCTGCGCGCCGACGCGTGCAAGATCGAGTTCGCGTTGCACTACGAATTCACCAATATCCTGCTCGAAAAGATCATCGGGCCGGTGTTCAGCCATATCGCCAATACATTCGTCGAATCTTTCGTGAAGCGCGCCAATCAGCGCTATGGTCAGGCATGAGCGCGCGTCTGTCGGTTGAAGTCTGCTACGCGCTGCCCGATGCGCAGACGCTGATCGCGCTCGAACTGCCCGCCGGCGCGACGCTGCAACAGGCGCTCGACGCGAGCGGGATCCTCAAGCGCTTTCCATCGATCGATCTGAACGCACAGAAGGTGGGCATATTCGGCAAGCTCAAGCCGCTCGACACCGTGCTCGCCGACCATGATCGTGTCGAGATTTACCGGCCGCTGCTCGTCGACCCGAAGGTATCGCGCCAGCGCCGCGTCGAGAAGACGCGCAAGGCGGGGTCGATCGAAGGGCGCCGCTGGCTGAACAAGGACTCGCGCTAGGCGCACGCGAGCGCGGACGGGTGGGAACGGGCGCAAACGGGCGGGAGCGGCGCGGGCTGCGCGTGCGGCTTGCCGCCCGCTATCAGGCTGGCCTCAAGGCGCCGACGTCTGCGCCTTATCCTCGATATACGCCGCGCCCGCCGAATCGTCGTCCGAATGCTGGCGCACCGACCAGCACACCCCCGCGACCAGCAGCAGGATTGCCGCGAGTTCGAGCGGGCGGGGCAGGCGCAGGTCGTAAATGAACGCGTACAGCAGCGCGAACAGCGTCTCGAACACGATCATCTGGCCGGACAGCGTGAGCGGCAACCGTTTCGACGCGGCATTCCACAGGCCGTTGCCGAGCCACGACGCGCCGGCCGCGAGCAGCAGGTTGAACATCCAGAACGTGTGCCAGCGCGCGCTGGCCAGTTCGCCCTGCGGGCCGCCCGGCGGCAGCACCGCGATCACGAGCCACAGCGCCCCGCCGAGCGCGCCCGTCACGACGCCCCACAGCACCGACCACTCGTTGCCGTTGAAATGCGTCTGACGCTGCAGATAGCGGGCATTTTCGACCGCGAACCACGTCCAGCAGCCGAGCGCGCCGATCGCGCAGGCGAGCCCGATCAGGCGCGTCGCGATGCTCGCCGAACTCGCGCCGGTCACCGTGAATACGTCGATATTGATGCAGGCGATGCCCGCCATCACCACCACGAGCGGCCAGGCGAGGCGCGCGAGCGGCACTGCGCCGTGATCGCGCCGGCCGACCAGCGTGACGGTGACCGGCAGCACGCCGACGATCAGCGACGCCGGCGCAATCCCGATCAGATGCACGGCCGTCGTCAGCAGCAGGTAATAGACGATGTTGCCGGCGAGCGCGAGCTTCGCCAGCGCGATCAGATCGTCGCGGGTGAGGCGCTGGAGCAGCGAGCGCGCGATCGGCAGCGCCGCGACCAGCGACACGACGCCGTACATCACGTAGCGTCCGGCGCTCAGCAGCAGCGGCGAGAAGTCGGACAGCACGCGCGGGATCAGAAATACCATGCCCCACAAAGCTCCGGCCATCACCCCATATACGACACCGCGCTGCATCGACTGCCCCTGCTGGAAAAACTGGAATGGTCGGCAGCATAGCGGTTTTGCGCGCGGCGCGTCTTGTTCGATCCTGCATCCGGATGGCCACGGCGTTTTTCGTTCCGACGGGCGGGTGCCGCCATCATTACTAAATGCTTTCATTGGGCGTTTTTCGTATCGTCCGGCTGCGAACGCGCAAACGAAACCGGATCGAACCCGACGCGAACCGCGAAGCGAAATCAGCGGTCTGGGGGAACGAGAAAAAATCGCCTGAAATTCGCTAAGCTGCTGTTCGCGCAGTGAAAACCGGGGAGGTATCGCGTATAATTCGCTTTTGCGCCTATAGGATTTGCCATGCGTCTGATCCAAACAGCACTCACGTTCGATGACGTGCTCCTCGTCCCCGCCTTCTCCGAAGTTCTCCCGCGCGACACCAGCCTCAAGACCAAGCTGACCCGCAACATCTCCCTGAATATGCCGCTCGTGTCCGCCGCGATGGATACGGTGACCGAAGCACGTCTGGCGATCGCCATGGCGCAAATGGGCGGTGTCGGCATCATCCACAAGAACCTCACGCCGGCCGAGCAGGCGCGTGAAGTCGCGAAGGTCAAGCGGTTCGAGTCGGGCGTGGTGCGCGACCCGATCACGGTGCCGCCGCAAATGAAGGTGTGCGACGTGATCGCGCTGTCGCGCCAGCATGGCATTTCGGGCTTCCCGGTCGTCGAGGGCGCGCAGCTCGTCGGTATCGTGACGAATCGCGACCTGCGCTTCGAAGAGCGTCTGGACGAGCCGGTGCGCAACATCATGACGCCGCGCGAGCGTCTCGTCACCGTCAAGGAAGGCACGCCGCTCGCCGAAGCGAAGGCGCTGATGCATAGCCACCGCCTCGAACGCGTGCTGGTCGTCAACGACGCATTCGAATTGCGCGGCCTGATGACCGTCAAGGACATCACCAAGCAGACCGAACACCCGGACGCCTGCAAGGACGAACACGGCAAGCTGCGCGCGGGCGCGGCGGTCGGCGTCGGCGCGGATAACGAAGAACGCGTCGAGCTGCTGGTCCAGGCGGGCGTAGACGTGATCGTCGTCGATACCGCGCATGGTCACAGCACGGGCGTGCTCGAGCGCGTCAAGTGGGTCAAGCGCAACTTCCCGCACGTCGAGGTGATCGGCGGCAACATCGCGACCGCCGCGGCCGCGAAGGCACTCGTCGAATATGGCGCCGACGGCGTCAAGGTCGGGATCGGCCCGGGCTCGATCTGCACGACGCGAATCGTTGCCGGCGTCGGCGTGCCGCAGGTCACCGCGATCTCCAACGTGTCCGAAGCGCTGAAGGGCACGGGCGTGCCGGTCATCGGCGACGGCGGCGTGCGCTTCTCGGGCGACATCAGCAAGGCGCTCGCCGCGGGCGCGAACGCGGTGATGATGGGCAGCATGTTCGCCGGCACCGAAGAGGCGCCGGGTGAAGTGTTCCTGTACCAGGGCCGCCAGTACAAGTCGTACCGCGGCATGGGCTCGGTCGGCGCGATGAAGGACGGCGCAGCGGACCGCTATTTCCAGGACAACTCGGCGAATATCGACAAGCTGGTGCCGGAAGGCATCGAAGGCCGTGTCGCCTACAAGGGCTCGGTCAACGCGATCCTGTTCCAACTGATCGGCGGCGTGCGAGCGAGCATGGGTTACTGCGGCTGCCGCACGATCGCCGAAATGAACGAGAAGGCCGAGTTCGTGCAGATTACCGGCGCGGGCCTGCGCGAATCGCACGTGCATGACGTGCAGATCACCAAGGAAGCGCCCAACTACCACGTGGACTAATCGCCGATGAAGCCGCTGCTGCGCGTTGTACTGATCCTGGATGCGTTGGTGCTGCTGGCATTCGGCCTGCTGTTTCTGCTGACGCCATGGGCTTCGCTGTACGACGATCTGCAACTGGTGCCCACGCAGCCGGCGCTGGTCGGCCAGATGTTCGGCGTCGCGCTGATCGGGCTCGCGTGGCTCGCGGTGCATGCGTCGTTCGATGGTGCGTTGACATCGACGGTCGCGAAGGTCGTCGGTCACGTGCACTGGCTGAGCGGCGTGCTGATGCTGGTGTGGCTGCTGGGGGTGCGTACGCCGTCGCTGACCGGTTTCGGGCAGATTGTTTCGGTGCTCGCCGGCGTCGCGCTGGTGGTGATCGGGCTCGGTGGCGTGAGGTTGTCGGGCGCGGTGCGGCGGCGCGAGAAGGGGGTGGTCAAGTCTTCTTCGAGCAAGGCCGATAAGCGGCTCGACAAGCGTGCCGCCAAAGAGGCGGAGAAAGAGGCCGAAAGGGAGGCCGCACGGCGGCGCGAAGTCGAACCCGAGGTCAAGCACGACATGCCGCGCGAGCCGCATGTCACCGCGGGCTTTCCGGTCTATCACGCCGAGCCGGTGGCCGAGCCTGTCGTGCCGGTCACGCGGCCGCCCAACCCGGCCGCTACCGCTGCGTCAGCTGCGTCTACGGCCAGTTCCACCGCGCCGCTTCATCCCGCCGCGGGCGAAGCCGGCCTGAGCGAATCCGAACGCGCTGCCCGCGCGGCGGCTGCGTCGGGCGACACCCGTCACGATGCGCCCGGCACGCCCCGGCCGCCGTTTCATGGCTGACGCGCCGCGCGCCACATCGTTCGCCGAAGCTACCGGGTTTGGTTCGCGCGCGCTTGAGGCAACTGGCCCTGGTGCCGGCCGCGGCCGCGCGCTTCATCGAAATATTGCAGATTCACGCGGCGCTGTATGCGCCGCCTGCTGTCCCGCTTTGAATTCAACGCCGCGCGTCGTGCGCGGCATTCCGTATCCGCCCACTTCTGATTCCGTCCGCTGCCATGCATGACAAGATCCTGATCCTCGACTTCGGTTCGCAAGTCACCCAACTGATTGCACGTCGCGTTCGCGAAGCCAACGTGTATTCGGAAATCCATCCGTACGACGTCGATGCGTCGTTTATCCGCGACTTCGCGCCGAAGGGCGTGATTCTTTCCGGCGGCCCGAGCTCGGTCACCGACGAAGACACGCCGCGCGTGCCGCAAGCGGTGTTCGAACTCGGTGTGCCGGTGCTCGGCATCTGCTACGGGATGCAGGCGATGGCCCAGCAGCTCGGCGGCAAGGTCGACATCGGCCATCTGCGCGAATTCGGCTATGCCGAAGTGCGCGCGCGCAACCACACGAGCCTGCTCGAGGGCATCAACGATTTCACGACGCCCGAAGGCCACGGCATGCTGAAGGTGTGGATGAGCCACGGCGACAAGGTGCTCGAAATGCCGCCGGGCTTCGCGCTGATGGCGTCGACGGAATCGTGCCCGATCGCCGCGATGGCCGACGAGCAGCGCCGCTTCTACGGCCTGCAATGGCATCCGGAAGTCACGCACACCGTGCAGGGCCGCGCGATGCTCGAGCGCTTCGTGCTGCGGATCTGCGGCGCGAAGGCCGACTGGGAAATGGGCCACTACATCGACGAGGCCGTCGCGAAGATTCGCGAGCAGGTCGGCAGCGAGCAGGTCATTCTGGGGCTGTCGGGCGGCGTTGACTCGTCGGTGGCCGCCGCGCTGCTGCATCGCGCGATCGGCGATCAGCTGACCTGCGTATTCGTCGACCATGGTCTGCTGCGTCTGAATGAAGCGGAGCAGGTGATGGCGCTGTTTGCCGATCACCTCGGCGTGAAGGTGATCCACGTCGACGCGAGCGAGGCGTTCCTCGGCAAACTCGCGGGCGTGACCGATCCGGAAGCGAAGCGCAAGATCATCGGCGCGGAATTCGTCGAAGTGTTCCAGACCGAAGCGGGCAAGCTGACCGACGCGAAATGGCTCGCGCAGGGCACGATCTATCCGGACGTGATCGAATCGGCGGGCAAGGGCAAGAAGGCCGCGCAGACGATCAAGAGCCACCACAACGTCGGGGGGCTGCCGGAGACGCTGAACCTGAAACTGCTCGAGCCGCTGCGCGAATTGTTCAAGGACGAAGTGCGCGAACTCGGCGTGAAGCTCGGTCTGCCGCACTCGATGGTGTATCGCCATCCGTTCCCGGGGCCGGGTCTGGGCGTGCGGATTCTCGGCGAAGTGAAGCGCGATTTCGCGGACCTGCTGCGCCGCGCGGACGCGATTTTTATCGAGACGCTGCGTAATACGATCGATAAGGAGACCGGCAAATCCTGGTACGACCTGACGAGTCAGGCATTCGCGGTGTTCCTGCCGGTGAAGAGCGTCGGCGTGATGGGCGACGGGCGGACTTATGAGTACGTGGTCGCGCTGCGCGCGGTGCAGACGCTGGACTTCATGACCGCGCATTGGGCGCATCTGCCGCATGAGTTGCTCGGGCAGGTGTCGAACCGGATCATCAACGAAGTGCGGGGGATCAACCGGGTTGTGTATGACATCTCGGGGAAGCCGCCGGCGACGATTGAGTGGGAATAATTTAGGATCCTCTGCAGTGGTCTGCAGAGGTCCATAAATTCCTCAATTTCCCCTACGGAATCAGAGGTTTATCGTCTTTTTTGATCCGCTGGTGTCCGGCGACAGCAACGCGTGATCAACGGTACTGGCGACGGTATAGCATCTTTCTCTGCAGACGACCCAACTTGATACCGTCACCGGGCGTGACGGTATCAAGCGACGGTATCAGTTCACGGAGTATCGCATGCTTACCGACCTCGAATTGCGGGCGCTCAAGCCGACCGGCTGTATCTACAAGGTGACCGACCAACGCGGCCTGTATGTGGCCGTTACGTCGTCCGGGGTGGCTAGTTTCCGTTTCGACTATCGCCTCAATGGGCGTCGCGAGACGCTCGTCATCGGTCGCTACGATCCGCGGCTACCAGCTCGCGGGGCGCGTGATACCGAGGAGCTGAACTTCGGTATGTCACTGAGTCTTGCGGAAGCGAGGCTTTTGCTCGAACGCGCTCGTCGGGAAGTTGAACAGGGTATCAGTCCGTCGAGAGCCAAGGTCGACAAGCGAGTGGAAGCGGCCGAGGCGCTTACGTTCGGGAAGTGGGCCGAGAAGTACTTCTCAGAAGCCAACCTGGCGGAGTCGACCCGTGCAATGAGGAAGTCCGTCTACGATCGGAATCTCGCGGCGGAATTCGGGCGGCTGAAGCTCGAAGAAATTACCCCCACGCGACTCATGGCGAGATGCGAGAAGATCAAGGAGCGAGGCGCGGCGGCACCGGCCGTTCAGGCTCGGGACATCGTCCTCCAGGTCTATCGTTTTGTGCAGGCAAGAGGGTTGAAGGTAGCCAATCCTGCGGAAGACATTCGTCCCTCCGCTATTGCTACCTTCAAGCCGCGGGACCGGGCACTGACACCATCAGAAATTCATGTGTTTTTCAAGGCCTTGGAGCGCACGCCCACGCTGCCCACACTGCGTCTGGCGGTCAAGTTCATGCTACTGACCATGGTGCGCAAGTCGGAATTTATTCTGGCAAGGTGGGAGGAGGTGGACTTCAACACCGCGACGTGGACCATTCCGAAAGACCGGATGAAAGCTGGCCGGCCGCACAATGTCTATCTGAGCCAGCAGGCTTTGGATATCCTCGTTGCCTTCAAGACGTGCTTCGGTGCGAGTTCGTATCTTCACCCCGGTCGGTACGAGACGGAATTACCTATAAGCGCAGCGACTCTCAATCGCGTGATAGACAGTACCGTCAAGCTTATTCGCAACAGCGGAATGGAAGACTTCGAGTCCTTCACGGTGCACGATCTGCGAAGAACTGCCAGCACACAGCTGCACGAGGAAGGATTCAACAGCGACTGGATCGAAAAATGTCTGGCGCATGAACAGCGCGGTGTACGGGCCGTGTATAACAAGGCCGAATACGCGGAGCAGAGGAGGATGATGCTTCAGGCATGGGCAGACATGCTCGACGGATGGGTGGCGAAGGATCCTGCGGTCAATGGTGCCGCTCACCGGCGGCCTGATGGGCATGACTCGGCGCTGATCGCATAGAAGCCTGCGCGCGTCTCCGACGGAGCCACGCACAATTTCGCCACTAGGGGACGGACAGGCCATCGGAGAGGGGATGGCACAGGCAGCATCGCCGGAACAGGCCTATCTAGATATTTGATTATTGAGGTGTGTTCAGAAGCGTGCTCGCCGGCACGCGGATCGCTCTTTGTTCCACGATGAGCGGCAACGAACCAATACCACTGCCAATTCAATTTTTTGTATTTAATTAGTTATCGAATATTTTTATGAGTAATGCTTCGATGCCCGGGGAGGACTCGAATATAAGGTTTAAGTATTTGAAAATTAAGGAAATATTTTTGATTTCATATCAAAAATATACGTACCTACCTGTATACGCAAAAGCAATGGATTCGTTAGTGCGATGTCAGCACTGGATTATCGCCCCGGGCAAGTCCGGTCTGCTCGATGAATTGATGGCGACGAGGTCACGGGAACTTGGAGCACGCATCGGGCAGGTGGCGTCATTCGCGCGGCACCTTAGATTGATTACACGATGAATCTGATCTTTGATTATAGGCTAGGACGACAATTTGATTGGAACTAGAGGGTTCCCTTTTGTGGCACTCTCGTGCATGCGTGCGAATAAAAGATCCATGCGTTTGACCGACTCGTGCAAGCAGATACGAATCGGGCGTAGAGAGTGATTGCCCGGGACGAAGTTAGTCAGCCTCGCCATCGTGAACGTCGCCTTGGTATGGCCGTCTGCTCCGCGCATCACTTCAGCCTCGGCTTTGTCCGGATCCTGGTTTCAGCGGTTACCAATTGACCCCGCTCCGATGACGTAGACAGAGCTATGTTTATGTCCTGCTCTGGGCTTGTCCAAACGTGCCGCGGAGAGTATGAGAAAGAACTGCGGAAAAGTGACGTTCTAACCGAAACGACAGCCGGTTAGAACGTGAGAGATATTGTTTAAAAAAGCGTACGAAGTGATTTGGATAACTAATTTCAGTGACTAGCGCCAGCATTTGCCTTCTTCTGTGCGTCCTGCAGGTTCTCCGGATAGCTTGGACCATTCTGAGCTGGCTGGTAGCCAGCGTCTTCCAGCTTTTTCAACTCCGCGTTCTTCTTCGCGCGGGCCTCTTTGCGTTCCACCTTGCGTTGCGCCTTGGCCTGTTTCTTCTGCTCCTTGGTGATTGGTTGCGAAGCCGTAGCTTGGGTGGCGGCCGGTGTGCTGGCCTCAGTTTGCGCGAGCGCCGGTGCCGTCGTGCCATTCAGGAATACGGCGGTAGCCGCAGCGAAAGCCAGCTTGCTGATAGTGGAGCGCATCGATTTCCCTAATGTTCGATTTGGACGTCTTTCCAAAGGTTGGAATGACGGGTGCAGGCCGCTTTCATTGCGTGTGTGGCGCACCCGGATTCAATATAAACGATCCACAAAGACGAGGATAGCAAGCGCTGACCCTGGTTAACCGTGGGGAACGTGCCACGGTCCGCTTTTTCTTGGTTTTCCAGCTACCAAGGAGGCTTCACCAGGCAAACTGGCAATCAGAGCAACCAAAATGGAAGATTTGTTGCCCATTTGCGCCGAGCTGCTGGGTTCTTTTCGACCTGGAAAGCAGCAACAATGTAGTACTGCAAACAGCAAAAAGGAATCAAATCATGACCCGTTTTGTCGACGTTCCAACGATGGCAGATCTCATAGCTACGGTCGGTCTCGCAGACTTCATTGGCGAGCTATCCAATTACATTCGTGAGGATTTTGTTCGCTGGCTTGAGTTTGAGAAATCTGCACGTGTTGCGAGCCACTCGGATATTGGAGTGATCGAGTTGATGCCGGTAGCAAATGCAAGGCAGTACTCGTTCAAGTACGTCAATGGTCATCCTCAGAATACCACTCAAGGCCTTTACACGGTGATGGCGTTTGGCGTTCTGGCGGAAGTTGAATCCGGATATCCGGTATTGCTGTCGGAACTCACGCTGGCTACCGCCTTGCGCACGGCGGCGACCTCGCTGATGGCGGCCAAGGCGCTCGCAAGGCCTGATAGCCGACGCATGGCACTGATTGGCAATGGTGCGCAGAGCGAGTTCCAGGCAATTGGATTTCACAAGCATCTGGGGATCGAGGAGATCGTTGTGTTCGACGTTGACCCCGTGGCAAGTGACAAGCTCGCACGGAATCTATCCGCGTTCCCTTCTCTGAAAGTTACACGTGCGGCTTCTACGAAAGATGCTGTGCGAGGGGCTGACATCATCACGACCGTGACAGCCGACAAGACCTACGCAACGATCGTCACGCCAGATATGCTTGAACCCGGCATGCATCTGAATGCGGTCGGGGGTGACTGTCCAGGTAAGACTGAGCTGCATGCAGATGTTTTGCGCTCCGGCCGTGTCTTTGTCGAGTACGAACCGCAAACTCGCATTGAGGGTGATATCCAGCAATTGCCTGCTGACTTTCCTGTAGTGGACTTGTGGCGCGTCCTGGCCGGCAACGTTTCGGGTCGCGAATCGGCAGAGCAAATTACCGTATTCGATTCAGTTGGATTCGCGCTTGAAGATTACTCGGCGTTGCGCTATGTCTATGAGAAGGCTGGCCAACATGCTCTGGGAATTGATATCGAGCTCGTTCCAGACGCCGACGATCCCAAAGACCTTTATTCCCATACCCGACGTGGACGTTCACGCACGAAGATTCGGCGCGCCGCTTGAGCTAACTCCGATAGAAGGGTGTCGGCCTAGCTACAGTCTGGTATCCGGTGCAGTTCAGTCGCGATCGGATGCGTCGCTACTTCCAAATGCATTGCGCTCGGCCTCATTCCTGGCACTGTCCCTTTACCGCGCGCCGTTGATGGCCTCGCATGGCATTGGGTTAATCAAGACTCGGGAGTGTTGCTGAAGGCCTCCCCGTCTCCGCGTATCAAGCACCATCGCGTGTTAAACCACTTGCCTAGCCCAGCCAAAAAGTCCGGGCTTCGCTTCGTATCTGGCCTTCTACGATCAGCGCGTCTCGCCCCACACTGCAGTAGCTCAAACACTTCGTAGATTTTTGGGCGATCAACAGCGAAAGTAAGGGGACCTCGAATAACCCGAGGTTTTCATCGAATTCGTCCGCGACAGCATGATTGCGACGGAGTCAGGTCGTATTTTGTCGAGACCATCGCCGCTTTCTTCGCAGCTTCGCCCGTTTCTTCGCTTCGCATCGCCTCGGGCACCGGCGATGCGGCCCGCTATGGGCGTCAGAAAGCCTCGATTCCGGCCTTCCTGAAATACACCAGCCGCTTCAGGTTGTAGCTGGCCGCCATCATCGTCATTGCAAAGCTGGCACGAGCCTGGCCGACTGTGCGGATCAGCTTTCCACCCATCTGCTTGATTGCAGCAAACACATGCTCGACCCGGGCACGCGTTTTGGCGATGCGCTGGTTGCGTCGCTGCTGGCAGGCGGACAGCGCCTTGTTGCATTTTCCCTTTCCCTGGATCTGGTTCCGGAAACCCTTTTCCTTTAGCCAAGCCTCATGCGCTTCGGACGGGTCAACCCTTGTCGGCATAAACATCCCGGCTCGTGTTGCACGAATCGATGACCTTCTCGAAGTGCTGACTGTCGTGGGTACTGGCCGTGTCGGTCTCGATCTGGCGAATGAACTTGTACTTGCTGTCAACGTTGATCGACAGCTTGTAGCCGAAGTGGCTCTTGCCGTGCTTCTTCGTCCAGCTCGCATCCAGATCCTTCTGGCGCCGCTTCGCGGGCTTCCAGTCGGCGGGCATCGCGTGCTGGTCGATCAACTCCTTTTCCTCCCGGCTGTTGTGCTGCTTCGGCGCAGGTACCAACGTCGCGTCGATGATCCGCCACGCGCGATGAAGCCCTTCCTGAGCAGTTGCTCCGAGACGCCATCGAACAGGGCCTTCGCACCCGCTTCGCCGATCCGGTTCTCGAACGACCACACCGTCGTGCGGTCCGGGACATGGGGCGCATTGCTCAGGCCGCAGAAGCGCTTGTAGCTCATGCGATCGAGCAACTGGTACTCCATCTGTTCATCCGAGAGGTTGTACAGCCGCTTCAACACCAGGATGCGCACCATGGTCTCAGTCGGGTACGGCGGGCGGCCTCCCTGAGGACTCACCGGTCGCGGCGCAATCGCATCGACCGCCGCTGCCAGCGCCGCGAAGTCGATGTGCGACTCGATCTCCCTCAGTGGATCGCCCAGCGCATCGATCTTCTTGCGGTGATGTTCATCGGCGAACAGGTCTGTTTTGATGGCACTACGCTTTTTCACCCGCATTCTCTGTTGATCTGCTTAGGATTTCATAATTTTACCAGGAGTGGAGGTTTTTCGAGGCGCCCGTAAGTGAGTTGTAAAGGTAGTGAAAATATTGCTGGGGCAAACGGGTAAGACGAGCCGACCGGACATTGAGGGTATAGCGTTTCGGAATGGGAGGCCTGAAACATGATATTGGACTCTTTATTTTGTCTCCGATAACTTCTGACCCGGGATATGGCGCAGAGAGAACATTAGACTCATTTTCGTCATAAAAATTGTTGAATGACGGAGAGATATAATAATGATTTTAAGAATTAAGTAAATAGGAATACTAAAAGTATATTTATATAACAGCTTTGTAAAGGTGATTTGTATGGACATGAAGGTGTCGGTCGGAGGTTTAAAGGAGCGGTTTGGGAGAAAAGGGAAAGCAGTGGGAGCGGCAACGATCTGGAAGTCGGCTCTCGCTGTAACGGCGGCGATTGTTGCGGCACTCACAGCCTCTGCGCCGGCGTTCGCACAGAGTTCCGTAACCCTCTACGGGGATGTCGACGATGCCCTTATGTACACCAGCAACCAGGGAGGGCATAGCGCTATCCAGATGACTAACGCTGGACAGTACAGTTCAATGTTTGGTTTGACGGGCGCCGAGGATATCGGGGCTGGTACCAAGATAATTTTCAAGGTGGAAGCGGGTTTCAACCCGAACACCGGTAAAACTACCGGAACAACCGGCCAGATCTTCAACAGGCAAGCTTACGTCGGTGCTTCTGGAGCGTACGGAAAGCTACTGTTGGGTCTGCAGTATGACGCGACCTGTGACATGTTTGGCCCGGTTTCTGCCGGGTGGAAATTCGCCGGCGGGATTGGCTCTCAGGTTGGCGATCTGAACAATCTTTTCTGTGACTTCAACGTCAGCAACGCGGTGAAATATTTCTCGCCGACCATAGCCGGATTCAGGACGGAGCTTATGTACCGCGTCGGCGGTGTCGCCGGGGATTTTTCGTCTGGGAATCTCGTTAATGCCGCCGTCAGTTACGCAAGAGGCCCGCTTCTTCTCGTCGCGAACTACGAACGAGTAGATCGACCGGCAACTACGTGGTGGAATGCCAGTGCGTCACCTGTAGCTGGACAGCAATGGACCAATTCACTCGCATCCCCGATTTTTAGCGGATATGCGTCTGCAGAGCACTACCAAACATCCGGAGTGGGAGCGAACTACGTCTTTGGAGAGAATACGATCGGTTTGCTCTATACCAACACATTGCTCCAGGACGTTGTGAGAACGAGCAGTACCCCCTTTTCTGGTACCGCTGTCTTCAACGACGTGCAAGCGAATTACACGATCAAGCTGACACCCTCTTGGCTGACCGGTGTTGCATTTAACTATACTTGGGCACCGGAAGCCAGATATGAGCAATTGATGCTGGGTACGGTGTACAACCTGTCGACGAGAACAAAGGTGTATATCACGAGCGCCTATCAGCATGCGCACGGAATCAATTCGCTCGGGCAGCCGGCCGTCGCGGTTAACTCGAATATCCCTGCGTCGTCATCACCGAACCAGCTTGTCGTGCGGGTTGGTATTCACCATAACTTCTAAAGTCTGGAAGATAGGGAATTGAAGTTTCTTCCAAATGTCCTCGCCCGAAACCTTAGTGGGTCAGAGCACGAGCGAGAAAGGTATAACCCTTTGGAATGAAGCCAGAAAAATTGCTACTTTGACACCGAACATCTGTGTCCGCATACTGAGTCGGTGTTGCCGGCTTGGTATGCGTCATCTCAGGACTCTGGACGTACGGCGAACAAAGTATCAGAGCAGACCTCTTCTTCGGAAGTGATTCCGGGCGTAATTTTCTGGGATAGCAGCGATATATCGAACTATCGGAGAGGTCGAAGTCATTTTCGGAAGGTAACTGACCATGTTGACCGTTTATAGCACTGATCATAACTTGCATCACGGTGTTGAACTGAAGGATGGGAAAATACTCGATTCGTTCGAGAAACCCCTTCGAGCAGAGGCAGTTTTGGCTCAAGTTGAACGAAGTGGATTGGGTAGCGTCGTCTGTCCGGATAAGTTCGATCTGTACGCCTATCCCGCCGTCCATAGTGAGCGCTATCTGCATTTCCTGCAAGACGCGTGGACGGAGTGGTGTGCTTCTGGTCGTACATGTCAGGCATTGCCGCTTGTATGGCCTGTGAAATCGCTTCCGTCAAGTGGTCTGATACCAGAATTCATTGATGGAAAACTTGGCTTTTTCTCGATGGATGCTGGAACGCCAATGAATGCTGGCACCTGGACAGCAGTCAGTTCGAGCGCCAACACAGCCATTCATGGCGCTGACGCGGTGAGTAAGGGTGAGCGAGCTGCATTCTCGTTGTGTCGTCCCCCTGGCCATCACGCAGGCCGTGAATACATGGGAGGATACTGCTATCTCAACAATGCTGCGCTCGCGGCGCAACACCTGATCAGTCGTGGTGCAACGAAGGTCGCTGTGATTGACGTCGACTTTCATCACGGGAACGGAACACAGGATATCTTCTACGGCCGTTCAGATGTTCTGTTTGTGTCGATTCACGGTGAACCGTCGGTCTCTTACCCTTACTTTTCGGGTCACGCTGAAGAATGTGGCTCGGGGGTTGGCGAAGGTTATAACGTCAACATTCCGATGCCCAAGGGAACAGACTGGCAAGCTTACGCTGCAGCTTTGCAGCATGCGTTGTTCTTGATAGAAAACCATGGTGTGGATGCGATAGTGGTGTCACTAGGGGTGGACACATTCGAGCACGATCCGATCAGTTATTTCCGTTTGCGGAGCGAAGATTATTTGCGGATGGGAGAGATGATCGAGCAGCTCGGTAAGCCAACTCTGTTTGTGATGGAAGGTGGATATATGACCGACGAGATCGGCATCAATGTTGCGAATGTCTTGAAGGGATTCGAAGGTCAGACCTAACTGACTATTCGCACAATTCTTTGTCGAAAATGGAGGGGGCACCAATCTATTCTAGCGCCCCCTTGTTTCGTACTGTCACGGGGTAAGTGCGTGCTAAGAACGTGGCTGGTATGTTTCTGCGGTATACATTGAGCAATCTAACAAACAGGCGTGGCCGGTTCGCCATGGCATTACGCTGACGCTTGCCGGGGAAACGTCGCTTCGGCATACCAAATGAGCCAGGTCATCCGCAAGCGTATTGAGGAGCATTTCGGCTGGGGCAAACGGTCGGCCGTATCCGGCAGACCGTGTATCGCAGAATCAAACGGGTCGACCGGCACTTCAAGCTCACGATGGTGGCGAGCAACCTTACGCGCATGGCGCGAATAATGAACGCGGTTCTTACGGGAGCGGTGTAATGAGCCGCCGTGGCGCGCGGGCTGAGGCGCATGGCACCGCCGCGCGGGCGCGCTGCCTGCACAAACTGACTTGCGCAGCTGGATTTCATCTGAAAATCGTACGAGAAACACTCCTGAACATTGCCTCGGACTTCATGACGAGGCACTTTTCAACAGCCTGCTAAAGGTGAGAATATGATGAGCATTCAGAATCCGGTGCTTCAAATCGCGGCTGCGCAGGCTGCCGCAGGTCAGGGCGTAGCTGACGCTAATTCTAAGAATTTCAAACCAGATTCGCAGTATTTGATGATGCTGAAAGCACCGATGTCTTCCTTGGTAAGTAACGCCAACGAAGGGCCTGAAGTGTCCTCAGTAGCGATACTCGGCTATAACTGAGTCGAGGCACGTATGCACCGTATTGTGATTGGGGGGGATGCCCCTATGTCCTTCGTCAAGCGTTAGGGGCTGACTTGGGTTGGTAAATGGAGCCGTCGCGCAGCATGGCGAACAGGACGTCGCAGCGTCGCCGTGCCAGTGCGATGAGGGCCTGGTTATGTCGCTTTCCCTGCTGGACCTTGCGTGCGTAGTAAGCCCGTGAGACGGGGTCTCTCAAGGCCGCGAAGGCAGATAGAAACAAGGCGCATTTGAGCACCTTGTTGCCGCGCCTGGACGGATGCTCGCCACGGATGGATGAGCCTGAGCGCCAGGTGACCTGCCGAAGCAAATGCTTTGTGTGCGACCTCGGTGAGAAGTCTGGCGGCGGTCCTGACGCCGACTCCCGGCATGCTGGTCAGGACCGGCCAAAGAGGGTGAGCGAGCAACCGCCGCTCCACTTCAGCGGCGATTTCATCGCGCTGCTTGCGTAAGGTGGCGAGTTGCTGAGCCAGGCGCGGCATGACGATGGTGGCGGCTTGCTTGCCGGGCACGATCACGGCGCTGTTCGCCCAGCGCTTGAACGATTTCGGCGGCCAATCCTTTGCCCATGCGTGGCGTGTTGCTTGATCAGGCGGTTGGCGAGTGTCTTCTCGCTGGTCGCTGCAAGTGCGGCTGGAGACGGATAGCGCTCGAGTAGATCAAGCACGGCGGGATGGTCGAGGCGCGATCCGAGAACGCGCTCAAGTGCGGGATGAATCTGGGTCAGCAGGCCTCGAATGCGATTGCTGGTCTGGGTAATTTGAGCGGCGAGATCGTCGTCGAAGCCGCACAGCGTGGCCAGCTCGGCGAGCGGTTCATCAGCCAACCGAAGCGAGCGCAGTGTATGCGGCATTGACCGGGCGGCCTCGGCAATGATTGCGGCGTCGCGGGCGTCGGTCTTGGCTTCACCTGCATGCAGGTCAGCGATGCGGCGCATCGCCAGTCCCGGCAGATAGGCAACCAGAACGCCTTCATTCCGGGCGACAGCCACCGGTAATGCGCCAATGGTGGCGGGTTGGTCGACGACGAAGAGAAGGCCATGTACCTTGAGTTCGGCGATCAGGGCGCGCAGCCTGGTCTCGTCGTTGGGCAGCGCCTTGTTGTACAGGCGCTTGCCATTCCGACCCAGTGCTACTGCGTGATGCTGGCCTTTACCGACGTCGACACCAATGAAGACATCGACGGCGTCATGTTGTTGGAATTCTTGCATCGAGGTTTGTGCAGATTGAACGAGTTGGCCTGCAACAACGGTGGCAAGTTTCGGCATCCACGTTACGGATGGCTTTGGAATATCCGGCCGAGCCCCTATTAGCGATCACCAGCCACCCACCAGACCCGGTGACACCCCCGGATCATGACTGTGACTGAGGGCGGGAATCATGCCGGGCCTGGCTGGCCAAAGCCTCGATTATCGAGGCGGGAAGATAGTAACGGGGCGGCGCCGGCGGTCTGGAACTGGCAACGCGGTTAGGTGATCCACCGTCGACACTACAGGGCTGCGTAGCCCCACACAGATTCCAGAAGCGGGCGGTACTTGACTGCGAAGGTCATATCAGGATCTGGGCTCTCAAAAAGATGGCACCCGAAGGTGCCAAATCCCGGAGAAGCCATTAGCCTTGTATTGGTCACCCCCAAGCGCCGTTTAGGTTTGCAGTGCTCGGCGCCGATGTGTATACCGGCGAGGTGTGGTCAGAATTTGTGACGGAGCCCAACTCGTGTGACTGCCTGGTTCCGGCTGGAAGATAGACCATTGAAAAGGAACGCGTAGTCGAGGTTGCTCCCAGTGCGGTCACCACCGACGTGTTGGTATACGCCTTCGACGTAGACATCGGTACGCTTCGAGAGTGCGTAATCAGCCATGAGGCCTACCGTCTGGTAATTCAAGTTCAGCTTGTCGACTGAAGTGTTGTAATTGCTCTTGGTATATGTGTACATAGCGCCAAGATAGAAAGCAGGCTTGAAGAAGTATCTGCCGTTGATCTCGAAGTTCTGGTAGCGCAGATTGTTGAGCGTACCAGCAGCGGGAGAGATGTTGCCAACATATCCCGACGATGTCGGGCTCGCTACGAAGGTATTTGTGTACGAGAGACCGACCTGAGCGCTGTCGAACGTATAGGTGCCACCCACACCGAAAACGCGCAGCGTTTGCCCCACGAAGTTCTCGTCGCCACCGTTAGTGATCGCGCCAGTTGCCGTCGACGACGGGTTGTTCGATTGCAGGAATGCAGCGGCGATCAGGAGCGGCCCCGTGTTGTACTGCGCGCCGAAGCTGTACGCTCGGTTGTTCGCGAAGTTCGTGTCGTTACTGAAGCTGTAGGTGCCACCAAATTTGATGCCAGCGAGCACTGGACTTGCGTACTTGATGGTGTTGTTGACGCGAAACGAATTGTCCGTGTTGTCATTGTCGTACGGGTGCGCGAAGAACGTGCCGCCCCAATTCCCATTCGCAGTCGTCGGGCCGAGGTACGTGACTACGGAATCATATTGACGGCCCAATGTGACAGTACCGTATTGGTCCGATGCGAGACCGACCCATGCTTGTCGCCCAAACATCAGGCCGCCTTGTGCGAGCTTACCGTTGCTGGCATTGAAGCCGTTTTCGATCTGGAAGACTGCCTTGAGTCCACCGCCCAAATCTTCGGATCCACGCAGGCCAAAGCGGCTCCCCTGAAGGAAGCCACTTGCAAGTTGAAACTGGCTATGGCCACCGATATTGCTTACGTAGTCGAGACCTTCGTCGACCAATCCATAAAGTGTTACGGTGCTTTGTGCTAGTGCTGGTACGGCCATGAACGAAGAAAGCAGTGCGATAGTGATTTTTGTATTCATATGGTATCCAAACCGTTTATCTCTATGGAAGACAATCGACAGGGTCGATCGCGTGATGTAGCCGTCGAGATCAAATTAGTCTAGTCGCTAAGCTTTTGGCAGAGCGCTCTGTCTAACGCCACTACTGCTGAATGAAGGACACGAAAATGTCTGGGTGATAAGTTCCTAGGCATAGACGTATCTCACCTGCTTCGCACTGCTTTTAATCCATAGTGTGCTTGCAGGACGCCAGAGTATGGGGACGAATTTTTGGTGTCAAAGTCGGATTTTGTATTGTTGCATTCTGTCCGGTTATACCTTGCGGATTCAACTGGTGAATGCAAAACTTCCGCAGGTCACGCAGTCTTTCTCATGTCGTATCCACCGGTTGGATCCGCTCCTTTGACTTGGGCGCTGGGTCCAATGGCGACGCGATGCACGGCTTGACCTGTTGCAGATGCTGTCCTGCTCCAATCGAAGGGTAGCTAAATAGTCGGCCCTGAACAATTCGCCAAGGCTTGTATAGCAAGGCTCGAGAGCTGAAACGGTGTTGTGGGATTTGCAAAGGGCGGGCATATTGACGCGAAATTCCTGCAAATTCTGACGAGGTTTGGATGGATCCGAAGACGCCGGTGCCAGAGGGAGATTTCTTCCGCCAACCGCTGCGCGAGCAGATCACCTGAAGCATTCGTTGGTACGGTTGGCCGATCCGACCGATTGGGATCGGCTGAACAAGGCGATGAGCGCGAGCTTCGTCTCGCTGCGGGGCCGGCCGGCGAGCTCGCCGCGTCTGATTGCTGTACTTGCAGCATGCCTTCGACCTGTCGGACGAAGACGTGGTCTGGCAGTGGCTCGAGAACCCGTATTGGCAAGTGTTCACTGGCGAGACGTACTTGCAGACGAAGCCGCCGGTCGATCTGTCGAGCCTGACGCGTTGGCGCAAGCGGCTGGGCGAAGCAGGTGTCGAAGAGCTGCTGGCGGAGACTATCGAAGCGGCGAAACGGGCGAACGTCATCAGGAACGCGAGCCTGAAGCGCTTGATTGTCGACACGACGGTGATGGAGAAGGCCATTGCACATCCGACCGATTCACGCTTGCTCGAACGCTGCCGGGAACATCTGGTGAAGGCGGTTGCCCGGCACGGCCTGAAACTGCGGCAGAACTACAACCGCGAGGCGCCGCGTCTGGCGAGCCAGATTGGCCGCTACGCGCATGCCAAGCAGTACAGGCGGATGAAGAAGGCACTGCGTACCTTGCGCTCGCGCGTGGGCCGTGTGATGCGTGACGTCGAACGGCAACTCGATGACGTCGCGCGGCAAAGCCGAGCGGCGCTGGAAGACCTGATCGGCCGCACGAAGAGGATTCTGTCGCAGAAGCAGAAGGACAGGAACAAGCTGTACGCGCCGGAAGTCGAGTGCCTGGCGAAGGGCAAAGCGCGCAAGCCCTACGAATTCGGTGTGAAGGTGTCGATCACGACGACGCACCGGGAGGGCCTGGTTGTGGGAGCGCGCTCGATGCCGGGCAATCCGTACGATGGGCACACGCTGGCCGAAGCGTTGGAATAGGCCGCGATCCTCAGCGACATCAGCCGGAGATTGCTGTCGTCGACCGCGGCTACAAGGGAGTCGCCGTCGATGGTGTGAAGGTCTATCACCCAGGCTTGCGACGTGGTATCACGCGCGGGCTGCGCGCAATGATCCGGCGTCGCAGCGCGATCAAGGCGGCCATCGGCCACATGAAGGCCGACGGCAAGCTCGATCGCAATTGACTCAAGGGTTCGTTGGGCGATGCGATCCACGCAGTGTTGTGTGGCGCCGGTCACAACCTGCGAATGATCGTGTGCAAGCTGCGGCTTTTTTATGCTCTGATTCTCGTCGCTTTGTTTGGCTTCAAAACCGCTGCGCCGTCGGCAGCCTGAGTTCATTCGCGCGCTGAAACGAATTGTTCAGGCTGGCTAATGAGGGGATACGAGACCCTATCGTGAGCTTACATGTTCGACGAAAGTCCAGATCACGCAGAGTGCCTACTTTTCAATGCGATTGAATAGGTAGGATTGCGTAGTTTTGGAGGTGCATAAAAAAGGGAGATTTCCAAGTGCGCAACATGCCGGGGTTTATTCACAATGGTCAGTATCTCGCCATAAGTTCGCGAGAGGTCTCATCCGCCACGCGCTTGGCCTCGCGAATGAAGTCGTTGACCAACTGTACGTTTTGTGAGCTTAGATTTCGGCAGAGCTGGAATCCGAAGGGCGTCTTGGGACTGAACCGCCTGAAGGCAACGCGCTCTTTCACGCTATCTGCGAATAGTGGATGAACAAGGGAAACGCCCAGACCCTCTGCAACCATCTCGCAGACTGTAAGTGCTGTGCTGGCTTCAATAACATTTCTGGGGCGTACGTCGTACTGCTGGAACAGGGCGTCGACCTGACGACGAGTAGCGGTTGATTCGGTTTCGATAAATGCGATGAAAGCTTCTTCGTTGAGATCCAAGATGCTGATCTCCTGCTTCGCGCAGAGAGGATGCGAGAGAGGGAGCACACACATAAGGGGGTATTCGATCAGGACATCGCGTTCAACCAGCGGGTGGTCTATCTGACGGCTGATGAGACCCACATCGATCTGCTGGGAACTCAGCCAATCAGCAAGAATGGGAGAGTCGCGAGTGTGCACGTTCAACCACACATCCGGATGGTATTTCAGGAAGTTCTTCGTTACTTTGCTGATGAACGACCCTGAAAGAGCCTGAAACACGCCAACCTTGAGCTGCTTCTTATCGTCTCTATGAATAGATTCGATGGCGTGTTCAACCTGCCTCAGACCGGCGAATACTCGGTCGATCTCCGCATAGAGTCGCATACCGTGCTTGGTGGGGGCCAGTTTGCCCCGGACGCGCTCGAAGAGCCGCAAGTCGCAGTCCTCCTCGAGATTGGCGATTAACTTGCTGACTGCCGGCTGGGAAACAAACAGAGCATCTGCCGCAGCACTGACGGTTCCCTTCTCTATGACTGCCTTGAAGGCCTCGATCTGGCGAAGGTTGACTTGATGTCGCATGATTCGGAGTGTTGGGTATAACGTTACAGAATACGACGGCAATTTTTTCGGCGTGAGGTTGTAGGGTACCAGAACTCAATTTGCGGATGTAAGCAATGTGGGATAGGGAAAGCCCTCATGCGAGGAAGCATTCGGGGCGTAGAAACACAGTCACTATCAAAACAGCTTGAAATTGACGTCGAGTACGGTGACCCGCTTGCCGCGAAGTTGTCTGAGCTTTTCCAAGCGCTTGCGTTTCAAGATGAGGGAGGCCATGGGCTCTGCTCCTTCACTTAAGGGAGCCCGCAGCCAGAAAAAAGCGAAATACGCAGGGCTCAGGACACAGGAGGTTGGTGTTTGGCCGACCTATTCTGCACCCGATCTACTCGGTGCCGTATGGGTTCATTGCGACTCTGTCCACCGAAGTCAGTTGGCTGGTCGGCTTGATACAGCATGTCACCAGGCAGAAAATCTGCGCCCCTTGAAACTTGCAGAACAGATTAAAATGGTGCCTATTTGAGAAATTATAAATGTCTTGTGGTCTGATATTTAATGGATAATAATTTTTATTAATAGGTAGGTTTATCGAGATAATAATTTGATTTCGGGAGGGTAAAGGTTTGCGTTTTATTTTCTGCGTGAGGGATTTTCGAGCGTCACCACGTTTTCCAGTTCGCCATTGATATCTAGACGCTCCAATGCCTAGCACTCCAAAAAGGGAGTTGCAACACTATAACCTTCTGAAATAGGTGCTGCAAAAAAACGACTTTGACGCTATGGATTGTGGACACTTAAGATTTATTCATGCTGGCTTGGGTGTCGCGACGGATCATGGGCGTACGCGAAACGATTTATAGGGGGAAACACTGATGTTTCGGATTGGCGTAGATGTAGGCGGGAGTTTTACGGACTTCGTTTTGATCGACATGCAGAAGGCGGAGTTTCGATTTTTCAAGGTCTCATCGACGCCACATGATCCGTCGGTGGCGATTGCAGAGGGCGTCAAGGAAATGCTTCGCATTTTCGAAGCAGACCCTTCGCAGGTTGGATTCTTCGGGCACGGCACGACGGTCGCAACCAACATGATTATCGAGCGCCGTGGTGTGCCGACAGGTCTCCTTACCACGCGCGGCTTCCGTGACGTACTTGCGATCGGAAGGCAAACCCGTCCGGCGCTGTTTGACTATTCGGTCGTCAAACCACCGTCACTCGTTGAACGTTACCGGCGAGTTGAAGTTGATGAGCGCATGAATGCCAAGGGAGAAGCTCTTGAGGCCATCGATCTCGAGCAAACGGCCGATGCAGTGAAAGCGTTACGTGAGACCGGTGTTGAGTCGGTCGCCATCAGCTTCCTGCATTCATACCGTAACCCTGAGCATGAGAAGCGGGCCAAGGAGATTGTGCAGAACCTTATGCCGGGTGTGTACGTGAGTATTTCGTCTGACGTACTGCCTGAATTTCGCGAGTACGAGCGTACCTCGACAACAGTGCTGAATGCATATGTCGGTCCTCCGATGAAGAACTACCTTGAACGCCTCGAAGGGCGGGTCAGAGAAGTGGGCATTCCCGTGGAGCCGCTGACGGTTCACTCCAACGGTGGCCTCCTTTCGCTGAAGTCGGTGGAAGAGCTGCCTGTGCTGACCTGCCTGTCCGGGCCGGCGGCGGGTGTCACAGGTGCGGCAGCCGTTGGTACGGCGGCTGGTTTTACGGACCTCATTACATTCGATGTAGGCGGAACCAGTACCGACGTATCACTGATCGAAAAGGGCCGCCCCAAGTTCACGCCCAACCGTCTGGTGGCAGGTTATCCGGCGAAGGTGCCGATGATTGACATTCACGTGATCGGTGCCGGAGGCGGGAGTATTGCGCATGTGGACGACGCACGGGGGCTGAAGGTGGGGCCGCGCAGCGCCGGTGCCTCGCCGGGCCCGGTCGCTTACGGGAAAGGCGGTATCGAACCGACCCTGACGGACGCGAACATCTACCTGCGACGCCTGAATCCTGTTGCCCTGCTTGAGGGGAGAATGCCGATTGACCGGGAGCAGGCGCATGCGGCAATCAAGGCGCGTATCGCAGACCCGCTCGGCATCAGTGTCGACGAGGCTGCGTATGGAATGGTGCAGATTGCGACCGCAAACATGAGCCGTGCCATCCGGGCGATTTCTACCGAGCACGGCCATGATCTGGCGCAATTTACCCTGATGGCGTTTGGTGGAGCGGGCCCGCTTCACGCCAGCGAGGTTGCACGTGAATGTGGTCTGCCTCGCGTGCTCGTGCCAATTGAGCCGGGGACGATGTGTGCACGGGGCGCCCTTGTGTCCAACGTCTCGCGTGACTTCGTCCGTACCCAGCTTGCGATTGCGGACAAGGCCACTTGGGACGCCGTTTGCGAAACGGCAGAGAAGCTGCAGCTTGAGGGAAAGCGCTGGCTTGAAGGTGAAAAGATCGAGCCGGAGAACCGCCGGTTCGCGCTCTCGCTCGACGCGCGCTACGTGGGGCAAAACCACGACATCCCGGTGGATCTCGCGGAGATCAACCCGAACGGTCTCGAGGAGTTCGTTGACCTGTTCCACAAGGCGCACCTGAACCAGTACGGCTATGCAATCGACGACGTCGATGTGGAAATCGTGAATTGCCGGCTGAAGGCAATCGGTGTTGTGCCGAATGCCGCATTGACTGCCCCTATCAAAAGCGGATCCCTCTCGTCGGCGCTGCTCGGTAGCCGCTCAGTCTACTTTGGCCCCGCTGAGGGCTGGCTGGACACAAAGGTCTACAAGCGCTCGCTCCTGCCGGTGGGCGAGGTGCTGCCCGGCCCGGTCATCATCGAAGAGATGAGTTCGACCACGGTAGTTCATCCGGGGCAAAAGGCGCAGCTCGACAAGTTTGGCAACATCGTGGTGGATTGAGGCTGCCGCGATTGCGGCACCCTCCGCTCAACATCTCATACGCAGGTACAAGCACCATGTCTCAAGATCATACAGCGCGCCCCGCGCCCGCACACGCAGAGAAGTTCGATTCCATCGCGATGGAAGTCTTCAGTAACCGCCTGTTGACGATTACGGAGGATATGGCGATCAACATGATGCGCTCGTCCTTTTCGTCGCAGATCAAGGAGCGGCGGGACTTTTCTGTCGGGCTATTTGATGCGCAGGGACGGCTGATTGCGCAGGGCACGCATATTCCGCTTCATCTTGGTTCGCTGCTTGGCAGCGTGCAGGCGGTTCTGAAGCGATACAGCCTAGATGTAATGGTGGAGGGTGACGCCTTCATCTGTAACGACCCCTATCTTGCCGGCGGGACCCACCTGCCCGATATCTCGATCGTCACGCCGATCTTTGAAGACGGCCGGCCGTTCATGTTTGCGGCGAACATCGGCCATCACGAGGATATTGGTGGCCCCATCCCGGGCTCAACGTCTGCCAACGCCAAATCCATTTTTGAAGAGGGGCTGCGTCTCCCGGTCATCCGTATCGCCCGTGCAGGCGAGGTTGACGAAGACCTGCTGAGCGTCATCGCAGCGAACTCGCGGCTGCCGGAGGAACGAACTCTCGATTTGAAGGTCCAGGTGGCGACGAATATCCGGGGTGGGGCGGCCGTGCATGAACTGGTCCGTCGCATGGGGAAGGAGGGGGTTCAGCAGTCGATTGACGCGGTCCTTGCGTACACGAAGGACCGGCTTCGAAAGCGGATCCTGTCCATGCCCGATGGTGAATACTCGTTCACGACTTACCTTGATGACGACGGCTTTGGTGGGGATATGATCCCCATTACGGCGATAGTAATCATCGACGGCGACAAGCTGTCGGTTGATATGACAGGAACCGGGCGTGAGGCTCGTGGTGGTCTGAACGTCGCCGAAAACGCGCTGAATGCAACGGTCTATTACTGCGTGAAGGCTTTGCTCGATCCGGACCTGATGGCAAACAGCGGCTTAATCGAAGGGGTGACGATCAAAGCTCCGCGAGGCACGATCGTGAACCCTGTGTTCCCGGCCGCTGTCAGCGCACGAAGCATCACTTGTCAAAAGGTGGCTCGCGCGATCTTTGGCGCAATGCGTCCCGCGCTTCCAGATGATCGGGCGATGGCGTCCAGTAACGATATTCTCCCATCCATCGCTTTTTCCGGGCATTCGGCAAATGGCCGTATGTACGTCTGGGGCGAGACGATTGGGGGCGGTGTGGGTGCTCGCCATGATCATGACGGGATGGATGCGGTTCACGTGCATGTAACGAATACGCTGAATATGCCGACTGAGGCACTCGAACATGAGTTTCCGCTTTTTGTTGACGCGTACGGTTTCGCTGAGGATTCTGGTGGCCCTGGAAAGCAGCGCGGTGGTTTGGGAATCGTGCGGCAGGTACGTGCACTATACGATGACACTGAGGTTTCTTTCCGCTCTGACGGACACAAACGAGGCGCTGAAGGTGTAAGTGGTGGGGGAGAAGGAGGCAAAGGACGCATCACCAAAAATTTTGGAACTGATAAGGCGGAGGCGCTCGAGTCCAAAATTCATGGAATCAAATTAAAGGCTGGAGAAAGTATCCGAATTGAGACCCCTGGCGGTGGTGGATTCGGGAATGCCGAAGAGCGGTCAATCGAGTCACTCGCGCTGGATCTGCGTGATGGGATCCTGAGTTCAGCCACGGCCGAGGAGCAGTACGGACCGCAGCGCCTTGCTGAGGCGCTGAAGAAGGCGGGTTTGACTGCCTGATCGACAGCACGGACACCAATGTGAACGGCCGGGGGAAAGCACGTATTTCCTCGGCAAATCGCGGTAGCGGCCAGGCGGTGCGGTCTACGCGACGTCATCCGCATAGAGATCAAGCATCCATAGAACCTTAGAGTTTGATGAACGGACGTCGAGTCCGAATGCATGTCCGAAATAAGACTTCTCGCCTGATTGATTCCAGCGGTCCGAATCGGCGAACAAACTGCGGCATTAGAATCTGAGCGACGAGAATCTAATCGGCCTGTTGCGGAGGTGCTTAGCCTGAGGTGCTTAGCCTGCTGGAGCACGTTCTTTAGTCGGCGAAGTTCGTGGGTGTGGTCGTTTGTTTTAAAAGCAGCCAAGACGTCGAAACCGACATGAAAAAACATGGAATATGTTAACCCGTTGAATCCACAAACGAACACAGCGTGGGACAGGAGACATCATGATCGAAAAACATTACATCTCATCTGAAGAACCCGAAAATTTGTCGGGCGGTCGTCGGCGATTCCTTATTTCGGGCTTGGCTGCGGCAGCAGGGGCGTTGGTAGGCGAGAAAGGGGCATTTGCACAGAGCAGCAGCAAAACCTTGAGGTATGGCCTTTCCGCATATCCGCCGAATATTCAGCCTTTTCAATATGCCGGACAAGCAGCTGCTACAGTGAAGCTGCAAATCTATAGGGGGCTTCTCACTTATTCGGCGGAAGGAACGATCATTCCTGAGATCGCGGAAAGCTATTCCCTTCAAGGGGATCGAACCTACGTGTTCAAGCTTCGTCCGGGTGTCAAGTTTTCGAACGGAAGCCCATTGACCTCGGCGGATGTGAAATTCTCACTCGAGCAGATGGCCGCTCCAGACTCAACCGCGTACCTGATCAACGAGATGCGCGGAATCGAATCCATCGACGCCAGCGATCCGATGGTCGTCAAGATCACGCTGAAGAAGCCAACGCCAGCGTTTCCGGACACCCTGGCTCGGCCGGATGCGCCGATTGTGTCGCCGAAGTTCAAGGATCCACTACTCGGACAGCCACTCGGAGCAGGTCCGTTCATCCTCGAGGCAATGGATCGCGGAGTGTCGCTGACTTTCAAGAAGAATCCGTACTACTACCGACCTGGTCTGCCCAAGGTCGCTTCGATGCGGTTCGTCGTCTATGCGGACGAGACTCTGCGCGTAGCCGCAGTGCAGTCGGGTGACGTCGATATCATCGAATACGTGCCCTGGCAAGACTTGAAACGCCTCAAGAGCAACCCGAACGTACGAGTGGAAACCAATGAAGGCGCGTTCATGTATCTCTGCTTCAACTGTTCGACGGCGCCATTCAACGACCCTCGCGTCCGCGCTGCGATCGCGCATGCAGTGAAGCGGGAGGACGTGGTGAAGGGGGCGTTCTTTGGTCAGGGCAGCCCTTTCGATGGGTTGCCGATCCAGAAGACGTCACAGTTCTATGATCCATCCCTGCAACACCTGTGGCCATATGATCCTGACCAGGCAGCGAAGTTGCTGCAGGAAGCGAAGGTGACCGGACAAAAGATCAACCTGCTAGCAACGTCGACGTACGCAATGCATCGCGACATCGCGCAGATCGTCCAGCAGTACCTCGGCGCGGTTGGTTTCGACGTACAACTGTCGCTGCCCGACTGGGGCACGCGCGTCAGCCTCGGCAACCAAGGGCGGTATCAACTGGCCGTAAATGGTGGTGGCCTGGACGGTTTGGACCCCGACGGACTGACCTCGCTTATCGGCTCTGGGCCGGCTTCTTACCGTCGTTCGTTCGGCTTCAAGAGCGCCGTCGTGGACCAGTTGCTCGCGCAGGGGCGTCAGGAAGTCGATCCCGCAAAGCGCAAGCAGATCTATGATGCCGTACAGCGGCAGGCAGCGAAGGACGTACCGGTGTCGACGCTCGCTTATCGCGTGGAAGCGTTCGCATACACACCTGCCGTTAAGGGTTTCAAGAGCCTGCCCGGCAACCTGGATCTCTACACCGCTGTAACGCTGCAAAACACCACGGTTTGACTGCTGCGGCTGCAGCGTTTGTTCGGAAGGTGGCAAGATGATTGGTTATATTCTGAAGCGTTTGGCCATGGCAGTTGTCCTGCTGTATGTAGTGGCCACTGTGGTTTTCTTTTTGCTGTTTCTGGTCCCAGGTGATCCCGCCGTAATGTTGTTATCGAGTGGTGGCGTTGCGCCTCCTCCGGAGGCCGTCGTCGAGTTGAGGCAGAAGATGGGGTTGGACAAACCCATCGTCACGCAGTATCTAACATATCTCGACCGGACATTGCATGGCAACTTGGGCTATTCGTTCCAAGACAATACGCCAGTTTCCGAGGTAATTGAAGACAGACTTCCGCGGACCCTCGAGTTGGTGGGGGCAGCTACGCTGTTGTCGGTTTGCGTTGGAATTCCTCTCGGCGTGATTTCCGCAAGGCGACTGGGTGGATGGGTAGACCGGTTCCTGAAATGGGTGTCTGGCTTGGCCCTGTCAGTGCCGGTGTTCGTTACCGGGACGTTCTTGATGCTCATCTTCTCACAATATCTCGGATGGTTTCCCGCGGGGGGATTCGCGTCCTTCGCTGATTCTCCGTGGCGCCATTTTCAGGCGCTTATATTGCCGGCGATCACTATCGCAATCGGATTTTCTGCGATGGTTTTAAGGATGACGAGGTCGACGGTGCTTGGAGTTAAGGATAGAGACTGGGTTCGCACGGCTCGTGCGAAAGGTTTGGCCGAGCGGGCGGTATGGCGACGGCACATCGTGCGTAATTCGCTGGGACCCGTGGTTACTCTCACGGGACTTCAGATGGGGGCCTTGATCGGTGGCACGGTTCTTGTTGAATATGTATTCAATTGGCCTGGACTGAGTGGGATGCTCGTGACAGCTGTCGATTTTCGGGACTATCCGGAAGTGCAAGGTGTGGTACTCGTGGTCGCGGCACTTTTTATTCTTATCAATCTGATCGTAGATCTGATCTACCCGATTCTTGACCCGAGGGCACGCAGTAAATGAGCTCGCTAAAAATGGAATCCGATCGAGATTTGAAGCGTGTCGCGCGAGCTGCGCTTGGCATAGGCATCATCATTATCCTTGCAATTGCCGCTCCATTGGTCACGTCTAGCGATCCCACTGTTATGCACATTGCAGACCGCTTCGCTGAACCGTCGTGGGCTCATCCACTCGGCGCGGATGCATTGGGTCACGATGTGCTCGCGCAATTGCTTTATGGTGCCCGTACGTCTCTCGTCGTAGCGTTTAGCAGCGCAATCCTGTCGGCGATCGTCGGTATCCTTATTGGATTGCTCGGAGGGTACTACGAGGGATTGGCAGAGGTTGCAGCCCTTCGCCTGACGGATGTTGTTTTAGCGTTCCCGCCGATCCTGCTTGCGCTGCTCGTCGTGACGTTTGTAGGTCCGGGGGCAGTGACGCTCGCTTTGGTGTTAGCTGTTTTGAGCGCACCGAACTTTGTTCGCATAACGTATGGGGAGGTCTTGTCAGCTCGGCGGCTGGAGTTTGTTGAAGCGGTGACGGCGTTGGGTGCTAGTAGTACGAGGGTCATTTTTGGAACGGTACTGCCGAACATTTTCCCGCCTCTCCTAGTGCAGTTTTCCTTGACCGTGTCCGCAGTAATTCTTCTCGAATCCGGTCTGAGTTTTCTGGGTTTGGGTGTTACGCCACCAACGCCGTCGTGGGGACTCATGGTTCAGAGTGCGAGGGGGACTATGACCAGTCATCCGCTGGGCCTGCTTTGGCCGTGTCTCGCATTGGCGCTCACTGTCTTCTCGGTGAACCATCTGTGTGATGTCATTCAGGAGATTTACGACCCTCGGGAGCGCCGCGTTGCGAAATCGCGCAAGTCGACTCCAGTAAGCGAAAGGGGATCGAAGATTGCAGTAGGTGAACCTGCCTGCATCGGCAAGCATGCGCTTAGAATCGAACGACTCGACATATCGGTTCCGGCTGGCGATGGCGAGCGTAAGGCTGTCAGCGATGTCTCGATTTCGATTGGTAAAGGCGAGACCGTGGCACTCGTGGGCGAGTCAGGTTCAGGTAAATCGTTGACGAGCCTCGCTGTAATGAGGCTGTTGAAGTCGGGCGTCAGGACATCAAACGGGCGGATCATGTTTCCGGGAGGCGGAGGGCGAACTCCAGAGAGTGAGATTGACTTGCTAAAAGCGAGCGACGCCAGTATCAGGCAGCTCCGCGGAAGCGACATTGCGATGGTGTTTCAGGAGCCGATGACAAGTCTGAATCCGGTGTATCGAATCGGCTTCCAGCTCATCGAATCCATCCTGAATCATAGAAACGTCGGCGTCCGGGAAGCGCGCGAACTTGCACTGAGTATGCTGACCAAGGTGGGTATCACGGACCCTGCCAGGCGAATGAAACAGTATCCTCACGAGCTATCGGGGGGGATGCGTCAACGTGTAATGATTGCGTTGGCACTTTGTTGCGATCCGGCTCTGCTAATAGCAGACGAGCCCACCACGGCACTTGATGTGACGCTGCAGGCTGAGATACTGGCACTGCTGAAGAAACAACAAAACGATCGACACGGCTCAATGAGCGTCCTCTTCATCACTCACAATCTGGGCGTGGTTGCCCAGATTGCCGAGAGGGTGGTCGTGCTTTACGCAGGCCGAGTGGTCGAGGAAGGATTGACGGCCGACATTTTTGCTTCGCCAAAGCATCCCTACACGAAGGGGCTGCTCGCATGCGTTCCCAACGGTCCCAATCAGCCGCAGGGAGCATTGGGGCAGCGCGTGAGATTGAAAGCAATACCTGGTTCTGTGCCGACCGCTTTGCCTACCGGGTGCACCTTCTCGCCTCGTTGTGATATGGCAACCGATGACTGCCGCGTGAAGGAGCCAGCGCTGGAGTCGGTGGGTATACCGGGGCACCTCAGTCGATGCATTCGTTGGAGAGAGTGTTGAGCGAGATTCTGAAAATTGATGACCTGTCGAAGCACTACGTGGTTGGGTCGCGCTTATTTGGTCAGTCGAAGCATGTTCGGGCCGTTGATTCGGTAAGCTTCTCAATCCGTCGCGGAGAAATCGTAGGCCTCGTCGGTGAGTCCGGCTCGGGAAAGACAACGCTTGGGCGGGCGATCCTGCGATTGATTGAGCCGACTGAGGGAAGCATTACGTTCGAGGGACGTGACGTTACTAATGCGTCGTATCGTGAAATGCGTTCGATCAGGCAACGCATGCAGATCATTTTCCAGGATCCGTATGCGAGCCTGAATCCGAAACGTTCAGTTGGGTTGCAGATATGCGACGCTTTTTCGATACACGGGCTATACGAAAAGAGCGAACGTATTGATCGAGTTGTCAATCTTCTCGAACGTGTAGGGCTGAGCAGCAATCACTTTAACCGATATCCGCATGAATTCTCTGGGGGGCAGCGGCAACGAATTGGGATAGCCCGAGCGTTGGCCTTGGAACCGTCATTTGTGGTCGCGGACGAAGCCGTATCGGCTCTCGATGTGTCTGTTCAGGCACAGGTGGTCAACCTGCTTCTTGATCTGCAACGAGATCTCGACCTTACGATTCTTTTTATTACGCATGACTTGAGTCTCGTGGAATACATCTGTGACCGGGTTCTGGTGATGTATATGGGGAAGATTGTAGAGAGCGGCTCCGTTGCGGAGGTCTACGGGGCACCGGCGCACCCATATACGCGCGCACTGCTTGCGGCTGTGCCGGTTCCCGATCCCTCGCGGAAGGTCATTGGGGATGTTTCCCTAAAGGGCGAGTTGCCTAGTCCAATCGCACTTCCATCTGGATGTGCGTTTCGTACGAGATGTGCCTTTGCGAAGGATGAGTGTAAGTCGGCGGTACCGGCGCTTCGTACTCTGGATGGAGGGCACTCCGCAGCGTGCTTTCGGGCGGAGGAGGTCATTCAAAATGTTGAGGTTCAGAAAAGACCTAGGGCGATTACTGAGAAAAATGACGGGTTGGAAGCTAACCGGTAGTGCAGGCGGATAACGTACGCAGTCGTTTCGAGGAAAGCACTTTCTATCAAAGTCAGCCATAACTGAAAAGAATATAAGGTGCTGAAATTCGACTTTGACGGAAACGCTCCTTCAATTTAAATTAAAAATCAATGATCACTCTGATAGATCCGAGCGTGTGAGCTGTGGTGCACAGGAGAACCTGCGCACTATCGGTTGGGACTGCTTTGCTGATCAATTGCCATTCGGTAAAGCCTATGGGTGCTATGCCATTGATGGTGATGATGCGCGCAGAAACTAATTAGCTTATCAACCGTTTGAAGGCGTTTAATGTTCAGGAAAGTTCAAGATGATGTCGGAGCAAAGACGCTCACCGTTTACATTTGTGGTCGAAGCGTGACTGCGAATGAAGGGGAGACTGTTGCGGGTGTTTTGTTGAGACATGCACCTTTGCTGACCAGGACGACGCCGGTCCAGGGTACCCAGCGCGCACCATATTGCATGATGGGGGTGTGCTTCGACTGTCTCGCCGTGGTGGACGGTGTGTCTTCCTGCCAGACCTGCTTGACGACGGTATCTGATGGTATGCGGATTGAGAAGCAGGACTGGCGGAGGGAAGTGTACGTGGACCCGGAGAAGGGGCTTCAGTTCGTCGCTCACGAGCCAGAGAATATTGATTCGAGTCATGTTGTTCAGGGTTCACCGAAATGACTGTCACGTTTGATCTCATTGTTATTGGAGCAGGTCCCGCAGGGCTTTCTGCAGCGACACGCGCGGCGCAATTTGGCCTGTCGGTACTTTTGCTTGACGAGCAGCCGGTGCCAGGTGGGCAAATCTGGCGTTCTGTCGAAGCAGTATCCTCCGGCCCAGTCGGCGAGATTCTAGGGGCTGAGTATCAGCGCGGTGCCGAACGCGTAGCTGAGTTCCGTAAGTCAGGTGCGGTGTATGAGCCTGGCACGCGTGTTTGGCAAATCGAACCCGGTTGGACGGTATTCGCGAGTCGCGGTAGTGAAGCGAAAAGTTACAAGGCTAGATGCGTCCTTGTCGCCACGGGTGCGCAGGAGCGACCCGCTCCGTTTCCGGGCTGGACTACGCCTGGGGTTATGACTGTTGGCGCCGCGCAGATTGTATTGAAATCCAGCAGGGAGATTCCAGAAGAGCCGGTATGGGTTGCAGGGAGTGGTCCGTTGCCGCTGCTCTATATCGTACAGTTGCTGCGCGCAGGCGGTCGCGTCGCGGGTTGGCTGTCAACTACTCCGTCCGGTTCCCTTGAACGTGCAATTCCGAAGCTTTTCGCGGCTAGCAAGGGGTGGAGGGATCTGTTGAAGGGCGTCAAGTGGATGCGGTCCATCGCACGCTCGCATGTTCTGGTCGAAAAAAATGTTGTAAGTTTGCGTGCCGACCCGGGTCTGGACGGGTGCCTTGAGCACATTGAATATACAACGGCTGACGGCAGAACGTGCCGTGTGAAGACCCGTCTTCTGCTTGTGCACGAAGGGGTCGTGCCTTCCATCCACGTGACACAGGCGCTTGGGTGTAAGCACACGTGGCGCGAAAGTCAACACTGCCTTGTGCCAGAGGTCGACCCGTGGGGGCGCACGAGTGTACCTGGCATCTATGCAGCAGGTGATGGCGTGGGGATTGGCGGCGCTGCAGCTGCGTCGACCCTTGGGGAGCTGACCGCTGTCGGAATTGCTTTGGATACCGGAAAATTGACGCTGGCCGAAGCTAACGGGTTCGCTTCGTCTCTGCGGCGCAGACTCTCAACAGAACTTGCGGTGCGACCACTGCTTGACGCGATCTATAGACCTAGAGAGGAAGTAATTGCGCCGGCTGACGAGACAATCGTATGCCGTTGTGAAGAGTTGACCGCCGGGCAGATTCGCGCCGTGGCGCAGAGCGGTGGTCCCTCGCCCGATCGCATCAAATCCATTACGCGTGCAGGAATGGGCCCGTGTCAAGGCCGGCAGTGTGGCTACACCATCGCGAATATTCTGGCTGCGACGCAGCGTCTCCCTGTTTCGAAAATCGGCTTTTATAGGATCCGACCGCCGCTCAAACCACTGACACTTGGCGAACTGGCGTCGTTGGAAGACACGGAAGGTGCAAAGGCGTCTGTATGAAAGAAATCTTCGACGTTGCTGTGGTCGGCGGTGGGTTGCATGGGCTTTCTGCAGCGATGCACTTGGCACGTGAATCAAAGCGAGTGGTCATCCTCGAAAAATCGTGGTCTGGTCGGCATTCATCAGGGGCAACCGCCGCTGGAGTTCGGTCTTTGGGTCGCGACCAGGGGGAGCTGGACATTTCGCTCGAGGCGCTTGATATGTGGCAACACATCGAATCGCTCGTCGGGGACGACTGCGGATTCGCGCCTAAAGGACAGATTTGTATTGCGGAGACGCCGGCCGCACTCGCAGCTTTGCAAAGCGAAATCGACGATCTTCAGGCAAGGGGCCACAGGCACGCCGTCATGATCGGCCCGGAGGAGATCAGGAAGCGGATTCCGGCACTCAAGGCTGAATGTCTAGGGGCCGCGATGGCGCCTAAGGACGGCGCTGCAGATCCGCATCGAACGCTGGCGGCATTCCGGCGTAGTTGTCTTGCTGCCGGCGTGGTGATCCGCGAAGGTTGCGGGGTCAGCAAGATGATGAGACAAGGGGCCGAGTGGAGAATCGTTACCACTCAGGGTGATCAGCTGACCGTTCCTCTCGTGGTGAACGCGGCTGGGGCGTGGGGCAGCAAGATCGCAGCGATGGCGGGTGATGATATTCCAATTGGCCTGAAAGCATCGATGATGATTGTCACTGAACGTTTGCGTCCGTTTGTCGATCCTGTCGTTGCTAGTTACGGGCGCAAGTTGTCGTTCAAGCAGGCGGACCAGGGTGGTCTGGTTATTGGGGGCGGTATCCAGGGCGACGCAGATTTTAATGCAGAGACGTCACACGTTCGATTTGGTCGGCTCGCACGTGGAGCAAAAGACGCCACTACGCTATTCCCGTGTATTGAGGGGGTAAAGATTGTCCGTACCTGGGCGGGCCTTGAAGCTACGCCATCGGACTATCTGCCAATCATTGGGCCATCAGAGAACGGCCCCGGGGTTTTCCACGTGTACGGATTTTCTGGACACGGTTTTGCACTGGTTCCTGTCGTAGGTGCAATCGTGACTGATCTGATTTTGCGTGGGAATACGTCCAGAAACATTAGCGCTCTACAAGCGCAGCGGCTCATGAAAGGTCGTGCCACGGAGTCGTCGACTGCGGTTGATGGAGCTGCCCCGGGGGGAACCGAGTGAATGGAAGATTGGTTGTGCCCCAAAGAGTATCGACGATAGTGAATCTCCAGGATTGCGGAGTCGTTCGGTTCATTAGTTTGCCCCTGTGACTGATTCGAGCACTATGGACCATATAGACACGAAGCTAATCGCGTTGTTACGTGCCGATGCTCGTACCAGTGTTGCAACGCTCGCAGTCCGGCTTGGGATTGCTCGTGGAACGGTTCGTTCCCGTCTGCAGAAGCTGGAGGCTGAACAGATTATCGTGGGATATACGGTGCTACTGCGCCCCGAGTCAGAGCCCGACAGTATGCGTGCATGGATGGCTGTCCAGGTGGACGGAAACCGGACGAATGAAGTGGTCGCTAGTCTTCTGGGCGATCCGGCGGCGGTGGCGTTGCACGATACCAATGGGCGCTGGGATCTGCTGGCAGAACTGCGTGCCGCTTCGCCTGCCGAACTTTCTCAGGTGCTTGAGCGGATTAGACTCATCAAAGGCATTCGCCATACTGAGACAAGTATTCTTCTCAAAAGCTTCCGGTAGCTGATTGACCTCTGAAATCGGCATTCGGAGCAGAGACGGGCAGGGCTCGTTTGTGAATAAAAGAAGTGATCGAACGTTCGGGATGATTAAATGAATGTCACAGTGTTAGGGGCTGGATCGTTGGGATTCGCTTATGCGGCGTTTCTCTCTTCACGGGGACATCAAGTTACTATCTGGTCTCCAAGCGGAAAAGGGATTTCGGACCTTCTGTTGAACGGAGGGCGATTGGGTGCGCAGGGGAAAGTGGCCGGCGAATTCACGATCTCGCCAAGCGAGGATCTGCAATCGGCATTGGAAGCGTCGAACGTCGTAATTTTCGCTTTGCCTGGGAATGGGCACGAAAGTATCATGTCGCGGGCAGCCCGCTATCTACGCGATGAGCACCTTGTGGTAGTCACGCCAGTGGTTTCTCTTAGTGCGAGCGTGCTCGCTAGCTACACTGCCGATTTCGGAACGAAGCCATTGATCTGCGCCTCGTCAACAACGATGCTTACAGCGCGTCGCCTAAGCGGGACGACAGTCAACATAATGACAATACGTCCATCTGTGGACATATGCAGCCTTCCTGCGTCGGCATTAAATCGTGCGATCGCGATGCTGTCTTCCTTGTTTGATTCGTCATTCGAGCCCCGATCATCCATGCTCGAAGCGACTCTCTCGAACAGCGGACCAGTCATTCATGTGCCACTAGCCCTGATGAACATGACGAGGATGGAGCGAGGTGAGTCATGGCTGCAGTACGAGCACTTCACCGAAAACGTTTCGAACGTAATGCTCGCCGTCGACCGGGAGCGCATTGCAGTCGGAGCAAGATTCGGGTTCTCCTTTAGCAGCATTGGGGATCAATTTTGAGCATCGTTTGGAGCACAGCCTGGTTCACTTTCCGGTATTGCCGCTCAAATCGTCACGCTTCGGAACGGAGGTCCACTTGGACCTGTCGACGCAAGTACGCGCTACTTGACCGAAGATGTTCCGTTTGGCCTCAGATTTCTTTCGCTGACAGGGAAACTGGTTGATATTCCTACCCCAGCAACAGATGCTTGCATCACGATGGCAAGCGTCGCTCTCGGTCCAGCGCTCCCATCGGACAATAAGCTACTTGACTATGTCCGATCGCACGCCTCCTCTAAACAAAATCTTGCAGATTTCGCAGAGGGACGTCGAGCATAATTTATGAGACCGGGATCCTTCAGCCGGACGTTCGGACCTACTTGAATAGTCGGTTCACAGTAGCGATAAGGTCGGCATAGCAACAATCCGTGACGGCTACCGGATCGTCTTGTCGAGATTAGTAATCTTCTAGGTTGAATACCTCGCAATTTTTGGTTTGAAATTAGTCAGTGATAAATCGCAGGCGAAGTTTTCTGGAGTAAATTTCCCCGAGTGAAGAGACGTGTAATATGCATTTCGATAGGCAGCAACTCGAGACTTTCGCGGTGGTGGTTGAGACGGGGCATTTCGGGAAGGCCGCGCGCGTACTGAATGTGACTCGTGGTGCTGTATCGCAACGAATAATTGCGTTGGAAGAAGCCTTCGGAACGCCGTTGCTGATTCGAGATGGAGTCGTTCCTACCCCAGCCGGGGAGGCGCTGCTTGGACATATTCAGGCACTGAATCTACTTGAGGCGAATACGCTCAAGCGGATCAAGCCAAGTGAAAGTGGAAGGGCGAAGATCTCGATTGCCGTCAATGCGGATTCACTCGCGACCTGGTTCGAGCCGGTCGCATGCGCTATCGCCAGGCAGAATTTCGCGCTGGAATTGCTCGTTGATGACCAGGATTTCACGTTGCCGGTGTTGATCAGGGGCGAGGCAATCGGGTGTGTTTCCACAGCAAACCGGCCACCGACGGGGTTTATAGCGGATGCAATTGGTGCGATGGAATATCAGTGTGTCGCCACGAGGGATTTTGCTGATCTTCATTTTTCGCAGGGGCTCAGTCTGCACAGTGTACTGGAGGCACCAGCCGTACTATTCAACCGGAAAGATGGAATCCACGCGGCGTTCCTCGATCAGGTTCTCGGATTCCCGGTGAGCGGATATGTGACGCATTATTTCCCATCACCGGTGGCGCTACTGGCTGCCATACGTGCGGGCGTCGGCTATGGTCTGGTTCCCTCAATGCAGGCGCAACCGCTGATGGATTCTGGTGAACTGACCGTGCTGGCTCCAAAGAACAAGGTTTTTGTCAACCTCTACTGGCACCATTGGGAGAGCGCACCGGAGAATGTGCGCTCGATAAGCCAGGTGGTGGTGCGGAGTGCGCGGCGGGCTCTTACTCAGTCCACTTCAAGTTCGTCAGAAGGGTTATAAGGATTGCTACGCATATTTTTAAAGGTTGCACGGATCGTCGAATTCCGATGATCCGTGATCCGTCCAATTATTAGTGGACGTCCGTTGAGCCGTGCCCGTGCTGTGACGATAAAAACAGGAGGAAACGCCGTCAGAAAAATTCCCGCGATTGCTCCCGGTGCCGTTACAACCCTAGTCAGGTGGAGCAGATATTCCACAACCGCGATGCAGAACCCTTCGACAATCATGAGGGTGGCCGCGTGCGGCGACAGACGTATGTTGAGCAGCGAAAGCCCGATGAGCGGTCCGGTCGCTACCATATAGACAATGTTGAGGTCGACCATCATGTCGATAATGGTCTGTCCACAGGAGGCGACGAGCGACGCCAGAATGACCGGAACGGCTCGCGATATGAAGCCGGTCCCCGAGCGATTTGGTGTCAGGGCGATGGCTGCGCTGGACATCGCCCGTAGCACTGCTGAGCCCGCACCCAATGCCGTTGTCACCAGCACAGCGAGAACCAGTGACCGCACCCCATTGGCCGAGTCGTCCGTGAATGCATGAACGAGCACTATGGGAATTGCTCCCGCTGGATCATTGATATTGGCCAGGTTCAGGCTTGAGGAAGTGGCGACTACAGCCGACGCAGGCAAAAATCCGATCGCAAATACGGCGCCGGCGGCGATCAGGCAGGCCAGCGTGCTGGCGCGTGGAGACCGGCCCGCAATCAGAAATTGTTGATAGTCCGCGCCGCACACGACCATCACAGCGACCGACAGCGTAGTAATGGCTGTCCGGCCAGGCGGAGCCGAGTGGAGCGCATGGAGGAATTGCAGCGGTGCGTGAAACCAGATGCCCACGGTTCCGCTTCGGATCAGGCAATAGAATAGCGCGGCATTACACAGCAGCATGCAGAAGGCTAACGCAGAGGAAAGCCAGGAAAGCTGAATGGCGGAAAGCCCTGTCAGCAGACAGGCAATCATCAGCATTGAGGACAGCGGAGATAGCCCGGTCATTGCGAGAATGGCTGAGCCGCCACGAATCTGGGCTGCAAGAACGCCTGTCATCCATACGAATGACAGGAGTGCCACGCTCCGGCCGACAGGAGGGCCGTAGATGTGCTCAAACCAGTCCCAGAGAGATTTTCTGCCGGCCCATAAGGAGCGGGCACACATTGCGAGCAGCAACAGACCCAGCGTGGTCGCGACGGGGTACAGGCAGCCCAGGAACCCGCTATGTACGGCGATTTCAGCTGTGCCCAGGACGAAGCCGATTCCGCAGGTGGTGGAGACAAGCAGGCAGGCAAGCTGCGCGGCGTTGAGCTGTCGTTCATTCATCTCGTGCTCCCCAACCGCGTACGCAGGCGTGCGCGCCTGTCAGATACGAATCGCAGATGATTGCCCTGCGATTGAACAAACTGGTCTGCTTCAGCGTGTGGTGGGCGTCGGGCAAGCGGAAATACGGAATGTCCGGAAACAGATGGTGTGTGAGGTGGTATCCATTGTGGTGAGGATGAATCCAGCAGGATAGCAACCCGAGATATGGGGTTTCGCGAGTATTTCCGAAGATGCCATCGGCTTCGAGTCCGTAGTGATCGATCATTTCGCGAAATGTCGTCACGGCGTGGAACACGGTGCTCTTCGCCACCACCCACAAGGCGAAGAAGAGCACAGCGAAATGCGTTCCACAGACCACGTCGATTAGCGCTTCGAAAGTGATCCACCACACGAGCACTCCGGCCCACTGCTGGAGACGTAACTGGCGGGAGGCGAGATGGCCGAGCAGTGATCCCGTCCATCCAGGGAGGTCAAGCAGTATCCGGAAATACGCGTGAAACCAGCGATCACCGGTGCGCGTGATACGCGGGATATAGTCCGGATCGCTTGCAGGATGAGCCAGCCAGGCGTGATGCCGGGCGTGTTGTGACCGATAAATATGAAGGTCGTTCAGGAGGGCCGGTGCGAGGAAGATCCGGGCCAGCCAGTCGTTGACTCCGCGGTGTGCGCTCAGGTTGCGATGGCTTGCGTCGTGTAAAAGATTCGCGAGTGCGCGCTGACGGTTGCCTAGCACAAGGAGCGCCACTACACTAATCATTACCCCGATTCGGTAAGTAATCCAGATCGACGCAAATATGGTTGCCCAGTCGAGGAAGATGTCTGAAACCGATCTCAACGCATTTGGACCTGGGGGGCACCAATTCGGGACCATTGCATTGATGGCTGACCGGATGGCCGTCTGATCGGTGACGATCGATGCCGTTACGGATGAACTCATCGCAGCCTCCTTGTTGCTGCAGGGGGTCCCCGGTGGATCTTTTTATTCGCTACGTATTGTCAGTGGATTTCATGACCCGATCTTAGACCCACGCTCGCGACGGGGAGGCGATGGTTAGAACAGCTGTTCGGAATGTAAAATTTTTAAATGAGGTTGTGTGAGCAACCTGCGGGATGCCATAGCCTCGCATCTTGAGAAAGGGGATGTCAGTGGGCGAGAAGGATCTTGGTAAGCTTTGCGCGACACTAAGTCCCATTCTGGGGGAAGCCGTGTACGTCTATTGTTCGTTTGCGGATTTCGCATTGCCCGCGGGACTCACGGCCTTCTGCACGGTGCGGGAACGGGAGGGCCTGACGGCGGTGGTGGAGCGTGACGAAGCAGTACGGCTTGGGCTTGCTTACACTTATGAGTCCCGGCTCATTACACTGTCAGTACACTCGAGCCTTGAAGCGGTCGGCTTCATTGCGCTGATCAGCCGGAAACTTGCCGCAGCCTGCGTCCCGTGCAATGCGGTTGCAGGTTTCTACCACGATCACATTCTCGTTCCGGTCGACAGGGCCGACGAGGCCATGCAATTGCTAAATGAGATTGCGTCGGCGACCTGCTGATGTCGCTTGATGAAAGTGTCTCCTGAGCGCGTTCGCGGACATCTCAGGTTACTTTTTCTGTTGCACTCCAAAATTTCCTAGCCAGTCGGTGGCCGGACGACTCCCTGTGCTATGTATTCAATACATTCAGGAGATTCATTCCCTGACACGTGAGTTGTACGGGAAAGATCTGAGCCCGTCTGTCTTCGGTTGTTGAATCGGCAACTGGCGGCTCAAACGTACCGGAGAGCATTGTGGAACCGACCGACGACAATTCCGGAGGAACCGGGCAGCAGGCGGACTCCCGGACCAATGAAGCATACTGGCGCCAGCAGGCTGAAGCGTCGCAGGATGCCGTCAGGCGTCTAACGGCTCGCGTGAGAGGACGAGATCACCGTATCGCTTTGCTGGAGGTCGCTTTTTCCCGGACGGTGATCATGCATCATGTCTGGGCGGCGCATCTTGAGCGCAAGCTCGAGCGCCTGCGGCAGTCCGATGCGGCTTTGCATGGCTGGGAATCGCCCCCGGAGCCCGACCGTGGCAGCGGCGTTGCTGTGCGGCTTCCCCATCTTACACGTACCCTTCAAGCGCTTTTTGACGTCATGCAGGAGTACTGGTCGGAATGGGACCCGGATCGTCCTCCAAAATCGTCGACTGTCGCGCGCGCGATCGACGAAAGGCTGGGCCTGAAGGGCCAGGCGAATGGCGAAGCCTCACGCAGCGCGCAGACTTTCGCCGCCGCATTGCGCCCCGACTCTGTCAACGAAGCCGACGGCCGTCATCGCTAGCGTCATGTGCTGACGGGTCATTCCGTCGATATGACGGATTTGCCCGTCAGGCTCTCCCGCTGCTTGAATGGAGTCAAGTCAGACAACCCAGTCTGCCACGGCAAAGGGAGGTGAGCGATGTCAGTCCAGTTACGGGTAACGGGGGCGATACTACGGCGCACCCAGGTCGAGCGGGAAGTCGGTCTGAAACGTTCCACCATCTACCAGCGGATGCAGGACGGAACGTTCCCTCTGCCGATCCGGCTTGGCGAGCGTGCGGTCGGCTGGCGCGCTTCGGATATCGAACTGTTTCTCGAGAATCCCGCCGGATATCGCAGACCCGTGGCCGACGAGGAGTCCGGCAATGTCTGAGCAGATCGAACCGCGTTCTCTCGACGCGCGCCTGGACAACTGGGCGAGTGCGAATCGGGGTTCATATGATCCGGCGGATGCGGCGCGCATTGAGCAGGCGTGGCAACGCCTGGCCACGCGCCCTCGCGAACTCCTGCGCATGGCGTACCTGTGGCGTGCCGGTCGCGAGGTGATATGCCGGCGACTGGGGATTCCGCGATATCCGTGGAGTGAGTATGAGCTGGAACTGGCGTCAGCCAAACAGGCGCTGGCGAGGCTGATGTCGGAACAGCCCTGAAGCAGGACCTGCTGGCTCCGTGCCGGAAATTGGAAGAGAGGCGCTGTGGGCGAGCGGATGGCGTAGCGACGTCTGCCACGGGCCGTTGATGGATTGACAATGTGATCCGGTCAAGGTGTTTGCGTTTGATGACACGACCGAGTACGCGTGAGCGGCCCCGACGTACGAACGGATGCGTATGCGCAAAGTGATCAGTTGAGGTTGCCAGGCTGCATGTGTGGGCCTGGTTGTTGTCTGTTTCTTGACCCCCTTGAACCCGCGGTGAGCCTCCCAGGCGCCGCGGGTTTCTTTTTCCGCAGCCGTTTTCATGCGTCGGCGCTGTATGGATAGAGGAAGAGGAATCATGAAACCATTTCTTCTGCTTGAGAGCCGGAGAGCTCGGGCGATGCGGGACGTCCTGCGCGGATGGATGTCCGCGCTGGCACTGTTCGCCGGTACGGCTGTCCTTGCTCCTGACCTTGCGCGTGCAGACGAGTGGGGCTGTCAGGTGCTCCTGTGTCTCTCCAATCCAGGTGGTCCAGAACAATACGGCGCGTGCGTGCCGCCGATCGAGAAACTCTGGACTGCGCTGCGTCATGGTGATCCCTTCCCGACCTGTGACTTCGGGACGGGCGGCTCGACGGGGACCTCTGCAAGCAACACTTTTGCGAGCGGTGGGTACTGCCGTGAGGATCTGCTGTACTGGGGAGGTCCCGAGCAGAGTGAGCTTATGTGTGGTGCCACCGGGGCGATTAACGTCGACATCGACAACCAGCTGACGCGTGTCTGGTGGGGTGTGAGCGGTCAGGACCGCACGATCACCGAGTTCTACGGCGCCGGCGGCACGCAGGTACCGTACGACCCATACGAGTCCGCCGCGCTGTTCCTGAAACAAGGGCAGCAAGACAGCTTTGGCGGTGGAGGCCAGTGATGACGGCCGATTTCATCGCACTCGCACAGCAGTGCGCTCCTCAGGTCTCTCCGTTCACGATGGCGGCGATCGTGCGGACGGAATCCGGCTTTAACCCGTTCGCAATTGGAGTCGTCCACGGGCGATTGCTGCGTCAACCGGCAAACGAGGCCGAGGCGGTAGCGACCGCTCGTGCGCTTGCCAGGGACGGCTGGGATTTCAGCGTAGGGCTTGCCCAGGTGAGCCGCATGAACTGGGCCGCATACGGGCTGGACGAACGGAATGCGTTTGACCCATGCCGCAACCTGGCAGCGGGCGCAGCGATCCTGGAGGGTTGCTTCGAGCGGGCGGGAAGCCCGCGGCTGAATACCCGACCCGATGCGCAGTCAGCGCTGCGCAACAGCCTGTCCTGTTACGCGAGCGGCAATTTCTCGGCGGGTTTTCGCACCGGGTATGTGCAGCGGGTTGTTGCGAACGCAACTGCCGTGGCGAGATCCTCGCCGAGGTCGGTCGTCGTGCCGGCCATCGGGCCGATCCCCGTTGTTCCCAATGGCCACGCCGGGGCCGGCACGCTTGCCCAGCCGGCGCGAATACGGTCTGGAGAGCACGCACTGCCCCGGCCGGTAGAAGTTTCACCGGCTACGCCGGCGAGTGCCCCGGACGATAGTGCAGTGGTGTTTTAGCCCCATCGGCATGCTGCCAGTGAGTGCGTTTCGGACAGAGAGGATTTTGCCGTGAATTCAGGATGCCTAAATAAAGTTTTGCGTATTTTATTCCCTGCGAGTGCTGCGGGAGCGGATCAGGGTACAGCGCGACGTGTCGCGGTGGCCGCCAGTGGACTGCTGATCACGGTCCCCGCCTGGGCGCAGCTGTCGCAGGTCAATACGCTACTGAGCACGATCCAGACGACCCTGCTGGGTGTCGGTGGCGTGATCTGCTCGATTTCGATCATCTGGGCGGGCTTCCGGATGATGTTCCAGCACGCCCGTTTCGGCGATATCGCGAACGTGTTCATCGGCGGTCTTTTCGTCGGTTGCGCGACAGTGATCGCCGGCATGCTGATTCCGACGAGCTGATCCGGGGCCCGCAACCATGAACCCGGTCATGAATTCGCTAATTAGCCCACTTAGGGATCCCGTCTTCAAGGGATGCACGCGGCCCGCAATGCTCTGGGGTGTGCCGCTCGTGCCATTCCTCATGGTCGGCGGTGGCATGCTGATTCCTGCCATCTGGGCATTGCTTGCCAGCCCACCGCTCGGTGTTGGGCTCCTGTTCCTGATGATCCCGGTGTTCGTCGCCATGCGCGTTGTCACGCGCCGCGACGACCAGCGTCTCGCGCAGTACGCACTGCGCCTGCGCATGGTCGTGCGGCAGGGCAATCGCCGCTTCTGGGGTATGCACGCCTACACGCCGGTTCGCCTGAAGAGGAGGACCTGACATGGGGGCCGATACGAGACACGGTGCGATTGCTCACCGCGAGGTGGCGATTGCTGACCACATTCCGTATTCGACGCACGTCACGGACCATGTGATCATGACGCGGGAAGGTGACTACCTGCAGATCTGGAAGCTCGCCGGCATCGCATTCGAGGCCGCCGATCCGGTGGACATCCTCGTTCGTCACGATGGGTTCAACCAGCTCGTGCGTGCGCTGCCCGGTGGTCACGTCGCACTCTGGTCACACCGTCTGCGCCGGCGTGTTTCGGACCACTTTGCCACGCCTTATGGCAACCGCTTCTGCCAGGACCTTGCGACACGCTACTACGCGAGCTTCGCGGGTTACCGGATGATGGCCAACGAGCTGTATCTGACGCTCGTCTATCGCCCCAACCGCACGAAGCTCGGACGCGTCTTCAGCCGTGCGGCACGCCGCACGCGCGACGACATCCGACGCGACCAGCAGGAGGCGCTGAAAGTGATGGACGAACTCGGCGCCCAGGTCGAGTCGGGGCTGAAGCCCTATGAGCCGGTGGCACTCGGGGTCTATCGCAGATCGAGTCCCTTCACAACGCGGCCGCGCCAGTATTCGTCCGCGCTGGAACTGCTCGGCTACCTCGTCAACGCCGTCTGGGAGCCGGCGCCGGTTCCTGCCGGAGCGATTCGGGAGGCACTGCCGACATCACGCCTGTTCGTGGGCGTGGAGACGGTGGAGATCCGCATGCCGGCTGCGACGCGATACGCCGCGCTGCTCGACCTGAAAGACTATCCCGAAGAAACTGAGCCGGGCATGCTCAATGGGCTGCTGTACGGCGATTTTGAATATATCGAGACGCAGAGCTTCACGATCCTTGACAAACCCGGTGCGAAGGAAGCACTGGAGCGTCAGCGCAACCAGCTCATTGCGGGCGAGGATGTGGCTGTCTCCCAGGTCGAGGCGATGGATCAGGCGCTCAACGACCTGATCAACGGTGATTTCGTACTGGGCGAGTATCACTATTCGCTCGCGGTGCTGGCCGATACGCCCGCGGAAGTCTCGAAGCATGTTGCGAAGGGTCGCACACAGCTCGCCGATGCCGGATTCCAGACCGCGCTGATCGACCTTGTGGCGGACGCCGCCTGGTTCGCGCAGCTGCCGGGCAACTGGCGCTACCGGCCGCGCGAAGCGAAGCTGACGTCCCGCAACTTCTGCGGCCTGTCCAGTCTGCACAACTTCGCGACCGGCAAGCGCGACGGCAATCCGTGGGGCGAAGCGATCACGATCGTCAAGACGCCGAGCGGCCAGCCGCTGTATCTGAACTTCCACGTCACGCCGGAGAAGCAGGATTCGGCCGACGAGAAGGCGCTCGCCAATACCCAGATCATCGGCCAGGCCGGTGCGGGCAAGACGGTGCTCGAGCTGTTCCTGCTCGCGATGGCGACGAAGTTCGGGCTGACCGTGGTGCTGTACGACAAGGATCGCGGTACCGAGATCGCCATCCGGGCGATGGGCGGCATCTATACGGTATTTCGCCGCGGTCAGCCGACCGGGCTGAATCCATTCCAGATGACGCCCAACGAATCCGTGCTCGACTTCTGGGAGCGGCTCGTGCGCAAGCTCGTCGATACGGGTTCGTCGTTGTCAGCGAGGGACGAACTCGACATCTCGCGCGCCGTGCGCGAAGTCGCCCGTATGGAAAGGCCACTTCGGCGCCTGTCGATGGTGCGTCAGCTGTTGCCGCATGTGGGCGAGAACAGCCTGCACGCGCGTCTCGCCAAATGGTGCGCTGGCGGGCGCCTGGGCTGGGTGCTCGACAACCCGACCGACACCGTGGATCTCGCCCGTGCGCATCTTTTTGGTTTTGACGATACCGAACTGCTGGACGACGCGGAAGTTTCGACGCCCGTGACGATGTACCTGCTACACCTGACGGAAAGTCTGATCGACGGCCGGCGCTTCATCTATGTGATGACCGAGTTCTGGAAGCGGCTTTCCGACCCCGTCTTCACGGATTTTGCAAAGAACAAGCAGAAGACAATCCGCAAGCAGAACGGCCTGGGGATATTCGACACCCAGTCGCCGGCGGACGTGCTGCGTAGCGATATTGCACGGGCACTGATCGAGCAGAGCGCGACCTTCTTCTTCCTGCCGAATCCGCGGGCGGACTACGACGATTACGTGCATGGCTTCAAGTTGACCGAAGCCGAATTCAACATCGTGCGCAATCTCGGCGAGAACAGCCGTATGTTCCTGGTCAAGCAGGGTCATCGTTCGGCCATCGGGAGGCTCGATCTAGCGGGGCTCGGCGACGTGCTCGACGTGCTGTCCGGCACGACGGACAACGTCGAGCTGCTCGACACGATCCGCTCGCAGGTGGGCGATGACCCTGACGCGTGGCTGCCGGTTTTTCACGCGCAACTGGCGAAGCGCCGGGCGACCCAGGCAACCCGGGCGGGAGGTGCGCGATGAGCGGCCTCTTTACCGCAATCGGTGGCACGCTCGAGAACGGCATGTCGACCTACGTGACGAACGTCTCGTCGGCGCTGTCCAGCGCACTCGTTCCCGTCGTGACAACGGCCCTCACGATCTGGGTCGTCGCCTATGGTCTGGCAATCGTGCGGGGCGAGGCGCACGAAGCCGTACCCGCGTTTGCGTGGCGAGGACTGAAGGTGGCAGCCATCCTCGCTTTCGCGCTCGGCAGCGGTATCTATCAGCAGCAAATCGTGACGGCCATCAGCGGTGCCACGTCGGGCCTGGCCCAAACGATCCAGAACGCATCCAACGCTACGGGCGGTGGCAACCCCGGATGCGGATCCGTCAGTGGCAGCAGCGTGACATCGTCCAGCGCCACGAGCATCTACCAGACGCTCGACTGCTATGACCAGCAGATCGATCTCGTTCTGGATGCCTATTCCGAAAAAGCGACGCACGAAGGGTTCAGCCCGAGCGGCCTCGCTGCCGCGATCGGCGACATCGTGTGCGGGTTCGTGGCGGCGGTCGGCGGCTCGATCTTCCTGATCGTGCTCGCGTTCGAGGTCGTGATGGGGCGCATGCTGCTTGATCTGGTGCTCGGAATCGGTCCGATTTTCATTGCCTGTGCCGCGTTTGCGCCGACGGCCCGGTTTTTCGAAGCGTGGACCGCGAAGGTCGCGAACTACGCGCTGTTGCAGGTGCTGGTCGCGGCCTTCCTGGGCATGGCGCTGACGGCGTTTTCGACGGAGCTGGCGCCATTCCAGGTGACGACTTCGCCACCCGGCGCCAATGCGTCCGCGCTGGTGGCGGCCAGTCAGGCCGCGCTGGAAGCGTCGGCCGCCTGGGGCGCAGCGCTGGGCATGTTCGCGACCGCGGTTTTCCTGGCGATGGTCGGCTGGCAATTGCCTTCGGTGGCGTCCGGCCTGTCCGGTGGAGCGACCGTATCCGGGTTCGGCGCGTTCGTGGCGGGGGTGGCGTTGCGGCGTCTCGCGACCATGATCGGGCAGGTGCTCACCCGCGGCGGGAATGGGCCGCGTCCTGGCGGCACGATTCGTGACCGCACAGGCCCGGGTGGCGGATCGGGGAATTCATCGGGTGGCGCGGTGCCAGCTTACCAGCGAGCGGCGCACGCCAACCTCGGACAGCAGGGCAGTTGAGGGAGGTCGACATCATGAGAGCACGATTGAAGGTAGCCGCTGCTGCGCTCGTCTGGGCGACAGTTTCTCCGGTGGGCTACGCCCAGGGCATTCCGGTATTCGACGCGCAGAACGTGGCGCAGGCCATTGCGACGGTGACGCAGCTTGAGCAGGAGGTCCAGCAGGAAATCCAGATCTATCAGTCGACGGTCGGCACACGGGGCTTCGGTGCGCTGCTGACCAATCCGGTGGTGGCGAATTCACTGCCGTCGAACTGGCAGGGCGTCTATACGGCAGTCCAGAACGGAGGCTACGCCGGTCTCACCGGAAGCGCGCAGGCGCTGCGGTCGGCGAGCGAGATCTATAACTGCGAGGACCAGGCCGGTATCGACCAGCAGGTATGCCAGCGTGCACTGAACAAGCCGTTCCAGGACAAGGCGTTCGGCCAGCAGGCCTATCAGACCGAGCTGCAGGAACTGAACCAGATCCAGAGCCTGATGCAGCAGATCGATGTCACGCAGGACCCGAAGGGTGTGGCGGAACTGCAGGCGCGCATCCAGACCGAGACCACGGCGGTCGGTGATGAGATGACCAAGCTGCAGCTCTTCCGGATGCTGGCCGATACGGAAGACAGGCTCATCGCCGAGCAGCAGAGCGAGCTGGTATTGAGCCGCGCAGGCAATACCGTTCGACTCCAGGACCAGATGGTGCCGGCTTCGTTCGGTAACTGAGGGGACGATCATGAAAACACTGCTGATCGGATCGCTTCTGGTAAGTTTCGTTATCCTTATCAGTGGATGCTCGGCAGGTCCGCCGAAAGCCGTTCTGCCGGATGGTCTGTATCGTGTGCCGATTAACCGGGACCTTCCCGTTCCGTCGGTGCCGTCCGCTGCGTCGACGGTGGGAGCCGGATCATGAGCGCGGGCAAGGACTATGGACGCGTGCTCGATATCGAGGCGTCGCTGACGCACCTGCAGGAGCGCTCCGAGCGACGGGCGTGGCACGTGGCGTACGGGGCGGTGGGTGTGGCCGTGCTCAGCGTGATGGCGCTCGCCGTTATGGTGCCGTTCTACCGGGTGGTGCCGTTGCCGATCGAGGTTGATCGCCTGACGGGTGAATCGCAGGTGATCGACGTGCTTGATGCGCGTCACGTGCATACGAAGGAAATCCAGGACAAGCACTGGGTAGAAGCGTACGTGCGCGAGCGGGAACGCTACGACTGGGGGCTGCTGCAGATGGATTACGACAGCGTGCTCGCAATGAGCGATGACGTCGTCGCGCGCGATTACCGCAGCGTCTACAGCGGTCCGGATGCGCTTGACCGGCAGCTGGGCGCGAACACCGAGCGGCGTGTGCGAATCCTGTCGACGACGTTGCCGCCCGACGAGCCAGGTCACGCAGTCGTGCATATCGAGCGCACGACATTGAAGAACGGCCAGGCGAACGCCGAGCCCACGCAACGGTTCGTGATCACGCTGGCTTACACCTACCGGCCGCCCGTCTTTACGCGCGAGAGCGTGGCCGTCGAGAATCCGTTCGGCTTCAAGGTGACGGCGTACAGCCGCGATCCCGAATATACGCCGCCGGCATCATCGTCGAGTGCGGGAGGTGCGCCATGAGAACGTATTTTGTTCCTGTGGTCTGGCTTGTGGGCCTGCTGGTGCTGAGCCCAGTCGCACGGGCCTGGACCGTGCCGGGCTGGTCCGATGACTCGCGGGTGCGGCAGGTCGTATACGCGCCCGACGCGGTCGTGCGCATCGAGGCACAGCGAGGTTTCGCCACCCATATCGCGCTCGATCCACACGAGCAGATCCAGGTGGTCGCGCCCGGCGATCGCGATGGCTGGCAGGTGGTGGCGAACAGGGGCGACCACGATGTCTACCTGAAACCGCAGCTTGCAGCCCATGACTCGAATCTCGAGATCCGTACCGACAAGCGCAGCTACAGCTTCGATCTGGTGGTGCTGCCCCAGAAGGCGAAATTCGGCAACGGCGACGAGATGTATCGGGTGACCTTCGTCTACCCGGATGAGGTAAAGGCCCAGACGCATGCCGAAGCCGATGCGGCTCTGTTGGTGCAGCGTCTGGCCCAGCCATCTGTGGTGCGCAACACCCGCTATTCGATGCAGGTCATGCCGCATTCAGACGACATCGCGCCGATCGCGGCATGGGACGACGGGCGCTTCACCTGGATCCGCATTCCGGCCAACCGGCGCATCCCGGCGATCTTCCGGGTGGCGGATGACGGCACGGAAAGTGTGGTCGACAAACACATGGAGGACGACACGATCGTCGTTCATGAGGTGTCGAAGCGTTTTGTATTGCGGCTCGGCGATGAGGCCGTCGGTATCTGGAACGACGCATACGACATGGATGGTGTGCCGCCCCGTGACGGCACGACGGTCAACGGCGTGAAGCGCGTTTTGCGGAGTCAGGATCATGAGTGACGATACCCGCAACACGATTGAACCGGATGATCCGTCCGACCGTCATCCAGCCGGAAGTGAGCAGAGCGCCGTCAGCGAGTCCGGCGGGCCAGTCAATCGCGGCATGCCCGCACTTGGGCAATACCGGGGCACGCGCCCGCGCGTCTGGTGGCTGACACCGCTTGTCATCATTCTTGTGGCCGGCGCCGGTGCGGTCTGGACGGTCCATACGTTCCTGGCGCGTCACGACGCGCAGGCAAAAGCGCATCGGGATGCAGTCGAGGACACGGCGACGCAGGGACGTGTTTTCAGGGACGCGCCCGCGGCCACGAGAGCGGCGTCCACCCCGGTCGCGGCGATTGCGCCTGCCTCGGTCTCGGGCCCGGTTGTCGCTCGTCCGCCTGTCGCGGTTCAGCACCCAGCGCCGGCCCGCAGTTACTACGATGCGCCGTTACTCGCGGTCGGTAGTACGCCTGGCGCCAGCGGCCAGAGAGAAGGCCTGGTCGGCGGGCTTGCTGCGGAAGGCGTTTCAGGCAACGTCGTGGAAGCAGCTTCTTCTGCCGCGGCATCGGTATCCGGTCGGTCGTTGACGACACCGGGCCAGGGCGGGATCGGGGCACTTGCCCAGGCGTTGACCCCGACCGCCACGCCGCGGGTGCGCGCCGGTGTACTTGGCGATCGCAGCCTGGTTCTCGCGCAGGGCGCGAAGATCGATTGCGCAGGCGACACCGCGTTCGATTCGACGGAAGCGGGGCTGTCGACCTGCACGGTGACGAAGAACGTCTATTCCGATGACGGGCGGGTCGTGCTAATCGAGCGTGGATCGCAGATCAACAGCCAGTATCGTTCGAACCTGGCGCCCGGACAGAAGCGGACGTTCATCCTCGCCGCCCGCATCGAGACGCCCCATGGCGTGATCGTCGAGATCGACTCGCCGGCGGCCGATGCGCTCGGTCGAATGGGGATAGACGGCTACGTCGACAACCACTGGGGGCAGCGCATTGGTGCTGCGATGCTCCTGGGCATCACTCAGGACGCGATCGGCTATCTCGCCACTCGCGGCGGTAACAGCAATGGGTCCGTCGTCTACGAGAACACGCAGCAGCAGGGCAACGATATGGCGACGCGGGTGCTCAACAGCACGATCAACATCCCGCCAACGCTGACGCAGAACCAGGGGGCCGAATTCACCATCGTCGTGGCGCGTGACCTGGATTTCGGGACAGTCTATGCGCTGCAGCCGGAGCGTGCGCCATGATCGCCCGCGCTGACACGCAGGACCGATGCGTCGATACCGTGCTGGCGCGGCTTCCCGACGATGCGTCGGTACGCGAACTGATGCGACCGTTTGCGCCGCTGCTTGACGATGCCGACGTGACCGAACTGGTGATCAACCGGCCGCAGCGCGTGCTGACTGAAACGCATCTCGGCTGGCACGGTCACGACTACGCCGATCTCGATTACGAGCGACTGATGTCGTTTGCGGTGGCGGTCGCCACGCTGACGAACCAGGAGGTATCGGCTCAGCATCCCGTGCTCTCCGCGTTGCTGCCCGGAGACGCACGTATCCAGATCGTCGTGCCGCCCGTCGTGCCGCCGCGCACGGTCTCGGTGACGATCCGCCGGCCTTCCTCACGCGAAAAAAGTCTTGATGCGTATCGCGACGAAGGGTTGTTCGACGACACCGTCTGGCACCGCCCGGATGGGCTCGACACGGTGTTGCCGACGCTACGCCCGACGGATCGCAAGCTCGTGCACTGCCTTGAGGAACGGGACTGGTGCGCCTTCTTCGAGCTGGCGGTCACCGGGCGCCTGAACATCGTGGTCGTCGGGAACACGGGGTCAGGAAAGACCAGTTTCATGAAGACCCTTTGCCGGTCGATTCCGTCGAACGAGCGGATCGTGACGATCGAGGATGTCCGCGAACTCTTCATCCGGCATATCGAAAACTGCGTGCACCTGCTGTACAGCAAGGGCGGTCATGGCCAGGCGCGCGTGACGCCGGCGGACCTGATCGCAAGCACGATGCGCATGCGGCCCGACCGCGTGCTGCTTGCTGAACTGCGAGGCGCTGAAGCCTATGACTTCCTGAAGCTGCTGACGACTGGTCACGCGGGCTCGATCACGAGCTATCACGCGTCAAGCGCCGCGGTTGCGATCGAGCGCTTTGCGCTGATGGCGAAGGAGCATCCCGAAGCCGCAGCCTATGACGATGCGGCGCTCAAGCGTCTGCTCACCCTGACGATCGACGTGGTCGCGCACATGGAGGCGTATCCACTCTACGACGAAGCGGGCAAACAGGCTGGCAAATGCTGGGGCATGACAGAAGTCTGGTTCGATCCGGTGCGCAAGGCGCGCACGACGTTTTCGTGAGGCCGGAATGGATACGAACCAACGACCTTCAATTCCCCCTGACGTCCCCGGCCCATTGACACATCACATGCGTACCGCTCTGGTCACGGTCGCAGTCATGACGACTGTTGCGAGCGCTCTGCTGGCCTCGCTGTGGGTTGCATCATTCTTCCTTTTCGCGAGCCTGCGGCTGAATCCCTTCCACGCGGGGCTATGGGGTTGGCCTGACGCGCTGATGGCCTGGCATGACGGACTGATGCCGAACGGTGGCCGGCGCCTGGCTGGTGCGGTGTTGCTGGGCGTGCTCGTCGTCGTGGGCGGCCCGGCGATGGGGCTGTATTCGCTATGGGAGCGATCCGGGCGGCGGCGCCTGTACGGCAGTGCACGCTTTGCCAGTGAAGCGGAAATCCGCGCGGCGGGGCTGCTATGAATGCGCGGACACAGACCGACGCACCGGCCATCGTCGTCGGGATCTGGCGAGGGCGCTATCTGCGTTTCACCGGGCAGCAGTTCGTGCTGCTCGCCGCCCCGGCGCGTTCGGGCAAGGGCGTCAGCATCGTGATCCCGAACCTGCTGAGCTATCCTGATTCGGTGGTGGTCCTCGATATCAAGCGCGAGAACTACGCGATCACGGCAGGCTTCCGGCAAGCACACGGGCAGGAGGTTTATCTCTTCGATCCGTTTGCGGAAGACGGTCGCACGCACCGGTTCAACCCGCTGTCGGCTATTTCGGATGGCCTGTTCCGTGTCGGGGACATCCTCGCGATCGGCTATGCGCTGTATCCGCCGGGTGGCCACGACGACTTCTGGAAGGATCAGGCGCGCAACCTGTTTCTCGGCATCGTATTACTGCTGAGCGAGTGGCGCGACGCGCGGCGCACGGGCAGGGGTGAGTCTATTCCCGACTACCCGGTCACGATGGGCGAGGTGTTGCGGCAGTCGTCGGGCCACGGCATGCCGGTCAAGGCATATCTGCAGCGCGCACTCGTCCAGCATCGCGCTCTGCTGAGCGGTGCGTGCGCCGATGCGCTGAACCGCTTCCTGTCAAACGACGACAAGGTGCTGGCAAGCATTCTCGCGACATTCCACGCACCACTCACGATCTGGGCGAACCCCATTGTCGATGCGGCGACGAGCGCCAACGACTTTGATCTGCGCGACGTGCGTCGCCGTCGCATGTCGGTCTATATCGGGATCACGCCCGATCACCTGTCCGAGGCGGCGCTGCTCGTGAACCTGGTGTTCTCGCAGCTCGTCAACCTGAATACGAAACAGTTGCCCGAAGCCGATCCGGCCTTGCGGTTCCAGTGCCTGTTGCTGCTCGACGAGATGACCGCAATCGGCAAGATCCATATCATCGCGCGCGCGGTCGCGTACATGGCCGGCTACAACCTGCGTCTGCTTTCCGTCGTGCAGTCGATTGCGCAGCTTGAGTCGGTCTATGGCCGGGCGGACGCACGTACCTTCCTCACGAATCATGCGATGCAGATCCTCTATGCGCCGCGCGAACAGAAGGATGCGAACGACTACTCCGAAATGCTCGGCACCTTCACCGACCAGTCGCGCAGCATCAGTCGCCCGAGTGCGATGTTCGGCGGGCGGGGTGGGGCGAGCGAGAGCGTGTCCGAGCAGCGTCGGCCACTGCTGTTGCCACAGGAACTCAAGGAGTTGGGGCGCGACAAGGAAATCATCGTGCTGGAGAACACGAAGCCGATCCTCGCCGACAGGATCTGCTACTGGCGCGATCCAGTGTTTGCCTCACGGGTGTCGACTGCGCCATCAGTGCCGGCCATGGATCTGGCCCGCTTCACCGCCCAGGTCGAACGGCGCCTGCGTGAAGTCGCGGCTGACGAGGTCGATCCTGAGGGCGCGGGCCTGCTTCATCTGTCGGCCGAGTATCTGGAGGTGCTACTGGCCTGGGACCCGCGCGATCTGCCGCCCCGGCTGGCCGACCTCAGTGAGGACGAGGTCACGGCCTACGTCGAACGACACTTCATGCTGCTGGGTGTGCCGGCGAAGCGCGTCGAGCAGGCGAGACGCAGGTTGTCGGTTGCAGACCTCGATGTCGCTGAGCTGGTGCCGCCACGCACAGCGCGCGCGAGGCACGGTTCGATGACGCGCGCCGCAAGGAATCCGGCGTCGGGTTCGGGAGTCAGGCGATGAGTATTCCTCATGTGGATGAAACCTCACGCGTGCGGGCCGCACTCGCTGTGATTCCAGCGGAGGACTATGGCACGTGGGTCGATATGGCATTTGCAGTGAAGCATGGTCTGGGCGATGCCGGCTTCGAGATCTGGGACGAATGGAGTCGCACGGCTGGCAACTATGACGAGCGGGCGGCCCGCACGACCTGGCGCTCGGTGAAGGAGTCAGGCGGCAAGACGCTCGCGTCGCTCTTCTGGCTCGCGCGACAGCATGGCTTTGATCTGAGACGTGCGCACTATCCGGACCAGATGGCGACTGCGCTTGCGCCGCGTCCCGACGTGATGGAGCGTCGCGCGCGGGAAGAGGCACGCCAGCAGGCGCGGCATGCGGCCGCGGCTCGTGAGGCGCAGGAAATCTGGCAATGGGCGCGACCCGTAGGCCCGGAACACCCCTATCTCGTGCGCAAGGGCCTCGATCCCGTGCCGGCACTGCGCGAACTGGAAGCGCCTGAACTGCGTGCGTTGCTGGGCTATGTCCCGGCGAGCGAGGAGCGACCGCTTGCCGGACGCGTGCTGGTCGTGCCGGTCTGGATCGGTCGTGCCGTCTCAACGCTGGAACTGATCGACGAAGCGGGCAACAAGTCCTCACTCGCCGGTGGTGTCAAGAAAGGCGGGTACTGGATCGCAGGACCTGCGCCTGTTGCGGGGGAGCTGGCGATCCCGATCCTGATCGGCGAGGGCATGGCGACGATGCTCTCGGCGCATCGTGCAACGGGCTGGGTGGCGATGGCGACACTGTCTAGCGGCAATTTGCCGCCTGTTGCGGAATCGATGCGTGAGAGGTTCCCAGACGCGGACATCGTCGTACTGGGCGAACTGGGGCCGGGCGAGGCCAAGGCTCGACAGGCTGCGGAGATGTCCCGGGCGCGTCTGGCGTTGCCCGTATTTGCCGCCGGCGCGCGAATCGACGACAAGGCTCCGACCGATTTCAACGACATGGCGCTGTTGTCAGGGTTTGCAGGTGTGGGCGATCGTCTGCGCGAAATCGTGGGCCGCGATGTCATGCCGGTGGTTGAGGGTGTCGAGTCGTCGGCGGGCGCAGCAACCGGCAACGAGCCGGATGAACCGATGGAGGAAATGATGGGCAACGTGAAAGAAAAACTCGTCAATGCTGAGGAAGACGTATCGCGCCGTCGCACATCGAAGCGCGGTGCGCCGAAGCAGAATACTCCATCGTCACCCGCTGACCAGGGGGCGGCACCGGCAGAGGTAGCACAACCAGCGGGCGATCCACCAGCGGCTGCCTCAACTGGTGATGCTCCGAGTGCAGATCAGCGGCGCTTCGCACCGAGCCGTCCGGCGGTTGGCGGACCACTGTTCACGGTAGCGGATATCCCAAACGAGGTGAGGGCACTGGCCGAACATCGGTTCGGTTCACCCCTACGTATGGGCACACCGCGGGAGAACGGCGGACCGTACCGTGGCGAGGTGTTCAACACCGAGCACTACCTGATCCAGGAGGTGGCCACGCGCAGCGTCGTCTTCCATTCGAAGACGCAGATGGAATTTGTCTCGGAGCGGCTGCGATGGATGGACGAGAACGCCCGGCTGAACGGATCGGAGCTGCAGGTCGGATACGAGGGTGATCGAGCCAGGGTCTATCCGTGGGATCGCGCGCGTGACCTGCTCGACCGCACGGTCGCGTCGCTGAAGAAGTCGGCGCGGGAGCTGAATTTCAGCCCGAATCTCGAAGGCATGCTCGACCGGCTGCACGAACGCTCCTGGGCGCGTGTGCGGGAAGCACGCGCCGCCGCGCTGGAAAAATCGAGGGAACCGGCAGCGTCGCAGGATCCGCCAGGGCCGGATCGCTAACCCGCTGTTCGCTTGGCGCTTTGCGACGCGCCACGTGTTGTTTGAAAGGAGAACTGCATCATGGCCGACACTTCTGTTTTGGCTGATCCGGTCATTAACGTGATCGAGCCGGATATTCCAGGACGTCCGGGGGCCCTTGAGCCGGCTGCTGGCGATGACCGGGCTGATCGTCTGGACACTGCCGCGATGGATGCCCTCTCTGCGCGGCGCCGGCGCGAATTCGATGCCGCGCGTACGCGGCTGCGTGACCAGGTCATGCGGGACGATGCGAAGGCGGCCGCGCAGCCTTCGCGACCGGATGCGGGCGCGCCTGATGGGCACGGCGTCACCGCGCGCGCGCCGCTCGATGAGCCGCCCGAGCGTGTGCGCAAGCGCTATTTGCGCGCAGGGAATCAGTATTTCCTCAAGGAGGCGCCGTATCAGCTCGCGTTCGAAGACCTGGGGCCGTACCTTGTCACGGAACATAACCGACCCGATGTGGTGGAGTCGATGGTCGACATGGTGGCCGCGAAGTCGTGGCACCGCATTCGCGTGTCGGGGCATGACGTATTCCGCAGCGAGGTGTGGCTGCATGGAACGCTGCTCGGCATCGAGGTGAGCGGCTACGAGCCGAAAGCGGCAGACCTCGCGCGGCTGGCTGATGCGCGAAAGGTACGCCTGAACAACAGGGTTGATGTCGATACGTCGACGACGTCGGTCGTGACGCCTGCGCGAGCGGATGACGGGAGCAGGTCAGTGGCCGTCTCGACGCCGCATGCTGAAATGCCCATCGCGTCACGCCCGGCTGCTGCGCCTGCGCCGCGCACTGAACCTCTGTCGCAGACACGTCAGCGTGCTCCGCAGCCGGTTACTGGCGAGGAGCCCGATGGTCCACGGCGATATGCGGGTGAGTTGCGTGAGCACGGACGCGCTCCGTACCAGAACAATCCGGCGCGCAGCGACTCCTATTACGTCGCCTTCCGCGACGATTCCGGCGTGGACCATGTTGTCTGGGGCGTGGACCTCGAGCGCGCGATGTCGGAATCCGGCGCACAACCAGGGCAGCCGGTCACGCTCGAGAATCTCGGCCGGCGGCTCGTTACCGTCAGGGTGCCGGTTCTTGATGACCGTGGTGCAGTCGTCGGCGAGGAGGAGAAGGACGTTCACCGGAACACCTGGCAGGTCGACGTGAAGCCATGTGACCGATCGGTGGCCGCGCCAGCGACGGGAGCCGGGCGCATGAGCGCGGCGCCGGGTTCTGCCGATGAGCCGGTGCCGGAGCAGGGGAACAGGCGCGCCGCTCGCACGATCTCCGAAGAGGACAGGGTTCTGCATCTGGCCGTTCTGAGTGGAGCGATGCGCGAGCAGGGCTTCAGTGCGCGCTCGATTGCACGTGTTCAGCAGCGCGCGGAACAGATGCTCGTCGCCTTCGGCCGCGACGGCGTGTCGGTACCGCGGCCAAAGGTCTTCGATCCGAAAGCACCTTCGGAGCGTGATCGACGGACCCGGCAGGCCGCTGGACGGGCGCCTTCGCGTGAGCGGGAACGCGCGCCCGAACCGTCGCCAGCGCGTTAGGGGGTGCCATGCGTATGCGGGAACGGCTTTGCGTGGAACTCGGTGCGATGCGGCCGGACTGGAATCGTTGGTGCATGCACCGCGACCTGACGCCGGCCGAGGGTGTGCGACGACTGATTGCCGGGGCTGTGCACGCCGACAGCACAGCGACGGTTTCGGACGCACAGCTTCGCGACAGCGCAATCGGTGAGCCCCGCGCCCGGATCGAAATACGGCTGACACATGCTGAGCTGGATGAGGTGGAGGACCGCGCGCTGCGCTCGGGCTTGACCAGTAACCGCTGGATCGTGGCGCTGATCCGCGCGCAGTTGATGCGCGAGCCGCAGCTCGACGCCTGCGAGATGCGATTGCTCTCGGATTCAAACCAGCAGCTTGCGGTGATCAGCCGGTGGCTGGGTCAGCTCGCCCGTGAAGGAAGCGACGCCCGTCCGGCTTCCGGCGGTCGCAGCGACATCGGTGCAATCAGGGGAACGATTGACGCGCATCTGCGCGTCGTTGCGAACGTTATTCGCTCGAACCTGGATCGATGGAGCCGGTGACATGCCCTATCCGAAAATCTACATCGACGCGATGCTCCTGAACTGGGGTGACCGGCTGTTTCAGGAACCATTCAGGCATGCCCACGCGCAGCGGCTTTCGCGTGCAGGGATGGGCGATCAGGCAGCGCGCATGCGCGATCAGCTGGCACGAACGCTCAGGCGCACGCCCGAGGTGATGGTCAAGATCACGAACAGGGCGTCGCGTGCTCAGGGGATGGGCGCGGTGCGCCGGCATCTGCGGTATATCTCCCGTAACGGGCAGGTCGAACTGGAGGATCAGAACGGCGACAGGATTGCCGGCGCCGAAGCGGTACGCGATCTGGTGCGAACCTGGCAGCTCGGTGGATGGGGAATACCGGAGACCAGTCATCGGCGGGAGGTGTTCAATATCCTGCTGTCGATGCCTCCGGGGACGAACCGGCAGGCGGTGCGTGACGCGGCGCGAGATTTCGCGGCACTCGAGTTCGGCGACGGGCGCGCGTATGTGTTTGCTGCACATGAAGACGAGGCCCACCCGCACGTTCACCTCAGTGTGCAGGTTCGGGGCACGGACGGCAGGCGGCTGAATCCTCGCAAGGAGGACCTGCGTCGCTGGCGCGAGCGTTTCGCCGAGCAGCTTCGTGCCAATGGGGGCGACGCGAATGCGACTCCGCGGCGCACGCGCGGTGCGACGCAGCGCTACCCGAAGCAGGGCATTGTGCATATGCTGGCGCGCGGCGAAGCGCCGATGTACTGGCGGCCTGTTGCGAGTGAACAGCAGTGGCAGGCAGGAGTCAAGGCGCACGGGAGCGTAATGGTCGCGTGGCGGGAGATTGCGCTGGCGATGGCGACCTCGGCCGTGAGAGCGGATCGGGAGCTGGCGGTCGGGATTACTGATTTTGTGCGGGCCATGCCGGTGCAACGGAATCTGCCAACCGCCGACCCGTATCCGTTGCGACAGCAGCCACGGACGCAAGAGCTGCCGACGCAAGAGCATAAGACGCTGGTTCGCGACGCGCAGCCGGACGATCCAGGTCCGGACATCGATCGCTGATACTGAAGCGAGACCGGAGGCACACAACGATAAGGGATGGAAACGGGCAACGGTGCAGCCTCAGCAAAGCGGGATCGTCCTGCGTCACATGCGGCGGTGTGAACCGTTCACGGATCAACAAGCCACGCCGGCGCGCCTTTGTATGTCGCGAAGAGCAGGAAAACCAGGGCGATCGCGAGAAGCGGTACGCCGTAAAGTGCTATCGGGAAAAACAGCACGAGTTGCAGTGAGGATCCGCTGACGCCATAGAGAAAGTCCGTCTCCCGCACGTTTTCGTAGATCAGCCACACGGTTGCGGCAACGCCCGCAGCCATCAGGACCAGTCCTCCTGCCACCTGTCTATGGTGAAGGGTTGCCGTCGCCGACGCGTAGTAGCCCCACCAGAGGAAATTGATGGCGAGAGCCGCGAGATAGAATCCTCGTACTGTGAAAAAGCTGAAGCCGAAACGGCGTTGGCACCGGCGGCTGAATACCCGGATGCCCTGCGCGGTTCCAGCCAGGATGGCCACGACGATGACGAGTCTGAGCATTGCCATATGACGTTCTCCTTGAGTGCAGGGATGCGCAGGATTTTTTGAAGGGAAACAGCCACCCACCCGGCGTGATGCGTGGAACTCTTTATCAATATAGACCGCTATTCATCGAACACAACGGTGTGATGTCGGCTGACATGTGACCTTGCAGCAGCAACCCTCGGTGAATCAATCAACTGGTCGCGGTGGCCGGTGTGGCCTATGCTCACCAGGTACTGAGATGCTGCTGGATGAGTGCAACGTCGATGCACAGTGAGTCGATATCAAGCAGTTTCACCACATCTCGTTGCAGGACGCGCTCGTACAGGTTGAGAAACAACGCACACCAGTCATCGCTGCAACCGGGAAACGGCGATGTTGCTCCTGTCCGCTTGTAGCACGCATCTTCTTCGTGAGAGGGCGGAGGCAGAATCGGGATATCAATTCGCGTCACGATGTCCGGGTGCCCCGCAAGAGAATCAGGACGGTTGACCGCGGTAAGGAATAGGATGGTCGCCACTAGTTCAACATCTTCGTCCAGTTGTTCGACGTGACGCGCCTGCGCGGCGGCAAGGCTGTACGCCGTGACCAGTTCGTGGCTACGTCGGGAGATCCACTGTTCCGCCCGTACCAGCTGCTCGTTGAGCGTTCTCAATCTCCCGCATTCATTCTCGCTGAACCCAGTGCCGCGGCTGGCTGGATTCCGCTTGTCTGGCGTGTTCCGCATCGCGCGTTTCCTGGGTCCGACTGGGGCGAATCTCCGTGTCGTGACGTGACAGGAGTTCGCACTGGGGCTGCGCATCGAGGGCAGCGGCGCCATGGCGACGGCATCGCGTCAGCGACACCCGGCACATACTACGATAATCGTAGTATCTAGAAAGGTGCTTTGCAACGATATTCGTAGTTTCGTTTGTTACGAGCTACTGGTGAATGTCTGCGGCAACATCTTCCGTTTTCGGGACGCGACTGAAGGAAGCCCGCCTGGATGCGGGGCTGTCGCAGAAGCAGCTCGGTATTGAGGCGGGTCTGGATCCGTTTGTTGCGAGCACCCGGATTAACCGCTATGAACTGGGCATTCACAAGGCGGACTACACATTTGCCGTCCGTCTTGCAACGGTACTTCGTGTACCTGTCGCATTTTTCTATGCGGAAGACCCGGATCTTGCCAGTCTGATTCGGGCTTTTGGTCGGCTTTCAAAGCGGAAGCGGGCCGATCTCGTATCGCATGCTCGGGTTCTGGATGCTGGTCTATAGCCGACCCGGCTAACCCGGATCCACGACCTCAAGATCCACGCGCCACGCCGGTGACTTCTCTACCGGTCTTTCCTTTGCTAGCCATACTTCGTCTCGCTAACCGATACCGCTATACGCTCAGAGCACCATCGACCACAAGCTCCGCTCCTGTGATATATGCTGCCGCGCTGCTGCACAGATACAGTGAAGCGGACGCAATGGGGCCGGTCACGTCGGACATGGAAGACGCAATCCTACCCGGGATAATGCAGTTGACGCGGATTCCGTAAGGTGCCAGCTCTACGGCCGCGCCCTGAGTAAGGCCACGAAGGGCCCACTTCGTCATCGCATAGGGAACGGTTTTGGGGCTTCCGTGCATGCAAGCCGTGGACGATACGTTGATGATTGCTCCACCGCGTTCGCGCATGTAGGACGAGACTGCCTGGATTCCGAAGAGTGGACCTAGCTGATTGGTCTCGTAGAGGTCGTTGATAAGCTCCGGCGAGCTTTCATCGAGGGAACTGCGTCGAAAGATACCCGCATTATTGATCAACACATCGATTCGACCAGTGGCGTCCAGGGCAGTCCTGGCGACTTCCGCCCATGAGTCGCGGCTGCGCACGTCATGCGCTACACCAATAGCTTTCTGGCCGATTTCCCGGGCACCTGATCCAACATCGGGTGATATGTCCGTCATGACCACGAAGGCGCCAGCAGCGGCGAACAGCTTCGCGGTTGCGAATCCCGGCCCTGTGGCAGCGCCAGAAACGATGGCTGTCTGGCCATGTAGCCCGAACAACTCGTTCATCGTGGTTTCCGATTATTTTGCGAGGTAACGGCAATGCTTCTTAGCTGAAGGGTACCGTTGACGATCTCGTGCCTGGCATCGCCAGCGGACGACGGCAGGGAGGCAGTGACAGGCTGCCTCCCCATGACAAGCATTCCCCGATCTGGCGGCGTCACCGATAGGCTGCCGACCCAACAGGGACCGCGTCCCGTCTACGCCGCATGCCCGGTCCGTGGAGGGCTGAACGACTTGATGTACGTAAGCTTGCGCTGTATTCGTACCCGGTTAGAAGTGGGTAACGAGGCCGGCACCCACGACGAACTGATTGCGCGTCGATGACGGTGCACTATTGAAGCCGTCCCCCACCGAAGCGGTCGCCCCAACCGGTACCCCATTCACAAGCGTTTTCCCGGAGGCGCGTTGATAGGCTTGTCCGGCGTAAATTGCGGTGCGTTTTGACAGGCTGTAGTACTCCGTGAGGGTGACCTGCTGATAGCTCGCCGCGTTCGTGATGCCATTCGCTTGCGTGGCCCGAGTGTAGCTGTAGCCGGTTGCGAGGCTCAAAGCCGCGGTCGCCTGGTAGTGAAGAGCGGCGCCTACAGTGTTAAAGGTCGCCTTGTCCTGAAAGCCGGAATTGATCCCCGGTATGTACTGGACGTTGGTGTAGGCGACCGAGACATCCCACTGCGGAGAAAATACGTAATGTGCGTCAACGGCCACACGCTGCTGAGCCTGCGCTGCCATGTAGCCATAATTGATGGCTGAGACGCCGGGTTCACCACCGCGAATCTGGCCGGGCGTGAGGTGAGGGGATACGCGGGTTATTCGGAACAGATACGGCGAATGGCGTCTTGCAATGCGTCGTACGCGAAGGTCACGAGCTTGCGGTTTCCGAGGTGGACAGTCGTACCTTGTCGTGTGATTTGCAGGTTCGTGGCGTAACGGCCGCCGAACCGTAACCCTGCTCTGCGCGGAATCTGAATGCGCATGTCGACAGCCAACGGTGGGGCGGGTTGGATCATGCGACAAGCTTCATCGCCTCGTCGTATGCGGTCTTTTAACGACGCCCGTCAGAGGTTGAGGGCGGCAGGCATGCTCCAAGACATGAGATCGGAGTAGTCGTCGGCGGTTGCAGCGAGCGGCAACCTGGTGAACAGCCAGACCAGATAGCGATATGGCTCGACGCCGTTCGCCTTGCACGTCTCGACGAGGGAGTACAGATTGGCGCTGGCCTGCGCGCCGGCAACGGTATCGGAGAACAACCAGCCCTTGCGGCCGACGACGAACGGCCGGATCGCGTTCTCGCACAGGTTGTTCGAGATCGGCCAGGTGCCGTTCTCGACGTAGCGGACCAACTTCGGCCATTGTCCGCTCCTGTAGAAGCTCAGACTTGATCTGACAGTAAGGCCTTGCCAAGAGGCGGGGTTACCCGTTTTGATAGAGGTGCGAATCTTCATCAAAACAGCGCGCAAGCGCCAAGGAGTAACCCCGTGAGTAGTCTCAACCAAAACGTCATTCGCCACAAGATCGGGCTGCTGAATCTGGCCACCGAGCTGGGCAACGTATCGAAGGCTTGCAAGGTGATGGGCCTGTCCCGCGACACCTTCTACCGTTATCAGAACGCGGTGGCCGAGGGCGGCGTCGAAGCCCGGTTCGTGAAATGCTCGAGAAACGCAGCGCCGTCTGATTGGCTTGTTCACGACCTCGCCCGTGTCCAGATTTATGTAATGCACCTGGAAAACAGTCTTTGCAATATCGATTCCAACTGGTGTCAGATTCATCGCTAGCCTCGAATGCGATAAGGCTCAAATTTTCCGGTACGAGTGAATCTCCTTGCGCCGCCCCGTTTTCTCGCCGCACTGGCCCGTTCTAGATGGCGATCGGGGAGGCATCTCCGCCCATGCGGAATCCGGTAGGGTAGGTGGCTAGGTAATTAGCTTATTGCATTGACGAAATTGGCGACGTAGAGTCAAGTTACTTGACTGTGGTTCAGGCAAGATTCATGCAAAACTCCGTGCCTCGAATGGCTGAGGCGCACGATTCAAGGATCGATACGTGAGACGACCCAGCAGCAACGAGCAGTCTAGGGCCGGGGCGAACGCCACAGTGGTTCCGGTGATCGCGGCGGAGGCACGCTCGGAGCAGTCGCCCACAATTGACCCTCCTACGACTGCGGCTGTGGCGCGCGGTCAGTTCGGGAGCAGGCTTCGGCACGCTCGATTAACGAAAGGGATGAGCTTGAAGGAGGTCTCCCAAACCGTCGGTTGCACCGAAAGCTTTCTTTCCAAGGTCGAGAATGAAAAGGCAAACCCATCGTTAACGATGTTGCATCGCATCGTAGCGGTGCTCGAGATCAATACCGCGGCATTGTTTTCCCGCCGCAATGTGCATCATGGCCCAGTGACGGTGATGCGTGCCGGAGAGCGGCCGTTAATCAAGGTCGATCCTTTACGACGCGGCCGTGGTATCCAGTTGGAGCGATTGGTTGCAAATCCTGAAGCAGCACTTCTTCAAGCCAATATACATCGTGTTGTACCGAGAGGGTCTACGGCAGGCACGATTCAGCACGATGGCGAAGAAATTGGATACGTAATTAGCGGCGAGCTAGAGCTGAATGTCGATGGCGTCCTCCAGAGAGTCGTGGCAGGCGATTCCTTCTTCTTTCATTCAAATTTGCCGCACGGCTACCGAAACCCCGGCTCAGAAGAGGCGGTTGTTGTGTGGGTCAATACACCACCAACCTTTTGAGATGAGGATGCGATGTCGAGGTTAAAACAGGTCACAGACCTTGATCTGAGGCTTCTTCGCAGTTTTGCGGAGATCGTAGACAGAAAGGGATTTTCCGCCGCTCAAGCGGCTTTGAACCTCTCGCAGTCAGTTATGAGCGACCACCTCAAAACATTGGAGGTGCGTTTAGGCTTCGTTCTCTGCAAAAGAGGGCCAGGCGGCTTCAAATTGTTGCCTGAAGGAGAGCGTGTCTATAAGGCAGCCAAACAGCTTTTCGCTTCCATTGAAAATTTCAAGTTTGACATTGGAGAGATCGGCGATGAAATGTCAGGGGAGGTGACTCTGGCTGTAGAGGACGAGGTTGTCACCAACCCCGCATGTCGTCTGCCCGAGGCATTCCGTATGTTCGCAGAACGAGTAGGTGATCGTGTTCGCCTGCGCTTGGAAAACATGGTCGGCTATGAGGCGATTAGCCGCGTGTCTGATGGGTCGGCACAACTTGCTATCAGCCTCTCCGATGCGCGGGCGCGCGACCTCTACTCCCAGTCGATATTCGAGGAAACTGTCGATCTCTACTGTGGTGCGGGCCATCCGCTGTTCGATGTGCTGGATAGTGAGATAACCGAAGCTGTGCTGGCGGATTTTCCGTACTCAAATCGAGGCCATCTGGAAACGAAGCGTCTTTCGCTCATCACGCCGGAGTATCGCCGGGGCGATGTTGGTCTCGGAGCACAGGCTCACCTTGCGCTCGTACTTTCCGGCAGAGATTTGGGATACGTTCCGCGGCATTTGGCTGCTCCATTCGTTGCTGCCGGTCGCTTGAGACATGTTCGGCCCGATATTACTCGCCGAACGGCAGTTGTTCATGTTGTGAGTCGCGACTCGACGTCGGAAGGAAAGCTTGTGGCCCTTCTTCGCTCATGCATAGTGATGGCCCACGCTACCGAAGCATCATGACAGCGACAACGTGTCGGGATGCCGCTCTCATTGGGGTTTCCACTAGATAACGTGGCGGGTTGGCGAACTAATGTTCTTTACCCGCCGATGGTTACCGGAATTTCGGCCAAATACAGTCACTTGAGCTAACGTGGAGCACGTGGAATGTCTAATTTTTCTCAAGGGAATGGGGCTGTCGACGGTATCGGCGCGTCGCTGTCTATTCAAAATCTCACAAAACGCTACGGCAATCATTCGCCTGCAGTGGACAACGTCAACCTGGATATTCAGGCAGGAGAGTTTGTAACTTTTCTTGGTCCCAGCGGTTCCGGAAAAACTACCACTTTGAGCATGGTGGCGGGATTCACGGAGCTGACCTCCGGCCGCATTTTACTCGGGCAACAGCCTATCGACGAGTTGCCGCCGCATCGTCGCAACATCGGAATGGTCTTTCAGAGCTATTCGCTCTTTCCGCACATGACCGTGTTCAATAACGTCGCGTTCCCGCTGAAACGCCGTGGAGTCGCGAAGTCGGAAATCAAAAAGAGGGTTGATCGAGTCCTGGAACTGATTCAGCTTGCCGATAAGGCTGACCGTTTCCCTTCAGCGCTGTCGGGTGGCCAGCAGCAGCGAGTAGCGCTGGCGAGAGCGATCGTATTCGAGCCGCAAGTTCTTCTGATGGATGAGCCATTGAGTGCGCTCGATAAAAACCTCCGAGAACAAATGCAACTCGAGATCCGTCGACTTCACAGAGAATTGAAAATTACTTTTATTTTCGTAACGCATGACCAGGAGGAAGCATTGGTTATGTCCGACCGTATCGCACTTTTCAACAATGGGAAGCTAGAACAGGTTGGCACGTCGACAGAAATGTACGAGAGCCCGAAATCGATGTTCGTAGCTACCTTCTTGGGAGACTCGAATATTTTGCGAGGTAGCGTATCCCTCGATAGTGAATCGTGCGTGCTTGAAAATGAGTGCGGGAAGTTTGTCGCGTCGCGGCCCCCACATTTTGGATCAACTCCTTCGCCCGCAGCAATCTGCGTGCGACCAGAACGGATGCGCTTGCTGCGCGTCGGGGAAACATGTAACGGCGAAAATTGTGCCATTGGCCGGGTTACCGAAGTCATCTATGTTGGCTCTTCCCGCAAGGTGGAGGTCACACTGCCGAACGGGAGTCTGCTTAGGGTGCGAGAGCAGCCGCGCGACCAGATCCAAGTTCGGGAAGGTGCTGAAGTGGCGGTCTGCTGGCCCAGTTCCGCGACCACGCTGCTTCCGCTGCAATAGGGGGACTGGGGTGAGCAAAGTTATGACTACACTAAGTAATACCGCAGCCGTACCGCAGGCCAAACCCCGCGTGCGCCGATTTCGCCTCACTCGCGCGACCCTGATTGTGCCCGTACTATTGTTCTTTGGGGTTTTCTTCTTTTATCCAATCGCCGTCATGATCGCGCAGAGCGTCACGGCTAGGCCGCCCGGTGCTAGTGTATGGACGAATTTTTCCTGGTTCTTCAATGATGGAGCAAATGTCCGCATTTATTGGCGCTCGATACTGACTGCGGCTCGCGTGACCGTATTCTGCACTGTCGTCGGCTATCCGATGGCGTACGCGATGATTCGCGCTAAGGGCGCTTGGAAACTCGCAATTCTAGGGGTGGTGCTGCTTCCGTTTTGGATCAGTACCGTAGTGCGATGTTTCGCATGGGTAGTTATTCTGCAGGACCACGGCGTACTTAACTATATCCTTCAATCTATCGGTCTCCCCGCGGTCAGCATCTTGGGAACGACTACGGCAGTGACGATTGGAATGGGGCAAGTGCTTCTTCCCTTCGCGGTCCTCCCAATTTGTACATCGATGCAACGTATTGATGAAAATTTAATGCGTGCTGCATTGATGCTTGGGGCAACGCCCGTGGTCGCCTTTTTGTCTGTCTTTCTACCGCTATCAATGACCGGTGTATTTGCCGGGGCGATGCTCGTCTTCGTACTTTCCTTCGGCTTCTACGTGACGCCGGCAATGCTCGGCTCACCCCAAGACGCGATGCTCGCACAGATTATTTTCCGGCAAATCAATGAGCTTTTGGCGTGGGGACGTAGTAGCGCGCTGGCTACTATCCTGCTTATCACCACCATTGTGGTTCTCGCTTTGGGGTCCTTTGCCACGCGAAATTTGCGCAGCAGAATCGGCATCAAGTCGGAGTGAATTATAAATGAAATATAGCAAAGCTTTACATTTATCTAAACCGAAAAAGCTTGGTGATTTCGCGCTGTTTAGTTTTGCTGGCGTGGTAGCTTTTACACTGATGGCACCTCTGATAGTCATTATTCCGATGAGCTTCAGTGCAGCAGATTCATTTTCATTTCCTCCGCGTGGCTTATCTCTGCGTTGGTATGAGAATTTCTTTCTCGATCCAAATTGGTATCGGAGTGCTGGACAGTCCGTTGGCATAGCTTTGGTCGTAACGATTCTTTCACTGATCATCGGAACGATGGCCGCACTTGCGCTATCGAGAATGAAGGGATTTTTGCATGTGACGGTATCGGGGTTGCTGCTCTCCCCCATGATCATACCGGTGGTAGTGAGTGGGGTGGGCATATATGCTGTATTTCTAAAGTGGCACCTGACAGGAAATTATCTCGGATTCGTGCTGGCACATACCGCGATTGGCGTGCCGTTTGTATTGACAACTGTGTCAGCTGCGTTGAGAACATTTGATCGGACACTGGAGTACGCTGCTGCCAACTGCGGTGCAACGTCGCTCGAGACTTTCTTTCTTGTGACGCTACCGATCATTCGGCCGACATTGGCGAGCGGCGCTCTTTTTGCTTTTTCGGCATCATTCGATGAAGTGGTCGTGGCTCAGTTTTTGACATCGCCAGATTTGAAGACGCTACCGGTCAAGATGTTTACAAGTGTCTATGTCGATTCCGATCCGACACTCGCTGCTGTCTCAAGTCTCATCATTGCTCTGACAACGATCGCAATCTTGGTTGTGATGCGCTCAAATCGCGCAGTAGCAGCGCGGGCCAGTGCTTGATAAGCGACTTGAATATGAACCTTCTTCGCAGGAAGCACGTGATAAAGATGGGAATCCGTATTGCGACCGATTGGTGAAAACTCCGTTGGATAGTCAATAGTATCAGTTATCCAACGATTGTACAGCGCGCCGTCGTACATAAAGTATTCCTAAATGTTTATGAGACCTCCTCCGATTTTTCCAAAACTTGTTTCGTAAGTTCGGAGTGGATCAAGGTGACATCACGTAACAGAATGGTATATGAATACGCAATTTAAAAAGTCAGTCACGGACGAACCTATGATCGATTATTCGGCTTATCAGAATTTGCGCTTCGAGCGCAGAAACAATGGCGTGCTATTGATTACGATAGACCGACCGCCTCACAACGCCACCAATCGTGTTCTGCATAGCGAGTTGGCGGACGTATGGGATACGGTCAGGGCCGACGCCAGCGTGCGGGTCGCGGTTGTCACTGGCGCGGGCAAAGTATTTTCTGTCGGTGGAGACTTGGCCGAGGGCGCAAAGAAGCTGGGAAAGATTGATCGACACATAGAGACTGGGGAGGAAGCTCTCCGAATTGTCTATAACATGGTCAATCTAGAGAAGCCCATTATATCGGCCATCAACGGTTCGGCAGCTGGAGCAGGCCTTGCGGTAGCCCTCAGCGCCGATATCTCGATTGTGTCGGAAACAGCCAAGCTCTGCGATGCTCACATGAATATCGGCGTCGCGTCCGGCGACCATGCCACGATGTTATGGCCGCTGTATTGCGGCCTCCCGAAAGCAAAGCTGTACCTGTTGACCGCTAATGTACTCAACGGGAGCGAGGCGGAGCGCATTGGGCTCGTCTCAATGTGCAAGCCCGCCGAAGAAGTGCTTAGCTCGGCACTCGAAATCGCTGATGCGCTTGGCCAGAAGCCTCAGCGCGCGCTACGTTGGACGAAGCGCTGCTTAAATCACTGGGTGCGTCAAGCTGCACCGATTTTTGATCTTTCTGTGGCGTATGAAGGTCTGAATTTCATGGAGCCGGATGCCCGCGAAGGACTTCACGCATTTTTGGAAAAAAGAACGCCCGTGTTCCCGTCCACAAAGGAATAATTTCGATGCACCTTGCCCATCTACTTCATCGCTCCGCATTGCGGTATCCGACGCGGCCCCTGTGGGTTACGCAAGAGTCCACGATGAGCTATGCGGACGGCGCCCGGCGCGTCAATGCATTCGCAAATTCATTGCTCGCCGCCGGAGTGCAGCGAGACCGCGTGGCAATCCTGTCGGTAAATCGGTTTGAGCATTTCGAGGCGTATCTCGCTGCTTTGACTGCAGGTATGACCGCGACGCCGCTTAATCCAAAACTCCACGTAGACGAATTGAGTTTCATGGTTGACGACTCCGAACCGAGATTTTTTGTGTTCTCACCCGAATTCGTCGATGTGGCGATTGAGCTTCGGGCGAAGCATAAATGTGTAGAGCAATGGATTTGCATGGAAAGAGCCGAGGGCTTTTCCTACTATGGTGACCTGCTTGAGAACGTTGATGACTCGCAGCCGGACATCACGATCGAACCCGATGATGTAGCCTGGTTGTTTTACACGTCAGGTACTACCGGAAAGCCCAAGGGCTGCATGGAAACACACCGCAACCTGCTGACTATGGTGAGTGGGCGTTTGCTGAGCCTTTTCACGGATGTCAACGAGACTGACCGGATGATCCATTTCGCACCGCTCGCTCATGCTACTACGAGCGTCGGACTGTCTCATCTCGCGAGAGGCGCTGCCCAGATATTTCCAGGTTTGAAGAAATTTGATCCGCCCAAAGTGCTGGAGGCGATTGAGCAATTTCAAGCCACGTCGAGTTTCATGGCACCCACGATGGTGCAGATGCTGCTGCAGTGTCCGGATATCGAAAAATACGACGTCAAAAGTCTAAAGAATATCCAGTGCAGTGGGGCACCGATGTACGCAGAGGTACTGCGTCGCGCGATCGAAATATTCGGTCCGATTTTTGGTCAAGGCTATGGCCAAAGCGAGGCCCCAAGCGGGATCTGCGGAATGCACAAGTCCGAGTATGACCTTTCGACGCCACAGGGGCTTCGTCGCCTTGGATCTGTAGGACGTGAAAGCCTGGGTGTCAGGGTTCGCATTGTCGACGAGGGTGGGAAAGAGGTCGGAGCGAACGTTGCCGGCGAGATCACTGTACGTAGTGACCTCGTCTTTCCAGGGTATTGGCGTCGAAAGAAGGCAACGGAAGAGGTATTGAGAAACGGTTGGCTCCATACGGGCGATATCGGCTTTAGGGATGAGGAGGGCTACCTTTTTATTACGGATCGCGTCAAGGACATGATCATCTCTGGAGGGTCAAATATCTATCCTCGGGAAGTAGAAGAGGTGCTGCTCCAGCACGAAGCGGTTGCGGAAGCTTGCGTCGTTGGGGCGCCTGACATCACATGGGGCGAAGCCGTGCAAGCGGTCGTAGTTTTACGGCCAGGCGCTGCTGTCACCGAAGAGCATCTGATTGAGTTTTGCCGCAGTCGGCTTGCATCGTACAAGAAACCAAAGGCGGTCGAATTCGTCGACGAGCTGCCGAAAAGCTCATACGGAAAGGTTCTGAAAAAAGAAGTCAAAGCGCGATACTGGACAAACACCAGCCGAACTATTTGATGGTGTTATGAGGTTAGAAGTTGGGCGTTTCCGGATTGACGGACTACGCCCGACCTCCCGCCCAGAAGCTGCGATCGTCCGTCGATTTGCCGATAGGACGTCGTCCGCCGGCGAAGCCGAAATAGAGCATGCCCTTCTATTGTGATCGGTATGTGGCGTAGAGAACGATTGTCTGCGAAACATCGTGAACGAATATATCCGGTCGAAGGCGAAATTCAACCGGAGAATATTTATCCTTACCATGGCGACATCGAGAAAAATAAACCGAGGCCTTGAAGAAACATCGAGCGATCTTGCTTTTGAAGATGCGCCGCTCACGAGGTTTCATTTCAAGGTGAATCTTGCTGGGACCGGTGGTCAGTTTAGTGACGGATTTATGCTCGGAGATTATCGGTATCGCCTTGGTTGTCGCTACCCCCCAATTGCACATCGACGTATTTTGGCAAGGTTCATTAGGGGCGGCTTCCTTAGTAGGATTATTCATCGGAAGTCTCTTGGCAGGACCCTTTGTAGACCGGTTCGGTCGAAGGTTCCTGTTTAATTGCGACATGGCGATCTTCGCTATAATATCTGCCCTCCAGTACTGGGTTACTACCCCGCAGCAGTTGTTATCCCCCCAGACTCTTGCTTGGTGTCACGCTTGGGTTTGACTATATTGTTAGCAAGGCGCTTGTCATTGAATATTCTCCTCGCCGAATGCGTGGTCAATTGCTGAGCTGGTTGTCAATCGCCTGGGCCGTCGGCTATACGTGCGCTTACATTACCGGCTATGTCTTAAGAGATCACGGCGCCAACGCTTGGCGTCTTATGCTGGCTTCAAGCGCTATACCCGCTGCGATTGTTTTCCTGATGCGTGTCAGAATTCCCGAATCACCGATCTGGCTTCAGCGTAGAGGTAGACTGGCTGAAGCGAAAAATATCATCCGCACTTATATCGGCGACAACATATTACTTTCGTCGCCTGCCGCTTCAACACGTACAGCCCAGCACATTGGCGCATATGTGCATCGGGTGTTTTCGTCAAAGTGGCGTTTGCGACTGTTCATCGCATGTTTTTTCTATACGTGCCTGGTGATACCTTACTTCTCATTACGCACATTTTCGCCGATTGTTTTCGAGTCACGGAACATTGAAAACAAGTTTACCGCCGGTCATATTTACAACACGTTTCTCCTAATTGGTTCGACCAGCGGCGCATTCGTTGTCGATCGTGTTGGGCGTCGCCCCTTTCTGCTGGTTGGCTTTTTTGGATCAGCGCTTGCGCTCGAGGTGCTTTCGTTCGGCGCCAATATTCCAGCGCAAGCGGTCGTTGGATTATTCGCAATCTTTGCCTGCTTACTAAGTGCCGCGAACAATCTTTGTTTTTTCTATCCGCAGGAGCTATTTCCGACAGATTTGCGTGCGACTGCATTGGGCTTCGCGGTAGCCGGAAGTCGTATCGGCTCCGCGCTGACGACGTTTCTCTTTCCTGCCCTAGTTGTGAGATATGGTGGCCAAGTAGCCGTGTATCTCTGCATAGCCGTGCTTCTTATCGGTGGGATGGTTTGTGCAAAATGGGCACCGGAAACCCGGCACGACTCGCTGGCGGGATAGTGTTCGCTTTTGGAGCAGCCGACAATAGCGATGACTGATATAGACGATGTTCACGCTGAAGGTGATCAGAGATGCCCAACATGCCTGGGTTGTGTGTACGGTCAAGGTCGATTCCGAGATGCTGAGGCCAGAGTGCGGATTTCGGTGATGGTGATCAGGCGTTTCGGCGAACGCGATCAGTTTGGAAGGTGGTGTTGCGCGGTCAATGGATTATAGCGAAGGTGATCACGATCAGGATGCGGAGGACTGCTTGGCGTTGCTCTTTCGCATCGATTCGCCCTTCAGGAGTAACTTGTGAGCCTGATGGACGAGCCGATCGAGGATCGCGTCGGCGAGCGTCGGGTCCTGCAGCCAAGCGTGCCAGTGCTCCAGCGGCAGTTGGCTGGTAATGATCGTGGAGCGAGTGCCGACGCGATCATCCAGCACTTCGAGCAAGTCGTTTCGGGCGCTCTGATCGAGGTCCTGCAGGCCCCAGTCATCAAGCAGCAGGACGTCCATTTTGGCGAGTTGTGCGAGCCGCCGCGTGAAGCTGCCATCGCCGTGGGCGATCTTCAATTCCTCGAACAGCCGGGCAACGCGGACGTACATCACGGAGAATCCCTGCCGGCAAGCCTGCTGCCCGAACGCACAGGCGATCCACGTCTTGCCCGCACCGGTCGGCCCTGTCAGGATGAGGTTCTGCGCATTGCGGATCCAGTCGCAACCAGCGAGTGCAGCGACGACGCCCTTGGGCGGCGACGCGCTTGCCGCGATGCAGGATCTCGACGCCGTGGCGCGTCACGCGGGCGTAGACTTCTTGGCGTACGAGGCTGTGCGGGACGCTGTAATAGTGATGGTCGACTTCGACGTGGTAGTCGATGTTGACGCGGCACTTCACAAAGGTCGCGATCTCGTAGCGGCGGGCCGGCAGCGGGCGTAGCGCTGGTCGGTCGAGCCGCTCGAACCATTCGTGGCGGTTGCCCTCGAGCTTTTTGAACGGACGCCGGTTCAGGTCGGCAATCAGCTTGCCGATCGCCTTGTTCAGTTCGGCCAGGCTGTAGAAGCGATGGTTGCGCAGCCGTGCGAGGATCCAGCGCTCGACGATCTGCACGCCGACCTCGACCTTCGCCTTGTCCTGCGGCTTGCGCGGATGCGCCGGCAACATGGCGGTCGTGTAGTGGTTCACGAAGTCCTGCGTGGTGTTGCCCAGCACCGGTTCGTAGCGATCCGCCTTGGCGATCAGTGCCTTGGGGTTGTCGGGCACCAACAGTTCGGGAACGCCGCCGTAGAATTCCAACGCGTCGATCAGGCTGCCGATCCAATCGGGCATGGCCTCGGAACGCGTCGCACATGCATAGGTGTAGTTCGAGGCGCCGAGGACAGCCACGAACACGTGGGCCTTGAGCACGACGCCGCCGTCGCGGCCGAGGATCGGCACGGTTTGCCCAGCGAAGTCGGCGAACAGCTTCTCGCCGGCGCGGTGCTGCTGGCGCATCGAGCGCTTTAGCGCCGCAGCCCAGTCCTTGTATCGCTGGCAGAACTGCGTATAGCGGTAGGTGCGCTGGCCGGGATGCGCTTCGACTTACTCCTCCCAGAGCAGTTGCAGCGTCACGCTCTTGCGGCGCAGGTCGCGGTGCATCGCCGCGTAATCCGGCTCGACCCGCCGGGTCGGGGCTGTCGTCTCGGCAGGCAACTCGAGCCTGATCTCGAGCTCGTCGTCGGCAAGCGGTTCGACAGCAGACCAGTCGAGCCCCGCCGCGCTCGCGCGCGCGGCATATGCCGAGATGGCGCCGACGCTGATGCCGATCGCGCGGCTGATCTGGCGGTGCGACAGGCCGCACGCCCACTTCAGCCGCAGTACTTCCTTCAGTTTGCGCATGCTCATCCGATGTGCCGGCATCAACCTGTCCCCTAAAAAGAGACAAGGCTAACGCCCGTCGTGGATCACATGCGCAACACCACCGCCGAGCCGGAACGGCTATCCCGTTTCGGTCGCGTGATCAGCTGTTTCGGTTCGCTGATCACTCATTCCGGGAACGTGATCACCCATTTCGGCAGGATGATCGCTCGTTTCGGAAACCGGTGATCAGCGATCACCTTCGACCGAAACGGCCGATCACCATCAATCGGGACCACTGATCACGTTCAACCGAAATCGCTGATCACGTTCGCCGAAATACGCAGCCAGAGCCCCAATTTCTAAGAAATATCAGCTTATCCCAATCAAAGTTTCGGTATTCGGCGGTGGCCCGGCCATGAGCGTTGCGTGACAATCAACTTCAGTTAATTCACGTTTCTGACGATGCGGCCAACTACTGCCCCGGTTTTGAGCGCCGAAGAAGTGCAGGCGTTACGTGCGCGGACGGATTCCGCACTTGGCTTGCCTGGGCGCGCGTATTTCTCGAGTGAATTCTATGCAGCAGAGCGGCGCGATCTGTTCGCAGCAAGCTGGGTAGGAATCGGCTTTGCGAGTGACGTTGAAAATGCTGGTGACATACAACCGATCACAATTGCTGGTTGGGAACTGGTGCTCGTCAGGGCGCATAACAGCTCGTTGAAGTGTTTCTATAACGTATGCCGGCACCGCGGGATGAAGATCATTGCGAGCAAATGCTCCGCGAACGAGTTGCGATGCCCATACCATTCTTGGACGTATGGTCTCGACGGATGTTTGGTGGAGACCCCTGCCACAGCAGAAATTCGCGGAAAAGCCGGCTTCGAGGTTGAGAAAGCATCACTCGGTCTCGTTCCTGTTCGCTGTGAGGAGTGGTTTGGAATAGTGTTCGTCAACATCGATGGCCAAGCATTACCCCTTCGCGAACATTTGAATCCCACAGTTTCGAGAGTTGGGCGTAGCTTCGATCTATCGGAATTTCGGCCAGCCCGCGGAGGCCGATCGGGAAAATTCGACTGCGCTGCAAACTGGAAGGTGGTTCTGGAGGGTGGGGTGGAGGATTACCACGCATTGCATCGAATCGCCAGACAGCGCGTAGACCATTCGATAGAAGACGGCGGGTTTGTGTATTCGGGGATATCTTCTCGCAGCCGAATTGAAGGGTGGCGTCCGTCTAGCGGTGGTGAGGTTGGTGAGACTCAGCTTCCCGTATCTTCGTGGATGAAGAAGTGGAGTATAGTCGAAACACTCCTCCTCATGATCTATCCAAATACATTATTAATATGTTCGCCAAACTGGATTTCGATATCGCTGATAATACCGATGGGTCCGGAAAATACGGTTTGCATAGCAAAAACCTATTTCGCGGAGGGCGGGCACACCGAGCCGTATGCTGCGATTCGTGAAGAGAGCGGTAAGTACTGGAAAAGTATTTTCGATGAAAGCGGTCGAATATGGGCGGAGATTCAAGCGTTGCAACGTCAACGTGAAGAACTGGGCCTCGCAACGCGTTTCTCTTTGTATTTCGAGCGCTGTCTACATTTATTTCAGTTATATATAGCCGAACGTTTGATCGCGAGCGATGGTGTTAGTGGCTCTGCGTGATTGATTGCAGTGCATCGGAAAGTGGAAATGGGAAAAATGAAAATTGACTTGGCTTCACATGTAAATGGCAGTCGACTCTGGAATTCACTGATGGAGATGGCAACCATCGGTCCAGGGATAGCCGGTGGAAACAATCGCCAGACGCTTTCGGTTGCCGATTGTGAAGGGCGTTCGCTCTTTCGTCGCTGGTGCGAAGACGCCGGTATGGAAGTCTCTGTCGATCAAATGGGAAATATGTTCGCCTGTCGCCCTGGGGAAGACCCGAACGCGGACGCCGTCTGTATGGGTAGTCATTTGGACACTCAGCCAGCGGGCGGTAGGTTCGATGGTGTACTTGGCGTACTGGGAGGTTTGGAGGTCGTCCGCACGTTGAACGACTTGGGAGTGCGGACAAGACGTCCGATCGTGGTCGCCAACTGGACAAACGAGGAGGGTTCGCGATTCGCTCCAGTGATGATGGCTTCAGGCGTCTTTGCCGGAATTCGATCTCTTGAAGATGCCTATGAAAGTAGGGATAAAGAGGGGAAACGATTCGGTACGGAATTAGAGCTGGCGGGATGGAAAGGAGCGGAGCAGGTGGGTGTTCGCAAGTTTGCGGCATACATCGAGCTCCATATCGAGCAAGGCCCCATCCTGGAGGCAGAGGGTGTCGACATCGGAGTTGTTACGGCCGGGCAAGGACTGACATGGCTGAAGGTGACACTAAGCGGTAGATCAGCGCATGCAGGAAGCACCCCTATGTCCCGACGCCGGGACGCCGGCCTGGGAGCCGCGCGTGTCGTGAACCTTGTTAATCAAGTCGCACTGGATCGGCAGCCCAACGCGGTTGGTACGGTGGGGCGCTTGGAAATCTCCCCTAATTCCACGAACAGCGTAGCCGGCTCCGCCGATTTAATGATTGATATTCGATCGCCTGACAGTGCAGTTTTAAAAGCGATGGAAGAACAGATCAATCAAGGGATTCGATCGATCGCCGAGGAGCTTGGGTTGGAGTGCGAGATCACACGAGTGCAATATGCTGAGCCGGTAGCTTTCAACGACGAATGCCTTAGGGCGATTCGTCAAGCAAATGCTGCGTTGGGCTATAAATCGAGAGACGTAGTATCGGGAGCTGCGCACGATGCATATTGGTTGTCGCGCGTGACGCCGACGGCGATGATCATGTGTCCATGTGTCGACGGAGTCTCGCATAACGAGGCAGAGGATATTTCCCCCGAGTGGGCTACGGCCGGTACAAACGTCTTGTTGCACACTGTATGTACGATTTCTGGAGCCGTTGACTAGCCAGAAATTTTCGTATTGAAAGATATGGATGATTTACTACAGTTAGGAATGCGAAATTAAAAGATAGAATGCATATTTCGGTCGGTGCGTGTTCTTTGCAAAAATGATTCAGTCTTATTGAGATGCGGTTCGAGGGGCCAAGGTAAGATTAAGACTGATCGGTCGCGCCAACTTTTTATTTTATTGGGTGATTTAATGAACAGTCTCCTTAAAAATGCGCGTCGAGTTATGCCTGGTGGAACATTCGGTTCTTTCGCGCTGGATGCCAGTGTGGATTTCGTTATCAAGAATGGCAAGGGATCGAAAGTCTACGATACAGATGGTAGAGAGTACATCGACTGTGTAAATGGTTCGGGTCCCATGTTGCTCGGGCATGCTCACCCAGATGTAGTGAATGCCTTGCAGGAAGCGGTGCAATGGCCGTCGAACTCGTACCTTCTCAACGAGCGAGGGATTGCTCTCGCAGAGCAGATGGTGTCGGCGATTCCGTGTGCGGAGCAGATCAAGTACGGGGTGACGGGGTCGGATGCCACCCTGTATGCGATGCGTATTGCTCGCGCATATACCGGTAGGGACAAGATTCTGAAATTCGAAGGTGGTTTCCTAGGTGGCAACGAATACGCGTTGATGAGTACGCGGCCCTCCAAGCCTCTTCCCGATTTCCCTGCGTCGCGGCCCGATAGCGCAGGGATTCCTAAGGTGCTTGAAAACGAGGTTTTGATCGCGCCGTTCAATGACCTGGATCGCGTCCGGGAGATTCTGGAGGCGACGGACGGAGAGGTAGCTGCGATTATCGTAGAAGCCCAGCAGAGAGGGATCGAACCTCATCCAGGATTCTTGGAGGGACTGCGGAAACTCTGCGACGGTAAGAACACCTTGCTTATCTTCGATGAGGTCGTTACCGGATTTCGGCTCGCATGGGGTGGTGCTCAGGAGCGTTATAAGGTTTTGCCCGACCTTGCCGCGTATGGGAAGGTGATCGGCGGCGGCCTACCTCTCTCGGCAGTCGCAGGCCCGGCTGAAATCATGCAGTTGGCGGACCCGCGGCGAGTGGCGGACCCTCGCTACTGCTTTATCGGAGGAACGACGTGTGGCAACGGGGTGGCTGCAGCTGCGGGTATCGCGACCTTGAATGTGCTCCGGAAACCCGGGTCGTATGAGCGGCTGAACGAAATAGGTGATCGGTTCCGAGCAGGCGTGGCGGAAATCCTCGCCAGGCGCGGAGTACCCGGCCAAGCGATCGGATCGGGTCCGGTCGCACAGATCCTTCTCACGGACGTCCCGGTCATCGACTACCGTAGCAGCATTTCGGGAGATCTCGCGATGCAGCGAAGGCTGTCGACCGAAATCGTTCGTAGAGGTGTGCTTAATCACGGGAAATTCTACCTTTCGCTCGCACTGTCCGACGAAGACGTCGATCGCATGCTCACAGTCGTGGACGAGTCGCTCGCCGCCATCCTGTAATGATTTAGGCCTTAGTGGGACGTCGATGCACCGGAGCACTGCGAGTTCCGGTGCTGCTTTGCTGGATCAGACGGTCCTCGAGCAAATTCGCACGAGCTGCGCAGTTTTTCGGGAACATGCCACGCGTTGTCCGCGAGTCAAAAATCGAATATCCGAAGTTTGTTTCGCTATTTTCCAATTGCTGCTCGAATTTCTGCTTCGTAGACTGCGGACAGCTTGAGATTTCCAGTCAGAAAGTGCAAGCGCGTGACAGAAGCTGCGGGTTCCCACTAGAAGAAGAGGGTTTTCGCGGATGCAGAGCAAAGTCCCCTGTAAACAGCTTGACTCCCCATTTGTGCGACGGAGGATACGTGATTAAATCGTTTAAAAAATGTGTGTTTGCGCTGATGCTTGCCGTACCGGCGACTATGGCGTTTAGCCAGCAGCTTCCCGATCTGCGGGGTAAGACGATCACCTTGGTTACATACGGCGGATCACTCGAACAGGGTCTCAAAGCCGGTATCGTGGAGCCATTCGAGAAAGCAACCGGCGCCCGGGTCATCATGGACTCGCCGAATCCGAAAGCGAAGCTCAAGGCGATGGTCGAGGCACGCAATCCGACATGGGACGTTTATACTGAAGATGCCGCATATATTTCGGAATATTGCGGAACGCTTTTTGATACGGTCGATACGTCGAAATTTGTCAATGCCGGGATGGATAAGCGATTCGTAAACGACCAATGCGGCGTTCCCGGCGCGATCGTCGGATACGATTTTACTTACGACACCGATAAATATAAAAATGATCCCCCGAAGACGTGGGCGGATTTCTTTGACCTTAAGAAATATCCGGGGAAGCGGGCAATCCCGGACACGGTGATGAATGGTACGCTCGAAATAGCGTTATTGGCTGACGGCGTGCCTCCCGAGAAGTTATACCCTCTCGATGTGGATCGAGCTCTGCGAAAATTGGATTCGATTAAAAGCAGCATCGTTTGGATTCAATCAGCCGGCGGCTTGACGGATGCACTCGTCAACCATCAGGTGGATTTGGCGTTGGCATATTCGGGACGGGTCTATGCCGCTGCAAAGGCCGGAGCTCACGTAGATATTGTCAGAAGTCTGCGCGTCGTGACGTACGATCAGTACGCGGTCGTGAAGGGGAGCAAGAACAAGGCTGCAGCTGAGGCGTTCCTCGATTTCATGGCGCAGCCGGAGCAGCAAGCCAAGATGACGGAATTGAGAGCATCTGGATCTGCCAATCTGAAAAGCAAGCCCCAGCTCGACGATCTTGTGAAAAAGTTTGTTCCCTCTCCTACTGGATCGGTGGTTCAAAACGAGAATTGGTGGGCGAAGAATTACGACACTGTCAGCCAGCGCTATGTGGCGTGGCAGTCGGAATAATGTACAAAATTTGCGGAGTATTTCATGACTGACTTGCGGCCGATTGACTCGAAAGTCATTCCACGGTTTGCGCAGCACGCATCCCTCTTCCGGGCTCCTATCGTAGCGGATACGGCGGGTCTGGATATCGCAGTATTTGGCGTACCCTATGATTTAGGCTCGTCGAACAGAAATGGTGCACGTCTTGGTCCGGGACAGATTCGCGAAATGTCGCGACTTATCCGTCCCATAAATGGAGGCACGGGCGTTAATCCGTTCAAGCTGTGTAATATCGCTGATATTGGCGATGCGCCCGTGAACCCCTTCGACATAATGGAGTCGTTGGATAGCATCGCGGCTTTCGCTACGAATCTGCGAAAACAAGGGATTGCGAGCGTCGCGTGCGGAGGCGATCACACCGTTGCGCTTCCACTGCTTCGGGGCGCCGTTACCCCCGGACAGCCGGTGAGCCTAATTCATTTCGATGCTCATTCGGATACCGGCGATTCCAGCTTCGGAATGCGATACAACAACGGCACAGGTTTTCGCCGAGCCGTCGAGGAAGGGCTCATTGATCCGAAACGTACGATTCAGATTGGGATTCGTGCAAACCTCTTCAGAGAGGGCGACTTGGATTTCACGTATAACTCCGGTATGCGGGTTATCACGATGGATGAGTTCGACCGCTTGGGGAGAGAGGGGGTCATTGCAGAAATCAAAAAAACAATTGGCGAGGTGCCCACATACGTGACCTTTGATATTGATGGTCTGGACCCCGTTCACTGCCCAGGTACTGGCGCTCCAGAGCCCGGCGGGTTGTCGATGCGCGACGTCCAGGTGATCTTGAGAAGTCTGCGCGGATTCGACGTGATCGGCGGAGACGTATGTGAAGTATCTCCACCGTTGGACCCGAGTGGAAGTACGGCGGTCAATGCTGCAAATATCATGTTCGAGATATTGTGCCTGGTTGCTGAGGCACTGCATCACAAGAAGGCGAATGCCGCGTAACCATCGACCTATGCTGGGGTTTCGAGACTGATTTCGTTAGCGGAAGCGCCGGTTCGAAGTTGGGCGACCTTTGCGCTGTACGTGAACCGAGCGCTTTGTGTTACCGAAATCTAGTTGACGACGTCGCCTTCGATCTGGTGTCAGCTCACCCGCACTTGTTTCGGTGCCGCGCCTGCGTGCCATATCGCGCGCATGGCGCGCTCACCAAATTTTGAAGAGGAAATCTGAAGTCCTAATTTTAATTTAGTGCTTGTTACGGTTCGTAGAACAGCAGCATGGGAGAGCCCGCTAACTGCGGCGCCGATGGAGCAACCGCCCCGGAAACTCTCAGGCAAAAGGACCATGCTGCGCGAACATCTGGAGAGTGGCGCTTTATGCGCCCACCGAAGGGGAGCCACAACCGGTCAATGATGCGAAGGTGTGTTGGCGAAGCTCTCAGGTACATGAACAGATGGGGCACCGACGTCGGTCGACTTTGACTCGGCCGGCGATGCTATCACCTCGTCTGGATCAACTCATGTCGCGAATTGCAATCATAGGTGCCGGGATTACTGGTGTAACGACGGCATACGTTCTTCTGCAGCGCTCACATCAGGTCACTGTATTCGAGCGGCACCGCTACGGCGCTATGGAGACGTCCTTTGCCAATGGCGGTCAGCTATCGGCGAGCAACGCTGAGGTATGGAACAGCAAGGCCACGATCCTTAAAGGATTGCGATGGATGTTCACACGTGATGCACCTCTTTTGTTCAATCCTCGTCCGAGTTGGCAAAAGTACAGCTGGATTGCAGAATTTTTGCGGCAGATCCCCCGTTATCGAGAAAACACCATCGAGACGGTACGCCTTGCGATTGACGCAAGACGCTATCTTTTCGAAATCGCAGAGCGGGAGGGGATTGAGTTCGACTTGGAGCGCCGCGGAATTCTGCACTTCTATGCTACTCGAGCAGAGTACGATGCCGCTGCCCGTGTGAACGCGCTGCTACGAGAGGGCGGGCTGGAGCGTCGAAGTGTTTCGCCGGAGGAGATCCGCGCCATTGAGCCTTCACTCGAAGGCGAATTTTATGGTGGTTTTTTTACCGAATCCGACTCGACTGGGGACATCCACAAATTTACCCGGGGCCTTGCATCCGTATGCGAGCGTCGCGGCGCTAGCTTCCAATATGATTCGATCGTACGTGCGATCAATCTCGGTCGTGATCAGCGTGTGGAGATCGATAGTGAGCGTGGCAACGAGTCCTTTGATGCCGTCGTGATTTGTGCGGGCGTTGGCAGCCGGAAGTTTGCAACGATGGTCGGAGACCATGTCAACGTGTATCCAGTGAAGGGATATTCGATTACGGTCCGTCTCGACGACAAGATCAGCCAGCAGAGTGCGCCGTGGGTAAGCCTGCTCGACGACCGGGCGAAGATCGTGACAAGCCGCTTGGGACCTGATCGATTCCGTGTGGCTGGAACGGCGGAATTCAATGGTGTCAATCGGGACATTCGAGCCGATCGCATTGCTCCGTTGGTGACTTGGGTGCGCGAGCACTTTCCATACGTCTCGACGGATCGAGTGATTCCGTGGGCTGGTCTGCGTCCAATGTTGCCAAGCATGTTGCCTCGCGTGGGACGAGGAAAAAATTCGAGAGTCTTTTACAACACTGGCCATGGACATTTGGGCTGGACGCTGTCGGCTGCGACGGCGCAGATAATTGCGCATGCGGTAGAGACCCACGAGAACTAGCAGGTGTACGCGGCAATACAATGCCTGCCATTCAACACGCTGGAGGATCACTTCGCAGGGCAACTCGCCCTCAAGGCGAGCCAGCAGGGTCGTGTAAAGAATGCGCCAGGCGATCACGGCAAACAGTGCTGTCGCCCGCACGAAACGCTCGATCGTGCCGAACTGGCGGGCCTCAATGCGGCAGCCGCTTTTGAGCACCCGGTGCCAGGTCTCGATCGTCCAGCGCCGCGCGTACCACTGCAGCCGCTCGAGGGCCTGTTCGGGAGAGTGTGTAGGCACAGAACTGAGCAGCATCCATTCGAGCGGTTCGACACCGGCGGGCGGTTCGTCCTCGATCGCATGGATCGCAAAGACATCGAGCAGGGGCAACTGGCCGGCCCGAGCTTTGGGCGGCTGCAGGCGCACAGGCGCGTATCGCAGCGTCAGGCGTGCCGTGCGCTGGGCTCGCATACCTTTGGCTAGCACCAGCAGTTCCATGTGACCGGCTGCAGGGGTATTGAGCACGACCTCCCAAAGATTGCGTTGGGGATCGCGTGCGCGACGGTTCCATGCCGCACGCACCAGCCAGTGCACCCCCGCTGGTCGTTGTGCGGCGAACAGTTCATAGACATCGCTTTCTCGATCGCCGATGCCAATGAGTTGCGTGTGCGCACAGCGCGCCTTCAGTGCCGACAGGTGCGCAAGCCCCTCGAGCCACTTGACGCTTTCCTTCTCGTGGATTGGCCGGGACTTGCGCTGCGCAGCACTACCCGCGGCTGCTTCAGTGCGCGTCCATGTCTTCAGGCCGAGCACGCCCAGGGGAAGACCCTCCGGACTGACCGCCAGCAGGCTGTGCATCAGGAAGCCACGCTCATTGCCCCCGGTACAGGGACCCAGCCCTTCGGTGGCACGCAAATGCGTCAGATTGAATTCGGTGGTGTCCTGTATGGCCAGCACTACCGGAATCTGCTCCATGCGACACAGTGTTTGTGCGATATGCGGCGCCAGTACACCGTCAGTGTCGACCAAGTCATTGTCGAAGAACCGATAGCCCGCCTTCAGTTCAGCGGGCGACAAGGCTTGGGGCAGCGACGTGTGCGGACTCGCCGCAAGTTGACGGGCCAAGGCCACCAGACGCTGCGACAGGCGCACATCGCCAAGTTTCGCCTGCGCGAACTCCTCGCTCGCCCAGTCGGCCGTGTCGTCTTCAATCGCCAATCCGTCACCAATGCATCAACAGAATGGACAAAAGTTAACACCGACGGTCACGGTTTACAACCTCACTTATGGGTAATCCTCAGAGTCGTAAGGGAGGGGAGCGTACCTACTCCCGCCGGAGAAGCGCTATTGCGACATACCCGGATACTAAGGTCTTAGAAGCCGATACCATCCAGCACATCAAGCCGGTTCAGGGAGCGTGCCCGCATTGCGATTGGACCGGCCAGCCTTTCGTAGACATCTTCGAGCCATAATTTACGGCAACCGAGGAGGTCAGCATGAGCGGCAAGCGGTACACGGATGAGTTCAAGATCGACGCAGTCAAACAGGTAACCGAACGGGGTCATTCGGTGGCAGAGGTGGCCCAGCGTTTGGGCATCACGACCCACAGCCTTTACGCATGGAATCTGAAGTTCGGCAGGCCCGACGTCGCGCGGCAGGCGGAGCTGGATCAGAGCGCCGAGGTTCGGCGACTGAAGGCCGAGCTCAAGCGCATGACCGAGGAACGCGACATTCTAAGAGACGGTTTCATAAAGGTTGCTCGGCACGCCGGAGGGTATTCCAGCAGATCAGGCAGCAACCGAGTTTGAGGAACGCGCCGTGAATGTCGGCGCGGCGCTCGAAACGAATACGGAGGCGGCGGAAGTGATGCAGCCAGGCATGTGTGCGTTCAACGACCCAGCGATATTTGCCCAGGCCGCTGCCATGTTCGGTATGGCGCTTGGCGATCATCGGTTCGATACCGCGATTGCGCAACGCTCGTCGATGTCGCTCGGAGTCGTAACCGCGATCGGCGTAGACAACGCGCGGCCTCTGCAGCGGGTGGCCGCGCAATCCGCGAATCGGCGGAATCGCGTCGATCAGCGGCAGCAGTTGCGTGACGTCGTGGACGTTCGCCCCAGTCAGGATCGCTGCAAGCGGCGTGCCGTTGGCGTCGGTGACGATGTGGTGCTTGGAGCCGGGTCGCGCGCGATCGGTGGGGTTTGGCCCAGGCAGTATGACTTTCCGTGAGGCATAGGCTGGCCTGACGTGAGGAGTCAAACGCGGGTTAGCATGGCTGCCAGAGCCGCACGGTGTGGACAAGGCCACACCCGGCGATTTCCACCACGGAGGCCAGCATGGAACACGATAGCACGGTGTACGTTGGGTTGGATGTCCACAAAGAGTCGATCACGATCGCCTACGCGGTTGGAATGGGCGACGTGGAACTGCTGGGCAGGATCGGCACTACCAAGGGCGATATCGATCGTCTGTGTAAGCGTCTGCGTTCCAATCGTTCCTGCTCTCGCACGGGGTTCAATATCCGGGCAAGGCTGACTGGGGGCCTTCATATCGACGCTGGGTAAGCCAACATTCGTTCAGCAACGACTGGCAACGACTGGCAACAATTGGCATTCGAAGAACATCGCCGTACTCTCGGGGACCGCATGGCGCAATGCGAGCGCCTTGAAGCGGCTTTGCGCGACTCGGTGGTCAACTGGCGGTTCTATCCTGCCGTCCTGGGATTGCAGGCGATGCGTGGTGTCCAGTTCACCACGGCGGTAGGGATGCTCGCCGAAGTGGGCGACCTTTCCCGCTTCGAACATCCGCGACAACTGATGGCCTGGCTGGGTGTGACGCCATCGGAGCACTCCTCGGGCGATAAGCGACGGCAAGGCAGCATAACCAAGACTGGCAACAGCGATGCCAGGAAGTTGTTGATCGAGGCCGCCTGGAGCTACCGACATCAGGCTCGAGTGAGCGAGAACATTGGACGTCGGCATCCGGGTCTCCCCAAGCCCATCATTGATCGCGCCTGGGACGCACAGGTTCGACTGTGCCGACGTTATCGCAAATTAGCTGCACGCGGGAAAAATGCCAATACCGCAGTCGTGGCAGTAGCCCGGGAACTCGCGGGATTCATCTGGGACATTACCCGACTGTCGATGTCGCTGGCCATCCCGCGTACTGGACTGACCGCTTGAACTTGATGCCCATTTGAAAGAGTTTCCTGAAGGCGGCGTAGCCCGGTACTCGAGCAACCCGCGCAAAAACATCGCAACGGGAATCGCCCGATTTGCGTGCCCAGGAAGCGGCAGGCTCATGAGACGGACCTCTGTAATGCGGTAACCAACCCGCGGATATCAGTGTGATCCACCGTCGGCATTACTGCTACGCCGCCCTCAGGAAATTCATATGTTCAACGAAAAAGCCAAAAAACCGATCCCAATTGACACGGAAAGTCATATCAGTTTTTGGCCTGCCCCGACAGCGCGAATCGATGATGAATCGACAGCGGCTCGCGAGAAGTCGATCTGGTCTGCTGCGCGCAGCCTCGCGAGCAGCCGTTCGTGCAAGCGGTCCCACACGCCGGTTGCCTGCCAGTCGCGTAGCCGTCGCCAACATGTCACGCCCGAGCCGCACCCCATCTCGGCAGGCAGGTCGCGCCATCGCAGTCCGGTCTTGAGAACGAACAGGATCCCGGTCAGCGCAGCGCGATTCGAAATAGGCAGACGGCCCGGGTTCTTCTCGCGCCGCGGCTTGGCTGGCGGCAGTAGCGGCTCGATCAGTGTCCACAATTCGTCTTCGATGATCGGCTTGCCCATCTCCTCGGCCTCGATTGTTCCGATGCCTGAGGTTAACAGCTCGCCGCGAAAGTTAACAGCCCAAAAGAGCCTTTTTGAAACCATCTCTAAGCGAGTTTCAGCTCTGTACGATCGACCCCGTACGAAACACTCGTAAAGCAAGGCGTGCGTAGGACGCACATCGGATTCCTGCTTGAGCATGGCTTGGATACTCGCGATCGTCGGGATGACATCAGGGATGAACGGGAGGTGCACGCCCAATAGGCGCCCAAAACCGGCGCAAGCCAATCCTGCCATCCCTTGTTTTCCGTGCATTCTTTGTGGCCCAGAGTAAACGCAGTGCGCAGAGGTTGCTGCCTTCGCGTAAACATCTGATGGCGTCTTGGAGAACGGCGCGCGTTGTCGTCGCGAAGACGCTGCGACGTGGGATTGCCGCTAGGGTCAACGCATTGTGCAGAACGACGAGCTACAAGATGCGTAGCTGCAGTGCTATGAACTTCCGACCAGTGGCGAACCCATCGTGTTGAATGTGTGCACCGCGGTGCGTTTGGCGGGAGAAAAGTGCGCATGACTCGTGGAGTAAGTGCGCTAAACGATGCGTTTCGCGAGACGTATAAAAAATCAAATCGAGTGCGTAGACTGTCAATGTAACGCGCAGAGCAGGCGACGACTTGCGCGCGTTGCGATTCTAGCGATGTGCTATTGCATGAGCAGGTCTCACCGGCAAATGCAGAGTACTGTGATCAAGTTCCACAGAGATGTGTGGAATCCGCGCGCGCACGTGACTAGGGAGAAGCCAGAATCCGGCGTTAAGAGGATGGCCTATAGCGTGAACGGTAAGCGCTGTCCACGCGTACCGTGATGCGTTGGTGTAGCGTGTCGTGTGCGCACAACATACGCAAAAAAATGCGTTGTTCTCTTACGTTCCCTTCGCTGCCGTTGTGTTCCTGCATGAGCAAGTCGTGCGCAAAAAAGCGTGTTGACGCGTGCTCAGGAGATGCGCACGATGATGTCATAGCGACGCGTAGACGATGTTCAGGAGGGTAACGATGCCTATTGCGAAGGTCTACACGAAGTCGCAATGGGAGGCGTTTGGTCGCGCACTCGATGCGCTGCCAGAGAGGCCGGATACAGAACGTGGCGTGACGGTGCGCGATGCGATGAAGGACATGCGTGTGCGCGTTCGGACTGCGCAGGCGAAGGGCTATACGCTGGAGCAGATCGCGGAGCAAGCGCAGCGGCAGGGACTTGACATCACGGCTGGAACGATTCGCTACGCACTGCGCTCGACCGGGAAAAGCGGTAGCACAGATGGTGTTGCGCGGCCCGCACCAGGTGCACGCGCGCTTGGCGCCGAGAAGGCCAAGGCGCAATCGCGCGCGCAGGATGCGACTTTTCAGACAAAGCATGTTCGCAAGGACGGGGGAAAGACGGAAGCCAGACCGCAATCCGGGCCGGTGCAGGGCGCACTCGGATTTGCGATCCGGCCTGACACCGACGATCTGTAGAGGAGTCGCGATGGATACGACAGTCAATCCCATCTATCTTGTGGGCGGCGGTAAGGGTGGCGTTGGCAAGAGCCTCGTCGCGCTCGCGCTGGTCGATCATCTGCAGCGGCGCGGCGTCAAGCCCGTGCTGGTAGAGAACGACACGTCAAACCCTGACGTGATGAAGGCCGTGCAGGGCGAGATTGAATGTGCCGCGTTTGATCTGGACGAAGCGGACGGCTGGATCAATTTCGTGAACTACTGCGACGAGCATCGTGACGCAGTGGTGGTGGTCAGCACGGCAGCCCGCAACCAGGATGGCGTCGCCCGCTACGGCGCGACGCTGGCCAGCACGCTGGGCGAGCTTGGCAGACGGCTCGTCGTGTTCTGGGTGATCAACCGGCAGCGCGACAGTCTGGAACTGCTGCGCCAGTTCGGGGAGACGTTTCCAGATGCGGTTATACATGTTGTGCGCAATGGCCACTACGGCGCACCGGACAGGTTCGTGCTGTATCAGGACTCGAAAATCCGCAAGAGTGTCGAGGCGAAGGGCAAGTCGCTCGACTTTCCGGAACTCGCGGATCGTGTGGCGGACGATTTGCGCAGTCAGCGGCTGTCGGTGCGCAAGGCGGCAGAGTCGTTGCCCATCGGGCAACGCGCGGAACTGCTGCGCTGGCGGGCGCTCTATGACGCAGTGTTCGCCGGGGTGACGGGCAATGTCTGAGCGGCGGGCGCGGCGCGGACGTCCTGTTGATCCACTCGCCCGGCTCTTTTACGACGTGACCGGGGAGAAGCCGGATGACGCGAGCCTGCTGCGCATGCGTCGGGTCTCTACGGCCCTGAACCTGCGCGACAATGATGCGCTCTGGTCAGTGCTGGCAGTGCTTGAGTACTATGCTCGGCTTTACGAGGCGATGCCGGAGCGCATCCAGCAGGCAGGCAAGGGCAATCTGGACGCAGTGCGGGATGAGGCACGTGAGGCAACGGACGCGCTGATGGCGCAGCACCGCGACGCGCTCGCGCGCTGCAAGGCGACAATCGAACTCGCGGAACGCATGGCCGTTGAACACGAGGCGAGGTATCGCGCGACGCTCGCGGCACTGAATGAACAGGCGTTGGTTGCGCAGTCGGGGCGCGCGGCTGACCGGATTGCGCGTGTCGCGGGAAACCGGGTGGTGGGCGCGGTAGCCGTCGCGGTGCGCGAGCACCGGCAGCAGCTCGACGCAGCGGCAGCTCTGTTCGAACGTGAGATGAGCAAGGCGGCGGCGCGTGCCGCGAAGGTTGACCAGATAGCGGCTCGACGGATGATGAAGGCGTGCCGCGCACTGGTGGTCGGAGCGCTGATCGTGATTCTGCTCGCAGCGGCAGCGGGTGGGCTGGCGGGCCGCTACTCCGGCAATCATATGGTGCGGGCGAAGGGTTTGCCGTCTGCCCGCACGGGTCATATTTCCTTGAAGTCGCCTTTCATGAACGCGAGCGCATCATGAAGCGTGCGCGATGCCGGCAGCGGTAGGGAAGGGCCACGGCGGCCGCGTGCCGGCTGGGGCGGGAGCCACGGCCACACCGCAAGCCGTGTTGTTGATGCCACCGTGATTGCTCCCGGGCTCGGCGGCACCTTCGTCGTCTTGCGCCTCGTCAGAACCATTGCCGGTGTCCGGGCCGTGTTCGTCCTCCCCGGCGTTCCCGTCCTCGTCGTCGCGCGCTTCCCATGACGGCGTGACCGGGATTTCCGTATCGGTGAGGATTTCCGGGAGCCACGCGACCTTCGCCAGACGCAGTTCGGCGGCGGCAGCAGCGTCGGCCTTCTTCATCTTCCCGAGGTCGGCGGCAACCTTGGGCGAGACGGCTGCGGACACGACTTCCCCGATGCGCGCCTTGCTGACATGATCGAAATACGTGGCGCGGGTCGGCGTCCAGTACCGGGTCATGTCCAGGTTCAGCGCGCCCGCGAGCGCGCTGATCGCCTGCGGCTTTTCCTCGCCCACGACGCCGTCGAGCAGGGTGCCGGTGCAGAAGGCAAGCAGGTCGAGCAGCGTCGTTCCGGGATCCTGTTTCGCGAGCCACGGCAACAGATCGGCGCGTTTCGCAGGCAACTCGGCGACCCATCGGGCGCGTTGTGCCTCGATGGCGTTCCATGCGGGGCAGGTGGGCAGGTCGTCCGCCGCGCGCAGCAGGCTGTCTTGATTGTTGTCGCCGGATAACGCCAGATAGTCAGGTGCGGACGTGTATCCGTAGTGCCCGGGCAGCGCTTGCGGAATGAGATGCCGCAACAGGGCGGCGAGCGCGACGGCGGGCTGCGCGACCATTTCGGCGTGGATGGCGACGGTGCGGTGCGCGGTGAGTCGCTGGCAGAGTTTCGCGCTGTGGACGGGTTTGACCTTCGTTACAGGGCCACCTGCCGGGTCCCCCGCTTCGGCCTGTGGTGTACCGGTGACAGTCGCACCCGCCGCGTCCAGTGCCGCACTGTTCTCGCGCCGCACGAGACCGCGCTCGATGAGCAGTTTTCCCTGCGGATCGATGATCACGAACGCGCCCGCCTCGGCCATCTGCTGTGTGTCCCACACCAGGGCGCGGCTTTCAAGTGCGACGATCGTGGCGTTGATCCGTCCGATTTCGGCATCGAGGCGGTCGGCTTCCTCATATCCAGCTTCCCGGCCAGGTCGTCCTGCTGTGCGGTGAGTGCGTCCATCTCGCGCTGCTCGTCGTCCGTAAAGGGGCACTGGATGGGGCGCAGCCTGCCGTAGCGGTTAAGCTCCAGCACGTCGCGCTCGACATGGGTTTCTGTCCAGCCCCAACCCTCGGCGCGTACTTCTTCTGCAGCTACGTCGAGCTTCTGCGCGACGAGACGCTGCAGCAGTTCGGCATCGGCAATGTAGCCCGCATTCCCGTCGTCACTGAAGAGGTCACGGCGTACATATCCGCCTGCCGCTTCGTAGGTGTCGAGGCCAATAAAGCGCACAAGGCGGCTGCGGCTCGCGTCGATTTCGGCCCGCGTGATGGCCTGCCGCAGATAGTTTGGCTGGCGTTGCCACTCGTTCGCGTCGAACCAGATGTGTTCCTGCGTTTCATGGTTGTCCGCGAGGGCGATTGCGGCAAGCTGGTCGAGCGTGATCGCGTCCTCTCTCAGCAGGGTCAGCAGCTTCGGGGACACGCTGGCGAGCTTCATGCGCCGTTTGACCGTGAGCGGCGAGGCGGAAAAGAGCGCTGCGATGTAATCGATGCTTCGCCCTTCCTCGGCCAGCATCCGGTATGCGCGCAGCACGTCGAAAGGATCGAGTCCTTCGCGCTCGGTATTTTCGATCAGGGAAATGGCGAGGGCTTCGCCTTCACTGACGATCCGCACGGGGACCGGGTAGTCGGCGGCGATGTCTTTCTGTTCGAACAGGAGGTCGAGTGCGGCCTCGCGGCGCTGACCGGCGCACACGCCGTATTTGCGCTGCCTGCCGCGCGATCCCTTTATCTCGTGGACGACGAGGTTTTGCAGCAGACCCTTGGCCCGGATATTGGCGGCGAGGCCGGGAATGCCCGACAGCGGTTTCGTCCGCGCATTGAGTGGAGAGGGGCGTAGGGTGGAATACGGCACGGTCACGATGGGCTGCTCGTTGCCGAAGTGGGATTCGAGCACGGTAGCCGGTTCAGCGGCATTTAGCGCCGTTGTGGTTTCGGATTGGGCTTGCATGACTAACTCCAGAAAGTGGAAGCGAAGGTTCCGGGTCGGGCAATACGGGGTTCCGTCAGGACTCGACCCGGAGAGGAGTCCTGATAGATGATGAGAAGGGGCAGCTTTCTTGCCCCTGTCGTGGCTATGCCTTCATCTGGCGCATTGCGTCCGCGAGCATCCAGAGGGCGCGGTTGAGCTTCACGTTCTGGTCGATGCCGGTGATAGGCCGGGTTGACATCGAGCGGCCCGTGCGTGAGCGTCCATGCAGCCCGCCCTTGGTGAGGTTTTCCTGCACGCGGTTAAAGACGGTCCAGAGGTCGTCGCGGCGATCCTCGAAGCGGCGCGGGGCGAGCAACTGGCTGTCGGTGACCGGGGCCGGTGCCTCTGCGTCGGTCGGGTCATAGCGCAGCGCAAGTGCGGAGCGGGCGAATGCGTGCTGTTCGTCGCGGTCGAGCGTGACGGCGCGCATGCCTTCCTTCTGCTCGCGGATCAGGTCGAAGCCGTCGAGCACGTCGAACGCACCGTTGATCACGTTCTGGACGATGTTGCCCTTATGCGGGACGCGGATATCGGCAACGTTGTCGCCTGCCACCATGCCGTTCTGGCAGACAAAGCGCAGCATGCCCGCGAGCATCTGGTAACTGCTGGTGCCATCGTGCGAGTTCAGCAGCACGATTTCGTTGGCTTCCTCGCCGGTAATTTGATCGGCGTGACGAAGCCGCAGCATGTGTTTGGTGTATTCGCGGCGGTCGTCGTGCCGTACGCGCGTCTGGCAGACCATGAAGGGTTGGAAACCCTCGTTGCGCAGTCCGCGCAGGACGTCGATGGTCGGAATGTAGGTGTAGCGTTCGGAGCGGCTTTCGTGCTTGCCGTCCGCGAAAATGGACGGGGCAACGCGGCGAATCTGCTCATCCGACAGGGGGGAGTCGGCGCGAAGCATCGGGGAGCCGTAACGGAAGGAAGAAGCGAGTTGCATGGCAATCTCCACAGTCAAGGTTGAGGACCTGAACCGGGCGGAGGGATGTGACTTGCCGTTGCGGCTGGACACCTCCCGGTGGAACTCGGGGTTGGCCTTGCTACCGCCAGGCTCCCGGGTTTCCGCCCGTGCGACTTGAGGAGCCGATAGCGGACAGGCGTCAAGGAAAAAGGCGAGGGAGGGGTGCGGGCAACACGGTCCCTCGCCCCTTGACGCCTGTCCGCTATCGGCTACGGTCGCGGGTCGAGGGCGGGAACCTGGGCGCCGGATGTATGGCATGCCGCAGGTTGACCGGGCAGGGGCACAACTGGAAAACTGGAAGACGAGCGGCGGTGACCGCTGCGCGAGGGGTTGATGCCCGACAGGGGCGAGACGCGGGACGCGGCTCGACGCGCAGCGCGAAAGCCCGGTCCCGGCGCGTCAGCGTCGGGAGGCGTCCGGTGTATATGGATGGTTATCCGTCGACGGTACACGCGAGCATCTGTTGACCGGAAATGAACGTGAGCAGAAACGTAGTGCCACGTGTGCGTTGCCTGTACGCTAACTGTGTGCCCGGGAAGATGTGCAGATAAAATGCCGGAGATCAGTGGCCACCTTTTTAGTATGGCCACCGCTCCGCTATAAATGAAGCAATTTAAATTTACTCTGTCGCCTAAATTTTATATTTTAGGGGGGTGATTGGGTGAGTTAAAAAATAATCAATAAAGCGGTTTTCTGTGATTAATTATGAAGATATTTTTATTGATGGATTATTCGGGGGGTAAAATCGCGCGTGCCGTGCATTATCACAGAACTTATCCTGCATTTCTTTGAGGTTGGGGATGAGTCAAGGATAATGGTTACTCGACGCAGTGGTTGGGAGTTATCAGAAAACCAATCCAATATTCTCCGCGTCTTTGGCTTTAGGTCGGAAGGTGGTGGAAATGACAACCGCGTATTTGACAGCAGGCCATCAGCTACCATCCGGGGCAGCACATCTCCCCATGCACCCAAGGCCAAATCTGGGAGTGCAGCCAAATCTTCGACTTGTCTGTTTCCGTTATCTGAAGCAGTAGTGCCAATACGACAGTGGCCAAGTTGATGCTGAAGGCAGTGACTTGATACTAACTTAAAACATTCAACCAGTTCCCGATGTCGTTTTTCGTTGGCGGCAATATCGTCTTGATCAATAAACCATAATAAATTCTGTCCGGAAGCGCTAAGTCCGCGTAACAGGATGCCTGTAAACCATGTGATGCGAAGCATCCTTTCAATTGTTGGTGGAGACCAAGATCGAAGAAAGGATGGTTCTATGTCTGTGTGTGCGGCGTGACCATTTTCCGAAAAAATACTGCCGAGTCGTTTGTCGATTAAAATTATTAATAAAATACCATTTATTGAGTTTGCTATATCAAGAAATCTCGGGAGTGCTTCGAATTTCGTTCGATCATTCAGTCCTTTGTATGATACTCGACGTCCATCCGGCAAAAATTTCTCCCTAAACATCATCTGCCGTAACGACCATGGTTCAATGGACTCGCTCCCCGCGAGTAGAATACCAATCGTTTCGTAAGGCGATTTGCGATGGGTTCCACCAAAATCTGACCCAACCAGAAGCGTTGGATCGTTTCTGACATTAGGTATTACCCCTGCTTGTGCAAGCTCAAGTCGCGAGATACTTCGACTGACAGCGTTCATGATGCCAAGCGCTTCATTTTCCTCGTGCCACCAGGCATTTTTTGTCAGTACAAACATTCTAGATTGGTAATATTGTTACGTTGCCTGCAGCATACATGGGTTTCCGAGATCGAACCGGTCCGAGGAATCCGGCAGCTTGCACCCCGTCCGTCATGTCACAGGGAAAACAATTGAGCGTCGACAAGTCAGTTGATGAATATCAGGATCCCAACCCTGAACAGCCAATCGAACTAGGCCCACACGGCCGAGGAGTTGGGCGATGGGTCCCGGATGAAAAGCACCGCTACCTGACCCAGTACATTCATGCCACGCGCAAAGCCCAGACGAAGTTCAAGCAGAGGGTACTGATCGATCCATTCTGTGGCCCCGGGCGAATTCAAGTGACCGGCGAATCTGTCACCCGCGACGGCGGTTCGGTTGCGGCATATCGCCAATCGGTTATCTCCGGTGCACCCTTCACACGTATCCTGATCGGCGACATTGAGGTTGATCGGGTACGTGCAAATGAGCTGCGGCTCGCCGCCGTCGGTGCGACCGTTCAGGGCTTCGTCGGGCCTGCGGCTGAAACGGTCGAGGCCATGATCAAGGCCGTTCCATTCGGAGCGCTTGTTCTAGCCTACATCGATCCTTACAACTTGGAGCACCTGTCGTTCTCGATCATCGAGCGTCTGTCCAAACTGCAGCATGTGGATTTCGCCATCCACTTTAGCCTGATGGATCTGACGCGCAATATCGATATGGAGCTGGACCCTCAGCGGGATCGATTTGATCATGCGCTGCCTGGCTGGCGGTCCAGAGTGCCTGCCGACGAACTGGCCAAGTCCAGCCTGCCGGGGTGGTTCTTCAACGCTTGGTGTGATGCGATGCGGGACCTCGGCTTCAAGGTTAGTCGCCAGATGCCACATATTACTGACGGCAAGGGGCGCACGATTTATCGTCTGGTATTCCTCTCTCGCCACGAGCTGCCCGATCGCATCTGGGGTGACATTGCTCGCAGTCGCAATTTGGATCTGTTCGGCAGCTGATCTGTAACCTCTATCGTCCCTGCTGCTGATCGATGGACGCGACCACCGTCGCGTCCAATAATTTTTCTTGATTAGTGTACGTTCATACACCAAAATAGAAGCATGGCTCGACCCAACAATGATCAGGTGCATCTGCGCCGTCTCCGCGACACGTATGCGCAGATGGGGTGCATGCCTTCGTACAGCCAGATCTCCAAGGTCTTGGGCTTCAACACGAAAAATGCCGCTTTCAAGCTTGCGCAGCGTCTGATGGCCACCGGCCATCTGACGAAGGCCGTGGGTGGGCGCCTAGCGCCTGGCCCCGCCTTCTTCACCTTGGAATTGAGTGACGATGAGGTGCGAGCAGGCTTTGGCGCGGATGGCAATGCCACCGGTCTCGTACAAGCCCAGGCGCTGGATCAGCTATTGATGGCGAGACCATCAAAGACCGTGCTGGTGAAGGTTCGCGGCGATTCCATGCTGAACGCAGGAATTCTGAGTGGCGACGTCGCGGTGGTCGAGGCGAGCTTGCAGGCCTCGACTGGCGACATCGTGGTGGCCGAAATCGATGGCAGTCAGACCATCAAGGAATTCAGAAATGAGCGAGGCCAACCACGCCTCGTATCGCACGGTATCGACAGCCAGACCGTGACTCCCGAAAAGACGCTGAATATCATTGGTGTCGTCAGGGGAATCGTCCGGAGTTATAAGCCGTCAGCGTACGGTGGATCCAAGCTCAAAAAATAGGGAAAATTTCGATGACGACCACCAGCAAGATTGAATGGACTGAGCAGACCTGGAACCCGACGGTCGGCTGCACAAAGATTTCGCCTGGCTGTAAGCATTGCTATGCCGAGGCTATGGCCAAGCGATTGAACGCCATGGGAACGCCTGGCTATGAGAACGGTTTTGCGCTCACCTTGCTGCCTGAGCGCCTCAACGATCCGATCAAGCGCAAGAAGCCCACGGTCTATTTCGTGAACTCCATGTCAGATCTGTTCCACGAGCGGGTGCCGGACGCGTATATCGACAAGGTGTTTGCCGTCATTGCGCAAACGCCGCACCACACATATCAGATCCTGACCAAGCGAGCCGCGCGCATGGCGCGCTATTTCCGGACGCGTTCCGTGCCGACCAATGCGTGGCTGGGCGTTTCGGTCGAGAACCGGAAATACGGCGTGCCTCGCATCGATTACCTGCGTCGAGTGCCTGCGACCATCCGATTCTTGTCCGTCGAGCCGCTACTCGACGATGTAGGCGAACTCGACCTGACGGACATCCATTGGGTGATCGTCGGCGGTGAGTCCGGCCCGAAGGCACGCCCGATGAAGATGGAATGGGCGGAGGCGGTTCGCGAGCAGTGCCAGGGGCAGAATGTTGCCTTTTTCTTCAAGCAGTGGGGGGGCTGGGGCGCAGACGGCAAGAAGCGAGCGAAGGCTGCCAACGGCCGTGAATTGAATGGCCGCACCTGGGACGAAATGCCGATCACCGTCGTTGATCGTGTTGCATTTAGCGAGCAAACGCCGAAGCGAGCTTGATTCTGTGCGCCCGAAAGGGCACATTGCTCGGTAGGAATAGCAAGAGCGCGTCAAGCGTGCCACTCAATGTCACAACAATACGCCTGGATCTGGGGAGACCCGCCGCCGCTGTTGAAGCGGCATAGCGAGGTCAAGCACGCGCTCCTGCGCAACTATCTGATCGATTATTTTCTGACGCTGGTACCGTTACCGCACCAGGAAAAAATCCAGTTGACCATCGTGGATGGCTTTTGCGGCGGTGGGCTCTACCTCAACGAGGATGGTCAGGAGGTTCCGGGGTCACCGCTAATCATTCTTGAGGCGATCCGCGAGGCGGAGGCCCTCGTGAATCTTCGGCAGGAACGCCGTAAGCCCATCAAGATTGACGTCGAGCTGATCTGCATTGATGCCAGCAAGCGATCGCTACACTATCTGCGGTGTCTTCTGGAGGAGCGCGGGTACGGAGCAGCACTCGCCGACGACAAAGTGCGCCTGATCAAAGGTCAGTTTTCTGAGTATTGCGGTGCGGCTATTCAGCGTTGCGATGATCGCAGCCCGCGCTCTGGACGGGCACTGTTTGTCCTCGACCAGTACGGCTATTCCAATGTGCCGCTGCAATGTTTACACGATATTTTTGCCAAGCTCAAATTTGCCGAGGTCATTCTCACCTTCTACGTCGATGCGCTGATCAGCTTCTTGAGTGAGAACAACCTCGAGATTTTTGAGAAGGCCACAGGCTTTACTTCATCTGTTCGCGCGGACGAAATCGACGAAATCAAGCAGTCGCCTCGCTGGCGTGTCCATCTCCAATCGTCGCTCTATCAGAACCTCACCGATCAGTGCGCGGCCCAGTTCTACACGCCGTTCTTTATCCGCCCGGAACAGGGGCACGGGGATTTCTGGCTATTGCATCTCTCGCAGCATTGGAAAGCTCGGGATGTGATGGCTTCTACGCATTGGAAGCACCACAATCATTTCTCGCACTATGGGGATGCCGGCTTCAATATGTTCAGCACGGGCTACATCACCAAAATCGACGATGAGAAAAAGTTGCAGGCAGGGTTTGATTTCAGCGAGTTAGCCGCAGCAGTGAGCAAGGAAACCATGATGGAACAGATCCCTGCGATGCTGTTCGCTGGTGCAGAGGGAATGACCTTCGAGCAGTTCTTCCTGAGGCTGATCAACACAACGCCTGCGACTCGAGACATGGTAAAGGATGCGCTGCTGGAGCTGAATCAAGGCGGTGAGATCGTCGTAGTCGATGAATCAGGTGATCCGTCTAGAGCGCGTGTCAATCTGAAGAGCAATCATCTTCTTCGCCTGCCATCACAGCGCTCCTTTTCTTTTTTTTAAGGGGAGCCAGCCTGTTGGGATCCGGCAAAATATCATGTCTAGACTATGGCTTCCACTTCGAGGAAGGACGGAGCTGCTTCAGAGATCATTGTCAGAATGGGTGATCGGCCATCTGGTAATCACAAACAAGAAAAGGGGTGGCTTTGCAATTACTTGGATCCGTTATTGAGGTTCACTGAGGGACAATCTGATGGATTTTTCGAAACTTGGCAAGTCGAAGAAGGCGCAGGCACCAACCGATCCAATCCAGATATTCGAGACGTTGCCGAGCCTTTCAGGTACGTTCAACGATCTGTGGCGCGGCCAGGACAAAGCACTCAACGAGTGGAACGCCGCCCGCGACCGGCAGGATGTGCTCGTTTCGCTCAACACCGGCGCTGGCAAAACGATCGTCGGCTTGCTAATTGCACAGAGCCTCATCAACGAAGGGCTCCAAAACGTGCTCTATGTCTGCTCGACGATCGATCTGGTCCGGCAGACGTCGGCGGAAGCAAAGCGTATCGGTATCGACCATTCGACACGCGTTCGCCGTGCGTTCTCTAACGACCTGTTTGAGACCGGCAAAGCCTTTTGCATCACGACCTACTCGGCGCTATTCAACGGTCACAGCGCGCTACGCAAGCGGTACTTCCCGCAGGCGATCATCTTCGACGATGCACACGTGGCGGGAGGCCTGTTGCGAGACTCGTTTACGCTACGCGTTGATATCCATGGTGACGAAGAATTGTTCAAGGAGATTGCCGAGCTATTCAAGCCGCATTTCAAGGAACTCGGCATCGCGGGGAGATTTCGTGACGCTCTTGACATGTCGCAACATTCGACTGCATTCGTCGCGCCGCACGGACTTTACGAACGCAGCGAACGTCTGCTTGATATCTTACTTCGGCACGGCATCAAGGACCATGACGATCTGGCCTATCCGTTCGCCTGGCTTGAGGATCGAATCGATGCGTGCGCGGCGGTGTTTACGCACGGAGCGTTCGAACTAACCCCACCATTTCTACCATCGCTAGCGCTCGACATCTTTCAGCAGAAGGTCCGGCGCGTCTATCTTTCTGCAACGCTGCAGAGCCAGACGGATTTCATCCGCGCGTTCGGCCGCCGTCCCGACGTCACGATTACACCCTCCAATGACGCTGGCAATGGTGAGCGGCTAATCGTGAGTGGCCGCAAGATCAAAGGTGGTTTTAGCCCGAAGTTCGTGGAAAAACTCGTTAAAACGCAAAAGGTCGTTATTGCGGTTCCAGATTATTTAAGTGCCAAAACTTGGGCAGAGGTGGCTGAGCCGCCTGAGCCGGAGAACTTCTCGGAGGAATTGGATGCGTTTCGTAGAGCCGGTAAGGGTGCGTTCGCACTAGTCTCTAGGGTGGACGGAATTGATCTGCCGCACGACACCTGCCGCGTCATGATCATGGATGGGTTGCCGTCGGGAACATCGCTGCTGGAGCGCTACCAGTGGGAGTTTCTCCGGATGAACAACGTTCATGCCGTTCGCATCGCCAACCGGCTTGCCCAGCTCTTCGGGCGGATCAACCGTGGCCGCAACGATTACGGTGCATTCCTCGTGGAGGGTAGTGAACTCGACAAATGGCTTGATAACGACCGAAATCTCGCATTACTGCCGCCGCTCCTGCAAAAGCAGGTACTGATCGGGCGCGAAGTGCAGGAAGAGTTTGGCATCGACACTGAGAAACAGGTGATCGAACTGATTGACCGAGTGCTAGGCCGCGACGAAGGCTGGCTCGATTATTACCAGCGCGAAGTGAAGCTTGCTCAACTTGATCAAGACCAGCTTGCTCGACACAATGCGGCCGAGCCATTCATGGTTTCGGCTGCGCTCAGCGAAGCCAAGTATGCTGCGGCGATGTGGCACGGGGATCCGGCGACCGCGCGCCGAGAGCTGGAAAAAACAGTCGATACTACGGCACAGCACGACACGCCACTTGGCGGATGGCATGCGCTGTGGTTGGGGGCCGCCTACGAGCGCGAAGGCGATAAGGACGCGGCGCGGGTCGCATATGAGCATGCCATGCGCCGGCTCGGCAACGGGGTGATACTGCCGCGTCAGGTCGCAGGCAAAGGCCAGAAAAACATTCCGGAAATGAACGCCTTTGGGAGGTCGCTGCAGAGCTTGCTGCACTATAGCCATGGAAACAAATTCGAATCCGAGCTGACGAAACTCAGGCAGACCCTCCAATTAATCGACGACGGTGATCCCAACCAGGCGGAAGCCGGAGTGCGCGCGCTCGGTGAGCTGCTTGGCTTCACGGCAACCCGGCCCGATAACGATGAGGGCACCGGACCCGACGTGCTGTGGCGCGACGAGTCGAAGCCACGTCAAATTGGCTTCGAGCTTAAAACCGACAAGGAAGATCCGGCGACTTATTTCAAGAAGGATGTGTCGCAGGGGCACGATCATCTTGAGTGGATGGCGAAAACCTACCCCGATCACCAAATTCTTGGCCTTGCATTCGTTGGGCCGTGGGGGAAAACGCACGCAAAAGCTAATCCTTCGACGAATATGAGTCTGTGTTTGCCATCGGCGCTGGCCTCCCTGTGTAACGAACTGCTGGCGCTGATCGAGGATCTTCGCAAGCACACGCCGATTGAACGGCTTATCGCCATTGCCAAGGAAGCTGAAGACGTTCGTTGGGATATCGAAACCATCTTGGCGCGCCTCGAACTGCAAACAATGAGTAAATAGTCAGCGTCGCTGCTTGTGCATTTGGTAGCGGCTTAATTCTGGAAGCTGTGCATCTGATGACGGTCAGCCCCCATCTTTTCGACGACAGGAACGCGGGGTTGAGTAGGATGACGCGAGAGAATATAGGCTCACCATCCATAGCTTGATAAACCGGCCTGCCGTGCGCGGGCAGGCCGGTGCAAATGTGAGATTGTCTTGATGACAGTAGACGATTGGCGGGGTGTCACATGGTAATGCTGGACCACCTCGGTCTGGATATCCACCGGCCCGTACGGGAGTCGGTTTCCATACTCGTTGGGCCAAACGGATCAGGTAAAAGTTCGTTTCTTCGCGATCTGGCTGCATCTCACTGCGGCGATCGCAACGTCGTGATCGTGTGTAACACTCCTCACGACCGGTTTGCGGGCCTGCGCGGCGCGCGGCGCATATCTGTTGGGAAGACCACGGGTTCCCCGCGAGTCATCGTGAAGAACGCAGTGGCACAGTCACTGGCAGGGTCCGGGGCAGCGTTTTACCGAATCAGCTCCACGCTCGAGTACTGCGGCTACCGCGCGCGCTTCGGTTTCCGCATGGACGCAGCCGCGCTCTACGGTAGTACGCTCGACGAGATCAGGCAGCAGCGTGGAGCGTCCGGTGAGGTATTCGACGGTGTCCCAGAGAATAGTTCGCTGCTGGATGAGGTGGATGGCCCGGATCTGGAGTTGGCGTTGGCGTTTCTGCGGCGACACAATCCGTCAGAGCACGTCTGGATCGATGCATCCGAGAAGGTGCTGGACTTTAGCCGTGCGCGGGAGTTTGCCTCCGTGCTGAAACTTGAATCCAGGTTGCGCGCCTGGAACGTCCTGCGGGGCATTCGCATGTATCTACAGCGGGTCGATAACGGCGCTGCTATCGAGATACAGCACGCGAGTTCTGGGCAGCTCGCGCTCATCTCGTCGCTTCTGTTCGTGATCGCGAATACGCGCGAGGATCCAATCGTCATCATCGACGAGCCAGAGAACAGCTTGCACCCCAAGTGGCAGCGTGAATACATTGAGAAGGTCATGACTGCCTTGAGCTACCGCAATGCGACGATCATCGTTGCCACTCATGCTCCACTGGTGGTCACGGGAGCCCTTGCGGACAGTCCGCAAATCGTATCCGTGTTCGAGCTCCGAAATGGCCGTCCACAGCATTTGCAGATGGAGCGCGCAGGTAGCTCGCCGGGTAGCATCGAGGAAATATTGTGGCGTGCCTTCGAGGTTGTGACGCCGGCGAACCACTTCGTCAGCGAGCAGATCGTCGACGAGGTCTCGCGTTTCGAAAAAGGTGAGGTGAAGAAGGACGAGGTCCTGGCGCTCATCGGAAGGATGGAGGACGAAAGTTTCGACGAGCGTCAGCGGGGGTTTTTCAACGCAGTGCGCGGGCTGCTTGACAAGATCGAGGCGGGTGGCGATGAGGGTGACCAGTGATAGTCGATAGATACCTGCCGGCGCTTGATGCGTTTATGCTAAGCGCCGATGAGCAGAGTGCTGTGACGTCTGCTCTCGCGAGCGCCGACCCATGGGAGTGGAATCCGGGCGGCGCACAATCGACCGCGATAGCCAGTGTAAAGACGAAGATTCGCGACTATCATCTCGCGCGCCACGGCAACAAATGTTGCTACTGTCGGGTCAACCTCCATGGCGGCGGCCCCTTCATGACCGACAGGGAGCATGTCTTACCCAAATCGGTCGCTGACTACAGGCCTTTGTCCTATACGATGTGGAACCTAGGCATCGCCTGCAAGCGGTGCAATATGGAGTACAAGAAGAACAGGACTGACTTCGTCGTGGCTGTGGATGACCCCTCACTGCTCGAAGACGGGGCTAATTATCGCTTTATCCACCCCAACTTCGATTTCTACCGCGAACACTTGTTGCGCTTCGCCCTGGAAGTAGAGGAGACGGTGATCGTCAAATATACGGTCGTGGCCGGGAGTGCGAAAGGAGCATACACCTACGCCTACTTCAATCTACGCGGGCTCGAGGTGAACAGCTTCGACAAGGCGCAGGGCTTGGACACACTGGAGGCTCCGGGCGAGGCCGCTCAAGCGGTCAGGTCGCTTGCTGCTTCTTTCGGGCAGTGAAAACTCGGAGAGCGCTCGTCGCCTAGGTCCGGATAGGGCATCGGTGAGCGAAACCGGCTTGGGAACGCTGATCGCTGTCGGCTTGAGAGGATATCGGAGTGTTGATTTCTTGCGGGCGATGCAGGTCGGCTCCACGTTGAGCGTCCTGTCGCGGGCGTGCACTCCATTCGAAAAGATAGGATCTCGAGCGGTCCGTCGACATTAAACCGGATTACTCGCAATTCGTCGCGCAGAAACCGGTCACAGGTTGAATCCTATTTGAATGGCGGGATGCCAATGGGCCAGTTCGCGCGTTTAATCTCGTCTATTTGCTGTCGCCACACACCGGCTCGGTTCCAATCGCAAATGCAGCCAACGGTGAGCGACGTTTCCTGCGTTGCAGTAGCGTGTACCGTCGCAGACTTTGTGTGCGAGAAGCAGATCGCCGCAACGGCCGCATGACTGCCGGTCGAAATCGTAAACTTCTATTTTTCGTCGACCCAACGTTTCGCGTCACGTTTGCCGAATTCGGCCATTTCCTCTTCCGTGCCACGCTCCACTAGATCGCCGCTTTTATGGGGCGCATCATTCGTTGCACGAAGATCGTTGTTGGTGATCGTCCATTGTGCGCCGTACTCGTGATTGCCCGCTTCAAACGGCGTGTAGTCGATCGTGTAGCCGTTGTACTCGATTACATGTTTGCTCATAATTACCTCTCGTCGTGGGGCTATCTTACTTCATCGCATGCGACCCACGACAGTCGGCATATCGTCAGTTCGAGTGGATTGTAGACTTTGGGACAAAAGCGAGGACGGAGTCACCATCGTTATGACCGAGGAACAATGAATCCACGATAGCCAACTGATCGTCGTCGGTGCCCGCGTTCGTGAGCGCTTGCGTCGCAACCTTTGCCAAGCCGGGATTCGTCTCAGTCGCTTGCGCGAAGTTCGCCTCCTGTGAGTAGGTCGACGGCGTTGCGCCTGACTCAAGCTTGATTCGTGAGAAGCCGAAGCCGCCGATCGGGGCGCGAGGGTTGACGTTGCCTTCCTTGTCCACCTGAAACGCTTCGTTGATCAGCGCCTTGATTTCGTCGCTACTGCCCTGAGTCCATTCACGGATGCACTCGTCGATCAGTTCCTTGGCGGCTTGCAGACGCTCGTCGAACTGGATGTGTTCAGCGATCTGGCGCACGACCTTGAATCGACCATCGAACGTAATCAGCGTGATGTTTCCCTTGCTGCCGCCCGCCTTCACGCCATACTGTTCGTGACTGGCATCGACGAATGCGGCGATGTCCGCAAAAGCGCGCGTCTTGAACTCGGTGAGCTGCGCCTGCAAACGCTTCGCGTGATCGACGAGTGCCTGCACGGTCTGATCGCGCAGTTGATCGACGGGCTTGACCATCGATTGCGGAACAAGGCGGCCGCGCGCGTCTTTCACGAAGCCGTCCGGAATGTGTTGCTTGGTCATGGGAGTTTTCCTTCCTTCGAAAATTGATTCATTTCTCGTGTGATCTGCCGGAGCGTCTTGAGGCTCTCGGCAACGTCTGGCGTAAGCTGGCGCTCGCCTGACTCGGCAGCGGCGAGTACCGGATTGTGAAGTGTCGGTGGTGCCCGCCAGGAAAATTTACTGTGGTTCTGTTGCCCCGTGTTCGAGAATCCGCTCGCAAAAGCGCGCCGGTCCCACAACGTATATCTGTCCCGTCAGTCGATCGCCACCATGGTCGCCTTGCATACATGCCCGGCAGGCGCCCGATATGTGCTGCCTTCCCGCTATGCCGCGGATCGATGCATGTCCAAGGCCACGTTGAATCGGGGCATGCAGATTGTTGCCGAACGGGCGAAAACGGCTGGACTGCCATTGGAGCCATTCACCGTCCATGACTTGAGGCGAAGCTGCTCAACGCTGCTAAGCGAAGCAGGTTTCAATGGCGACTGGATCGAAAGGTCTCTGGCGCACGGAAGGGACGGGCGATATTCGCGGGCGGTGTGCAACAAGGCCGAGTATGTCGTGCAACGTCGGCATATGCTTCAGGAATGGGCGGATACGGTCGATGCATGGGTACGAGGAGGTGGACATAGGCTGAATCTACTGCCTTCTGATTTGGGTATCTCAGCACGTGGTCTCCCCCTCGACAGTTAGCGGCCGAGCTGACGTGACGCCAGCTTTCCCAATTGTCGGACACCGTTCTCCATGCGGCTGTTCCACTCGTAGGCGGCGCTTAGGCGCAGGCAGTTTCGGAAGCGCCGGCTGGCGGAGAAGACGTCTCCAGGTGCGAAGCAGATTCCGCGCTCCAGCGCCTCGTCGAAGAGCGTGCGCGAATCGAAGGGTTTGGGCAGTTCGAGCCAAAGAACGAACCCACCCGCTGGTTGGCTTACCTTCGTGTCGGACGGAAAATTTGCCTCGATGGCGCGCGTCATGCGTGTGAGGTTTTCATCGAGTAGACGCCGTAAGCGCCGCAGATGTGAATCATAGGCTCCGCTCTCGAGAAAATCGGCGAGTGCCACCTGAGGCAGGGCGGGGCAGCACAGGCTAAACGCCAGCTTGCGTTCCATCACCTTCTGCACGCGTGTTCCGGCGGCGATCCAGCCGATTCGATATCCCGGCGCGAGGCTTTTGGAAAATGAGCTGCAGTAGATCGTATTGGCACCTCCGTCGAGTGCGATGAAAGGCTTGGGCCGTTCGCTGCCGAAATGGATATCGCCATAGACATCGTCCTCGATCAGCGGCACGCCATTTCGCGCCAGCAGTTCGAGAAGTGCGAGCTTGTCCGCTTCCTCCATCGCGGAACCGAGAGGGTTACTGAATGTCGAGGACAGCACGCAAGCCGCGACCGAGCCGGCTTCGAGGATATGGGCAAGAACACCGACGTCTACACCGCGGGTCGGGTCAGTCGGCAATTCGAGCGCCTTCAGGCCAAGTACTTCTAGCGTATGCAGTAAGCCGAAATAAGTAGGCGATTCGACAGCGATCGTATCGCCGTGCCTGGCCACCGTGCTGAGCGCAAGTGCCAGGGCTTCGGTGCAGCCGTTCGTGACGAGTATGTCGTCTGGTGAAAGCACATGCCCGAAACGCATTGCACGCCTCGCTATTTCCTGACGCAGGCGCGGGTCGCCGTACGGAGGGGAATAGACGTTGTAACGCGTGCCTTGCTGTCGCGCGACCCGGGCCAGCGCCAGATCCAGCCGCTTCGACTCAAGCAATGCCGGGTCGGGCACAGCACAGCCCAGCGGAACGAGTGCCGAGTTTGCGGCATGCTCGAGCAACACTGAGACGGCACCGCTAATTGACACGGTCGACGGCTTGGCACGTGCGCGCGACGTCGACGGCAGCGCAAGCATGCCGCGCCGTGCGGCCGCGACGTAGAAGCCCGATTGTGGCCGTGCGACCAGCACGCCACGATCCTCAAGCAGCCTGTATGCCTGTAGCGTCGTGGAAACGCTGATGCGGTGCTGTTCGCTGAACGCACGCACCGACGGCAAGCGTGTACCCGGCACAAGCGTGCCCTTGTCGACCATTCCGACGATGAGATCGGCCAACTGTTGGTATCGGTACGGAGAGGACGTTTCCATGCAATGTTCTCGTGTCGGGGCATGGCGCGATTATCGGTCCGGAATCTGTCGCGCGACAAGCTAAATTGTGATGGTCTAGATTCGATAAATTGTGACTGTTATGGTCATCGCCAGGGCGCTACGATACAGATGTCCCGATCGCGTCTGAACGAGTTCGGAGACATCGGAATCGATGCGCCGCGCGCACGGTATCCGGAGCGGATCGTTCAACACGGCAAACAGCGCAAACGAGAGACATTCACATGAACACTTTCGATCAGGATTCCGATCTGGTCCGTCAAGCTGACCTCGGCAGAGTTCCTGCCGGCGCGTGGAAGGGGCGATTCCCTTACAACGAAATTGTTTCGCTGCTCGACGTGAATCGATTGTTCAACCTGGCAGAGAGTACGTCCCAGGATCTGACCGTCGGGGAGGTTCTGGACCTGGCCGGCATCGAGTCGATTCGCGCACTCAAGCTCGGCTACAGCAAATCCACGGGCGCCGGTTTACTTCGCGACGCAATTGCGCAGGTCTGCAAGATTCCTGCCGAGCAGGTCATCACGACGCAAGGCACGGCGCTCGGGCTCTTTCTGCTTGCATTCGAGGTGTGCCGCCCCGGGGACGAGGCGGTGTTGGTCACGCCGTGTTTCCCGCCGTGCCGCGACAGTTTGCTTGGCGCCGGTGTGACAGTACGGGAGGTGCGCTTGTCCTTCGAAAGTTGCTATCGGCTGGACTTGGACGGGATCGCCGCGAGCCTGTCGCCGAAAACTAAACTGGTGAGTCTTGCATCGCCACAGAATCCGTCCGGTATTCAGACGTCACGCGCCGATATCGAGAAACTGCTTGGGTTGATGGCGCGTCGTGCGCCGGACGCCATTCTGTTCGTCGACGAAACCTACCGTGAGGCGAGCTATGGCGACGCGGCAGTGGTCAACAGTGTTGCCGGCCTCGATCCGCGGATCGTCACCGGTGCGTCCGTATCGAAGGCGCTCGGTGCGCCTGGGTTGCGAGCTGGCTGGCTTACCGTAGGCGACGCCGATCTCCGTGCGCGTTTAACCATCGCCAAGATGAACACCGTCATCTCGGGGTCGGTACTCGACGAAACGTTGGCTGCGTCGTTGCTGATGCATCGGGAAGCGGTGCTCGCGCCGCGTCGGCGATTGCTCTCTGGCGCGCTAGACGAACTTGCGAACTGGTGTGCGCGCGAGGCACGGCGAATCGAGTGGGTGCGGCCCGATGCGGGCGCGCTGTGCTGCCTGCGTTTACGGGCCGATGCGCTGGACGCCGCGGCTGTTTCGCGCTTTTGGGCCGTGCTTCCCGACTATGAATTGCAGCTTGCGTCGGGCGCCTGGTTCGGCGAAAGCGATCGCGTTTTTCGGCTCGGTTTCGGCTATTTGCCGCCCGAGCGGCTCGGGCCTGCACTGTCCGCGCTCTCGATGGCGCTCGACAAGGCCGCCGCTTGATCGCCGCGTCACCGTGATGGTGTCTGTCCCGGTTACGGGCGTGCGAACGTGGCGGGTGCTTGCGCGCGGCAACGAGTTGCCGCGAGCGCGGCGGGGCGCGTACTCACCGGAACGGCAACGGCGGGAGGCATGCCGATGAAATTGATTAGATTTGGTCCACCCGGTCAAGAGCGGCCTGGAATGATCGACGCCAATGGCACCGCGCGCGACGCGAGCAGCCTGATTCACGATTGGTCAGGCAGTGCGCTGGAGACCCGATTTCTGGGCACATTGACAGAAGCCACTGTTTCCCGGTTGCCCGCGATCGACAGGGATTGCCGTCTTGGCTCACCGATCGCGATGCCGGGAAAGATCGTCTGTATCGGTCTGAACTACGCCGATCATGCCGAGGAAACCGGGTTCGACCTACCGTCAGAGCCGCTGCTCTTCTTTAAATCCCCGACGGCGCTGAGCGGGCCGTTCGATCCGATCGTCATCCCGAAATCCGCGCATGCAGTGGACTGGGAGGTCGAGCTGGGCGTGGTGATGGGCGGCGTTGCGCGTAACGTGCGTGCCGAGGACGCGATGTCGCTTGTCGCGGGGCTGGCGACCGCCAACGACATCACCGAGCGAGCATGGCAGTTCGAACGCGGCGGTCAATGGAGCAAAGGAAAAAGCGCGGATACCTTCGCTCCGCTGGGGCCATGGCTCGTGACGCCCGATGCGTTGCCAGAGTCGCTGGATCTCGGGATCTGGTTGAGGAAGAACGGCGAGCTTCGGCAGGACAGCCGTACCGGCAGACTGGTGTTTTCCGTCAGCCGCATCGTCGCCTATCTCAGCGAGTTCATGACGCTGTTGCCCGGCGACCTGCTGCTCACCGGGACACCTCGCGGTGTCGCGTACAACAAGGCGGATCCTGACTACCTGAAAGGTGGCGACGTTGTTACGTGCGGTATCGAAGGGCTTGGATCACAACGTTGTGCGGTTCACGCGGCGGTCCGGGCAAGCTCGGGCGCCTGATCGCATCGGCGCACGCGCGCGAAGCGGCGAGCATACCGTCGGTCAGGTCTGCCATCGAAATATTCACCGTTGAAACCAGGAGAGCGATCATGAAAGTCAGTCTTGCCTATATCGAGGAGCCGCCGTTCTACTGGACCGGCGACGATCGCTCGCCGACCGGCGCGGATATCGAGGTCGCGAATGTGATCCTGCACGCTATCGGCGTCACGACCATCGACTACCTGTTGACGTCATTCGAGGAACTGCTTCCCGGTGTCAGCGAGGGCCGCTGGGATATGAACGTGCCGATCTTCGCGACGGCCGCTAGGGCTGAGCGTGTTGCGTTCAGTGTGCCGGTCTGGTCTCTGGGCGATGGCTTCGTGGTCCATCGGGGCAACCCGAAGGCTCTGACGAGCTACGAAGCAGTGGCAAAGCGGGGCGACGCGAGGCTGGGCCTGATTCCGGGGCAGATCCAGGTCGATTCCGCGAAAGCTGCGGGCGTGGATGATTCCCAGATCACGCTGTTCGGGGGCCAGCCCGAGGCACTCGCCGCGTTGCTGGCGGGAAAGATCGATGCGTTTGCGGCGACGGCCGTCGGCAACAGGCGCATTGCGCAAGCGAATCCCGAACTGGAGGCCGTCGCCCATGCATCGGACGCAACAGGGAAGGCGCCGGTCGGCGCATTCTCGTTCAGCAAGCAGAATCACGATCTTCTGCGCGCCGTGAACGAGCAACTGCGCCTGTATCTCGGGTCGCCCGATCACCGCGCGCGGATGGCGAAGTATGGGATCACCGCGACCGAGATCGATGGTGTCGTGACCGGTAACGCGGCGAAGTGACGCCGGTTATGAATCTCCGCTACGAGGTGGTCGATGTGTTCACGTCCCGACCGCTACGGGGTAATCCCGTGGCGGTGGTGCTCGACGCGCAAGACCTGTCCAGCGAAACGATGCAGGCAATCGCGCGGTGGACAAACCTGTCGGAAACGACTTTTGTACTGCCACCCACCGATACGCAGGCGGACTATCGGTTGAGGATATTCACCCCACGTAGCGAACTGCCGTTCGCCGGACATCCAACGCTGGGCAGCGCGCATGCGGTTCTGAAGAATGGACACATCGCACCACTCGATCCCGGCCGGCTGATACAGCAATGCGACGTCGGTCTAGTCGAAGTGACGATCGACGAACGGGATGGCGGTCGTGAGCTTTCCTTCAGCTTGCCGTCCGCGAAAATCGAGACATTGAGCCCCGACGACGTTATCGAGCTCGAACGCATTGTCGGATGCCGGGTGGACGCCCTGCATGCGCCAGCCACCGTGGATGTCGGCCCGGTCTGGGTGATCGCCCATCTCCCTGATGTGGCGACCGTTCTCGACTTGCGTCCGGATCTGACTGCCTTGGCAGCGTTCGAGCGCCGCACCGGCGTGACCGGCCTAACCGTATTCGGTCGTCACGAGCAGGGAGATCTGACGATCGAAGTGCGCACCTTCGCGCCTTCCTGCGGCGTGGACGAAGACCCGGTTTGCGGGAGCGGTAACGGCAGCGTCGCCGCCTACCAGTGGGCGCAGCGCATCTTGCCGCCTGACGGGTGCGAGTACCTGGCTACCCAGGGGCGCCGCGTCGGTCGAGACGGGCAGGTCAAGGTCAGGTTGGATGGGCAGGGGCACGTCTGGATCGGGGGCGCCTGCGTCAGCTGTGTGGAAGGGGTCCTCGCTGTTTAACGGACCGATCAAGACTCCGACGGGTTCACTAGAACATCATGAAGCGCGTACTCGACAGAGTCGATACGAAAATCCTGTCGCTGCTGACTGAGAACGCACGCCTTTCGCACAACGATATCGCCGTGTCAGTCAATCTGTCCCGCAACGCCGTGAGGCTTCGGATCGAACGACTGGAGCGTGACGGGTACATCCGCGGGTACACCATTCGCCACGGCTCGCCGGAAGCAGATTCGGCGCCGATCAGGGCTCTGATGTTCATATACCGGAAGGACCGGATGCGGGGGGGCGACGTGATCGCGTATGTGCGGACCGTTCCGGAAGTGGTGGCCTGCGACGTAATGAGTGGCGAACTCGATGTCGTCCTGCATATCGAGGCGACCAGTCCCGAGCGCATACACAAGCTGTGGGAGGAAGTTGCCGCGCTGCAGGGAGTGCTCAACACGGTCACTTCGTTTGTCTTGACCCGCTCGAAGGACTCGCGCTCATGTCGAACGGATATGGTGCCGACATGAGCGATATGTCGCGTCGGCGAGCAGAACGCTCGCAACTTCGATCAGTTCGACCGATGCCTGGTGACAGTGAGCGTGGATACCATGCTTACGAGTATTCATCGCACATCGTCTGCATTCGACATCGAGAAATGACAGGAGCCCCTTCGCTATGAACATGCCTGAATTCCCTATCAAGACGCCGCAAGGATTCATCACGGTGACCAATCCCTTCGACGGCGTCGAAGTGGGGACCGTGGTGAATATTCCGCCCGAGGGTACGTCGATGCTGATCCAGGCCGCGAAAGACGGCGCACGTGTTTGCCGCAATTTGTCCCGTTACGACCGTGCCCGCGTGCTCGAGACGTGCGCATCGCTGGTCGAGCGCGACAAGGACACGTTTGCCGAGCTGATTGTCGCGGAAGCCGGCAAGACGATCAGGCAGGCCGCCAAGGAAGTGATGCGCTGCGTCAACACGCTCAAGCTGTCCGCCGATGAAGCACGCCGCAATAGCGGCGAAGTCATCCCGTTCGACGCCTATCAGGGATCGGGAAACCGGCAGGGATGGTTTTCCCGCGAGCCGCTCGGCATCATCGTCGCGATCACCCCGTACAACGATCCGCTGAATCTCGTTGCGCACAAGCTTGGACCTGCGATTGCCGGGGGCAACTCAGTGATCCTCAAGCCATCCGAACTTACGCCGCTGTCCGCCATCAAGCTCGTCAATTATCTCGTGGCCGCAGGCTTGCCATCGAACGTCGTTTCGGTTGCCACCGGCGGTGCCGCGCTAGGCGAAGCACTCGTCTCGTCGCGCGACGTGAGAATGGTTTCTTTCACAGGCGGGTTCGTGACAGGCGAGAAGATCGCCCGCTCGGCCGGCCTGAAAAAGCTCGCGATGGATCTTGGCGGCAATGCGCCTGTCATCGTCATGGGCGACTGCGAGCTCGAACGCGCGGTCGAATCATGCATCTCCGGCGCTTTCTGGGCAGCGGGTCAGAACTGCATTGGTACGCAACGCATACTGATCGAATCACGCATCTACGATGCGTTCAGGGAGCGCTTCGTGGCCGGCGCCCGAGTGCTGAAATATGGCAACCCCGCACTCGCAGATACCGACGTCGGCCCGATGATCAACGCACAAGCCGCGGCACGTACGAAGCAGATCGTGGACGCGGCGATCAGCAAGGGCGCGCGACTGCTCTGCGGAAATGCGCTGGACCGCTCGACCTACTCGCCGACCGTGCTTGAGGAGGTCGATTTCGAATGCGATCTTTGGCGGTGGGAGGTGTTCAGCCCGGTTGTCGTGTTGCAGCGGATCGAGACGCTCGACGAGGCGCTTGCGCTTGCCAATGATCCCGAATACAGCCTCCATGCCGGCATCTTCACTGAGAACCTGAAGACTGCGCTCAAGGCGGCGAAGCGGCTGGAGGCGGGCGGCATCATGATCAACGACTCTTCAGACTATCGATTCGACGCGATGCCGTTCGGCGGGTTCAAGTATGGCAGCCTCGGACGTGAGGGCGTCCGGTTCGCCTATGAGGAAATGACGCAGCCGAAGGTCGTGTGTATCCGGAATACGCACGAATAGTCCGGATGCGCGGATCTGCATTCACAGAGAGGCTGGAATCCGGGAGTTTCAATCCGCTTTTATCGAATGAGGTAGGAGATGGCAACGAAGAACATTCGACCGCGGCCCGACAAGCAAGAGCCGGCGACTCTATCCTTCGACAGTCAGGCCGTCCATGTAGGGAATGTCGTTGATGCAACCACAGGTGCGATCAGAACGCCGATTGTGATGGCGAATTCGTATCGATTGCCCGATGATCCGTCTTCGCTCGACTGGTCCGATGCGCAAGCACTGTTCTATACCCGCAATCTCGGCCACAACCAGCGCTGCCTCGAGCGCAAGCTGGCTGCGATGGAGCGGGGCGAGGACGCGGTCGTTTTCAGCACGGGTGTCGCCGCGCTGCATGCGATATTTTTCACGTTCCTAAGAAGTGGCGATCACGTCGTCGTCAGCGACGTGACCTACGAAGCCGTATGGCGTCTCTTCAGCGAACTGCTCCCGGCTCGTTACGGAATCGAGGCGACATTCGTGGATATCAGCGACTTCGACGCGGTTCGCAGCGCACTGCGTCCGACCACGAAGCTGATTCATGCGGAGACGATCGCCAATCCCACTACGAAGGTGACAGACGTGGCAGCGATCGCGGCGATTGCGCGCGATGCCGGTGTCCTGTTTTCGATCGATGCCACCTTCACGCCACCGCCGATGTTTCGCGGGTTCGAACATGGCGCTGATTTCGTCGTCCACGCACTCACGAAGTACATCAACGGACATGGCGACGCCATGGGTGGCGCTGTCATCGGACGATCGGAACATGTCCGTCGACTGAAGGGTGATGCTCTCGTCGACGTTGGTGGCTCGATCTCCCCCTTCAACGCGTGGCTGATCACGCGCGGCTCTGTCACCCTGCCGCTGCGCGTGGCGCGGCACATGTCGACGGCAATGGCGGTTGCGGCCTTTCTGGACCAGGACCCGCGTGTCACCTTCGTGGCGTTTCCAGGACTGCCGTCTCATCCCCAGCACGAGCTCGCGTCGCGCCAGTTTACCGGCACAGGATATGGTGCTGTCATGGCTTTCGCCGTGGCGGGCGGCCCGGACGTACAGAACTGCTTCGTGGCGGCGCTACGTGTCATTACATCGGCAGTATCGCTCGGACACGACGAGTCGCTGATCGTGCACGTCGGAAAGGACGGGCGGGGCGGATCGACGTCCTACCCGGAAGCGTTCAGGCAATACGGCCACCTGCGGCTGTCGATCGGTCTGGAAGATCCCGCCGACCTGATCGCGGATATCGCTGCAGCGCTGGACGAAACGTTCGCCTGAACCGGCCATGATCCAGCCCCAGTCACTCAAGTATTTCGCCGAGGTCGCACGCACGGGGTCGTTGAGACAAGCATCCGAAACTTTCTTTGTCGCGCCCAGCGCAATCAGCAAGCAGATCAGCAATCTGGAAACGGAGTTGGGCGCCACATTGTTCGATCGTTCGCCACGGGGCGCGATGTTGACGGCGGCCGGGCAGCTTCTGCTTGATTACGTCAATGCAAATTCGCGGGATGTCGAACACCTGCAGGCTGCGCTGGACGACCTGAGCTCCCTGCGTCACGGGGTAGTGCGTGTTGCGCTGGTCGAGGCGGCTGTGCAGAGCTTCATGCCGGATTTGATGACTGAGTTTTCTCGGAATCACCCCGGTATAACAATCCATCTTGACGTCTGCGGCACCGCGCAAATCGTCGATGCGCTTGTCAATCGGCGCGTGGAAATCGGTATGGCTTTCAATGTCCTCAACCGAGACGATCTCAGTCTTCACGGCCGCTCGACCCAGCCGGTGCAGATGATCTGCCGGCCGGAACATCCGCTGGCCGGCAGGGAAGCGGTATCCATGTCAGATCTGGCGACGTATCGGGTGGCACTGCCGACGCGCGCTTTCGGGATCCGTTACTTGATCGAAAAGGCCGCCGCGCGGGCAGACGTCTTGCTGGACGTCTCGGTCGAGGCGAACTCGCTACAGGTGATCAAGAACCTCGTGATGCGGTCGGATATCGTCAGCTTCATGCCGCCTCTCACGCTAACGCAAGAGACGGCGGATGGCGGACTGCTCGCCATACCGCTCGTCGATCGAGATGCCGAATCGGCCAGCATCGACGTGATTTCTTCACGCGGCCGCGAGTTGTCCGTTGCGGCCCGGACTTTTCTGAGTTCACTGCTTCGGCGCCTCAGGACACCTCGTACGCATCCTTGAATCCACACGGGAGTGTTCTGATTTTGTGACGCATGTCGTGACTTTCAACTCCTTCCTCGGGAAATTGACTTCGCATTTAATGCATTCATGACGTGGCGGCCACCCTGGACGCCGCAGATCGAGTGAGGAATGTGATGAAGGTCGGGTTGATCGGATGCGGTGCCATTGGCACGCTGCTAGTAGATTTGCTGGGTAAGCATGTGCCGGGCGTCCAGGTCGTGGCCGTCTATGAACGCGCCGGATATCTCGAGGGCGTCGGCACGGCACCGGGCCAGAACGTTCGGATTGTCGAGCACCTCGACGACTTTCTGGAACGCGGTCCGGATCTCGTCGTGGAGTGCGCTGGTCATCGAGCATTGCGCGAACTGGGGCCCTCCATCCTGGCCGCCGGGCGAGACCTGCTCGTCGCCTCGGTCGGCGCACTCGCCGAGCCTGCGCTCGAATCATCGTTGATCGAAGCCGCCAAGGCCGGCCGCGTGCGATTGCGCATTCCGTCCGGCGCGCTGGGCGGGCTCGATGTGCTCGGAGCGGCGAAGCTCGCCGGCCTGAGCGCCGTTCGCTATGAAGCACGTAAGGCGCCTGGCGCCTGGCGCGGTACTCCCGCCGAAACGCGTGTAGCGCTTGGCGAGGTCGCCGTGCCCTCTGTCTTTTTCGAAGGCACGGCGCGAGAGGCAGCACGCTTGTTTCCCCAGAACGCCAATGTCGCGGCGGCCGTGGCCCTTGCCGGACTCGGCTTCGACCAGACCAGGGTGGTGTTGTATGCCGATCCTTCCGTTACGGGAAACACGCATCGCATTGTCGCCGAGGGCGATTTCGGTCACATCGACGCTGTCGTCATGGGCAAGACGCTGCCCGCCAATCCCAAGACGTCGATGCTGGCGCCATACAGTCTCGTCCGCGCAATTGCAAACCTCGACCAGACCCTGGTCGTTGCCTGATCGGCCAATCGCTTCCCCCTGAACGATGCATGAGATGCGCTTGCGATCATGCAGCGGAATTCACACAATAAATATGGAGCACGTATGGAAACGAATCTGAATGAGCATCACGCCGACACGGACACCGTGCGGAATCCGTACGACAACACCGTGGTCGGTCATATGCCGGTATCGGATGCGGACGCCGTCGAGAGGTCGATCGAGCGTGCGCAGGCGGCGTTCGAAATCATGCGTCGCATGCCGCGCTTCATGCGTGCGGACATTCTTCTTCGCGCGGCTGACCTGATCGAGTCTCGACGTGACGAGTTCGTGCGCACCATCGCGGCTGAATCGGGAAAGCCCCTGTACGACGCACGAGGCGAGGTCTCCCGCGGCGTCTTCAATTTGCGTAATGCCGCAGCGGAAGCGCGACGCAGCCACGGTGAGGAAATTCCGCTCGACGTCGACGCTGGGGTTTTCGAGTACCAGACTACCGATTCGAGTGGCCGTGCGGCGGCGCTGTCCCGCCTCGATGTCGAAGCGCTGGCAGGCATGCGCCGCCGGGTGGGCATCGCACGGCGTTTCCCGATCGGCCTGGTGCTGGCGATATCGCCTTTCAATTTTCCGCTCAATCTCGTTCTGCACAAGGTGGCGCCGGCTATCGCGGTGGGCAACGCTGTCGTGCTGAAGCCTGCCCCGCAGACGCCGCTGACCAGTCGGCTCCTTCAGGAGGTCATGCGCGATGCCGGTTTGCCCGAGGGCGCGCTGGAGGTTTGCCATTGCACCATCGCGCACGCGGAAGCCATGGTGCGTGACGAACGTTTTGGGATGGTGACATTCACCGGAAGCGCCAAGGTCGGCTGGCATATCAAGTCGATCGCGGGACACAAGAAGGTCGCATTGGAGCTGGGTGGCAACGGCGCGGTGATCGTAGCGGAAGACGCCGATCTCGATCTCGCTGCTGCACGTTGCGTGCGCGGTGGTGTGGTGTTTGGAGGCCAATATTGCATCGGCGTCCAGCGCATTCTCGTGCACGAAAGCGTCCGTGCGCAGTTCGAGGAGAAACTGCTGGAGCACGTTCGGGCATGCCGGGTTGGCAATCCCATGGAGGAGGGAATCGACGTCGGTCCGGTGATCGACGAGAAGTCCGCGGCACGCATCCAGGACTGGATCGATGCGGCACGGGAGCAGGGCGCGCGCCTGCTGGCCGGCGGCCCGCGCGTCGGCGCTGTTGTGCAGCCCACGGTGTTGGCTGATACCCGCCCGGGCATGCTCGTCGAGGATGAAGAGATTTTCGGCCCCGTCCTCACGCTCAACAGCTATCGCAGCTTCGACGAGGCGCTCGCGCGCGCCAACGATTCTCGCTATGGCCTGCAGGGTGGCCTGTTCACGCGGGATCTGCAACGTGCGTTCCTGGCGCTCGAAACCTGGGACGTCGGTGGGCTGATGATCAATGACGTCCCGATCTACCGTATCGACAACATGCCGTTCGGTGGCTGGAAGCAATCGGGCACGGGCCGTGAGGGCACGCGCTACGCGATGGACGAGATGTCGGAAATCAAGTTATTGGTGGTCAACTACTCGTGACGGTCACTCGCGCGTTTCGCGGATCGGGTGCGAAACGCACGTTCCACATCTCATTCCTGGAAACGATATGTCGACGTCTTCCCTCAATGTTTCGGTCGGCGAACGCGAAGCCGATACGCAGATTTCACGCAGCCTCTATCGGAAGCTCACGTGGCGGTTTGCTCCGTTCTTATGCCTATGTTTCTTTGCCGCATTTCTGGACCGCGTGAATGTGGGGATTGCAAAGCTGCAGATGCTGGATTCCCTCGGGTTCAGCAACACGATCTATGGACTCGGTGCCGGTCTGTTCTTCGTGGGTTATATCCTGTTCGAGGTACCCAGCAACCTGGTCCTGGAAAAAGTTGGCGCGCGGTTCTGGATAGCCCGAATCATGGTGACATGGGGGCTTCTGTCCGGTGCGACGATGTTCGTGAAGACACCTGGTCAGTTCTACGCCGTGCGATTCCTGCTTGGCGTGGCGGAAGCCGGTTTCTTGCCAGGGGTGCTGCTTTACCTCACCTACTGGTTTCCCGATGCACGGCGTGGCCGGATCGTTGCGCTCTTTATGGTCGGTCTGCCTATGGCGAGTCTGTTTGGCGCCCCGTTGTCGGGCTGGATTCTGTCGTCCTTCGACGGCGTGCAGGGCCTGCAGGGCTGGCAATGGCTCTTCGCTCTCGAGGCACTTCCTTCGGTGGTCCTCGGTGTGCTCGTCTATGTTTGCTTGCCGCGGACACACCAGACGGCGAGCTTCCTGACTTCCGACGAGCTCGTGCAACTCGAACAGGACATCGGAACTGATCGCGGTGAGAAAAAGGGCCATCGTCTGGCGCAGGCGTTCAGCGATCCGAAAGTGTGGGCAGTCGGGTACCTCGATCTTTGTGTGCTGCTGTGCTTCTACTCGATCAGTTTCTGGATGCCCACCATGCTGCGAGATGCGGGTGTCGAAAGCGCGAGCGAAATCGGTGTTTTGATGGCCATCCCCAACGCGCTGGCGGTTGTTCTGGTTCTGGTCGCCGGGAGCAGCTCCGATCGATTCCAGGAGCGTCGATGGCATGTCGCGGTGCCGTTTCTGTGCGCGGCGATCGGCCTGATCACAAGCGCGCTGTTTCCGGGTAACGTCGTCGCGATCGTGCTGCTGCTCTCGATTGCAAACGCTGGCGCGGCGGCAGCCATGCCAGTGATCTGGTCTCTCCCGTCAACTTTTCTTCAGGGTACGGCAGCGGCGGCCGGGATAGCGTTTGCGTGCTCGATTGCCAACCTCGGCGGTTTTGCCAGCACGTATTTTCTTGGCTGGTTGAAGGACCTGACCCACAGCATGGCAACCGGGATGATCATATTTGGCGTCTGTCTGCTGCTTGGATGCCTGCTTGCTCTGGCGATGCCTAAGCGAACGGTCAACCGATGACCAACAATGTCGGCGCGTTTAGCGCTTGTCATAGGCGTTTGCGCAGTCGCAGCGTTTGAATGCACAGCGTCCAGCGGGTCCGCTCAGGGTATGGGTCCGACAGGTCGCGGAAACGACGGGTGCCATGGCCAGCCGGGTCGTCCGGAAACATCCGCAACCCGACGTTGCCCGGACGGGGATCTTGCGCTGCATTGCGGTTGTAACCGGTAAGGAGGACCGCGTTCGCAAGAGCCTGACGGTATCGGTGACGGTATCGCGTTAGCAAGTGGCCCCCCACGGCACTCAATTTTCGCGCTTCTCAAACACAGCGGGTGTGGATTCTCCAGCGCAGTCCGGCGAAAGCTGCTAAGTGCCAGGCAGGACTTTCGGTATCGCTGACGGTATCGAGACATCGCGTGAGCAGACCTCGCAGCAGTGTCACGAGGACACGTTCGCAGTCCACCGTGTATTGGTCGCTGTAACCGTCGAGCGTTGCGGGCTTGGCCATCAGAAGCCGATCCTTTCTTTGCGGAAGTGCTCGGCCATTGCCAGCGTGAGATGTAGGCCCATCTCCTCGCTTTGGCGGTGTGCGCTGGGAGCCCGTGACCTTGAACATCGCAGCATCTGTTGGCTTTGAGCAGGCCGCGTCGGAAGGAACCTAGCGGTACCCGTGACGGTATTACCTTTGTGCAATGCTTTGCGGTACCGTTTCCCCGCGGGTGTGGTGATGAAAGCTTGCGTTGGCTTCCATTGCAATCGGCCGGAAGCAGAGAAGTGCTGGTGGGATTTGTCGGCATCGCTGGCGGTATCGTTGTCCTGCCAACCCGCGGAAAGGCCGTCTACACAAGGCTCCAGCCCAATGGTTGACAATCGAGTGGGGTGTGCCAAGAACGCGAGCATCAGCTGACCGATGTTTGCGGTGCTTTACCAGAGATGAAGGAAGGCCCTTCGGAGTCGGCCTGCAGGGGCAGGCTCCAAACCACCACGAGCTGCGCGGGTAAAGAGTCCGCGTGGTGAGCGTCGATGGAAAAGGCAGAGTTCGACTCTGTCAGGTAAGGATCGAAGAGACGAACGTGAGTGAACCGCTGAAGACGTGTCGAAATTGTCCCAGAAGATGTCGAAACCGGAGAGCCCACTTGCTCCGGGACAAGATCGGGCGATGCCTGCTGACGGCCCGATCGGCATCCGGCACATAGGCGGCGTGACTTTGATTCAGGCTTTGGTAAGGAACTTGGGAACCTGTCGCCCCGATGTGAAGGGAGAAATCCAAGTGGAAAGACTCCTCAAGGATGAGAGTACCGATGCGGGGCACAGGGGCGGAGACGCTCGTAGTAGGGACGAAGGTTCTGTAATGGGACCGGACCGAAGGGGCGTCATCGTCTGGCTTTATGCTGCGGGCAACCCGCGAGGGGAGGACCTGTATGGATAAAGCGAAGCCGTTTAGTATTTCCAAACGTGAGGTGTGGGAAGCATGCAAACAGGTGAAGGCCAACCGCGGGGCGGCGGGCGTGGATGAACAGACGATGCAGGAGTTCGACGCAGATCTGAAGAACAATCTGTATCGAATCTGGAATCGGATGTCGTCTGGCAGCTACATGCCGCCACCGGTACTGCGGGTTGACATACCGAAAGCAGGAGGTGCGGGGACGAGGCCGTTGGGTATACCGACAATCTCGGATCGCATCGCGCAGACGGTGGTCAAGCGATATCTGGAATCGCTTGTGGAACCGGTGTTTCACGACGATTCATACGGGTATCGTCCGGGGCGTTCCGCGCATCGGGCGCTTGACGTAGCTCGGCAGCGATGCTGGGACTACGCTTGGGCGCTCGACCTCGACATCAAGAATTTCTTCGGCAGTATCGATTGGGAACTCATGATGCGAGCGGTGCGTCGCCATACGGATTGCGCATGGGCGCTGCTGTATATTGAGCGCTGGCTCAAGGCACCCGTGCAAATGCCGGACGGGACCGTGATGCAGCCGGATAAAGGCACACCGCAAGGTGGAGTCGTCAGTCCGGTGCTGGCCAATCTGTTTCTCCATTATGCTCTCGACCGCTGGATGCAAAAGCATCACCCCGATGTGCCATTCGAGCGTTACGCGGACGATGCCATCTATCACTGCAAGAGCGAAGAGCAAGCTCGGCTGCTCCGGCAGGAATTGGAGGTGCGGCTCGCGGAGTGCAAGTTGGCCTTGCATCCAGAGAAAACCAAGATCGTGTACTGCAAGCAGGCCAATCGGCCTGTGGACTATCCAACCTGCCAGTTCGACTTCCTGGGCTATACGTTCAGACCGCGAAGTGTCATGAACCGGACGGGCAAGCTGTCTGTCGGGTTCACTCCGGCCGTGAGCAACAAGGCAGCCAAGGCGATGCGTCAGGAATTGCGACGCCAATGGCTGTGGCGTCGCTCTGATCTGGAGCTCCATGACCTGGCCGATCACACTCGTCCGATTCTGCGAGGCTGGATTCAGTATTACGGGTGGTTCTCACGATCGGTCCTCGCGCAGGTGCTGCGATATGTCGATGCGGCACTGGTGCGTTGGGCACGGCGGAAATACAAGTCTCTCTCCAGGCGTCCGGCGCGAGCCTGGGCGTGGTTGTCGGGGATCAGGTGCCGGCAACCCGGGTTGTTTGCCCACTGGAGCATCGAGGCTGCGGTTGGACGATAGGAGCCGGATGAATCGAGAGATTCACGTCCGGATCTGTGAGAGCGTGAGGGTGCGATTCCCTTGCGCTACTCGACGTGTACCGCCCATTACACGCCGTCGTACACCGCAAGAGATCGCTCATAGGGCGGTTCGGGACATGCTGTGACGGGCGGAAAATCGGTGCCACCAGCAGGTCAATTTTTTGCGTTCCTCCATAAGTGGAACAGCCTCGGGTGCTTGCGGGAAGTAGGCGAAAATTGGCGCGGCGTACAGATCGGCAAGAGTAACGTCGCTGCCGACCAGGAACCCCCGCTCGTCCGACAGGCGGTCCAACTCAGATAAACATACTTTCGCACGCGCAAGCGCGGCAGCGATCTTCTGATCATTTGCTACCCGTGCTTCGCGAGCCGACACTACGCGCTCAACATAGATGTCCCAAACGAGCGTTCGGTATGCGTAAGCGTCCAGTATCCCGATGATCTGGTTCGTCCTGGCGCGAGCTTTCAGGTCTGTCGGCTGCAGTTTGCATCCGGGGAACGCATCATCGATATACCGAACAATCGCACCGGTCTCATAAAGGTCGAAACCGTCGTGCTCGAAGGCAGGAATCCGGCCGAACGGGTGACGCTTCAGATGTTCTCGCGGAACACCAGCCTCCGTAAAAACATCCACCTCGATCAGGTCGTAGTTGACCTGCTTCTCTTCCAGCGCAAGCCGAACGATCCGCACATAGACACTCCATGCGGCTCCATAAACTTTCACCACTTCGGCTGTCGGCACCGGATCGCCTAATCGTGCGGAAAAACGTTGAGAATAGTGGAGTTGGAGGCACCGGATTCAACTTTGCCTACGGCATCAATTGTCAGCGATCTCTCTACCGATGTCGAATGCCCTTCGCTGCCGAAGCCCATTCAATACTCAACACGCGAGAGCGGGATCGATCTCGTTGTACGTCAAGCCGAATTTCGCCATGCGAGCGCGATGCTCTGGTGAACCCAGATAGGAACATAGTTGCCTGTTTACTGCATCAAGCAGATCGCTGTTTTGTTGTTTAAACGAGAATGCTCCGAGTGGGCGAGTTGACCGCCTGCCATTCGCTGCCGGATCGTGTTCCACGGCCTCCAGGGCTGAGCCCCGGATCCGGCTCGCAACTATGCGATTTCCCAGGGCGGTACTCGCATATGCATCGATTGCACCTGAGAGAACCGCATCAATAGCGTCGGCCTGTTGCTCGAAGATTACTATCTGATGCTCGCTTACCCCTGACGCTCTCGCCGAGTCGTGCTGCACCTGTCCGGCAATGATGCCAAGACGGGCATCGGGGCGTTTTGCCAGCGATGCATAGCTGTCGAGGCCTTTCGGGTTTCCAGGGCGAACCAGAAAACCGTCTCCGATTCCCCATACGGGTACGCTGAACGCGACCATATTGGCGCGTTCAGGCGTAACGAAGAGTGGAACGTTCATATCCCAGTGGCCTGCCTGGACACCAGATAGCAGTTCACTGAACGTTGTCAGACGATGCTCGATTCGGGTAACACCGATCGCCCGAAGAATCACGCCGGCCAGATCAATATCAGCACCGGTAGCCGTACCATCTGTTCCGGTCCATCCAAACGGAGGCTCTTCGATATACGCAAGCGTTACCTTCATTGCCGTGTCTCGCGAAATGGGGGCGGCCAACAAATCTGGAGCCGATTGTCGCCGATTCTACCTGCACACATGGAGTCGCTTTCTGGCCGCCGGCACGCGTTCAGTGCCCGACCTCCTAAGCCGTCGGTCACATACCCTCGCCTGGGAAAGTGGCAGCTTTGTGACTTTATAGCCACCGGCCGCAATCGGTTATGAAGGAACTTGGCCCAACGTCGTTACCCGGACACCCAAGGGCCAGCTTTATGAGAGACCGGGCCGCAAGCCGTGGCCGGGAGAAATCGCGTCACGCAACGCTGGTCTTCCTTGCCTCGCGGGCGCGGTATGCCGTGACCTTGGCTATGGTGCCGCACGCCCGGCCGCCTGGCCCACCTTTGGTCATACCGCACCAGCGCTTTTTCCCGTTCCGGGTGTGATCGTAGAAAGTCCACCGGCAATCGGGACAACTCTTCAGACGCGTCCAATTGCCGGCAGCAATGGCATTTGCGACTACCGCCACGATATAGCCGACGAAACCCGCTCCCGACGATTCGACAACCAACTTCGTCGTGCCGTCCACCCATTGGGCTTTCACACTCAGTGCGGCATCGTTGAACCATCGGTTCAGTGCCTTGTCACCGGAGGCATGTTCTTCGCACGCACTGCGCAGATCCGCGCGCAGCCGTTGCAGCCTGTCCATCGAATCGGCTCTCGATCTCGGTTGGCGCCGAAATTCTCTGCTCCACATTGCCGGCGTGCGGACCAATTCGGGCAGTGCATCGGTTGCCTTACGCGTGTCGTTTGGAATTGACCAGGTGTTAATGAACCGTCGCACCGCTTCGAGCTCTCCCGGTGCGGTCTGATTGTGGTCCGGCATTGCGTCTCCGTATTGCAAAAGCGCAAGGTTTACGTAACCATCAAAATACTACGATGGTTACGCGGACGCAATATGCACGTATCGACCCATTCGACCTTCCCGCCCGACATCCGGGCGTTGTTGCGGATGCAGGGTGTGATGAACGCTTCGCACTTCATGAGCGTTCCGCTTCTCGCGCTGCACATGTCGATGACGCTGCGTTTTAACTCCATTGCGCTTGCAACCGTCATGTCGGCGAACCTGTTATCGGCTCAGGCGCTACCACTGATCGCCGGCGCGGTGGCGGACCGCTTCGGCTCCCGGCGGCTCATTGTGCTGGGGCTCTGGTTGCGAGGCTTGGGATTTCTTGGCTTCGGCATCGCGACTGACGTGACCGCATGGGTGTGCTTTGCCTTCACAGCCGGGTCGGGCGTTGCATGTTACGAGGCCGGTCTGTACGGAATTCTTGCTCGCCAACCGAAGGCATCGCTTCCTGACCTGTTCGCAGCCAACAACCAGATGCTGAACATGGGAACAGCGGTCGGCCCGATCATCGGCGGACTGGCGAGTCTGGCCGACGCCCGTTTTGCATTCGCTGGAAGCGCTGTCTTATTTGGCTTGCTGGGTGCGATCGTGTTGCGGCTACCGGTCGAATCTTTCGAAACATCGGGTCGCCGTGCCGTTTGGGCTAGCCTGGGCACGGCTGTGACTCACCGCGGTTTATGGCGCTTGATCGCAGTTTCCCTTCCCTGGTTCTTTCTGTTCCCGCAGCTTTATGTCGCATTTCCGCTGTATGCCGGGCGTCTCGCGGGTCCGCACGCGGCATCGGCTGTCTACGTTGTGAATGGCGTAATCGGACTGGCATTCATGCTATCCACGAAACGCTGGCTGGTCCGGATAAATCCCGCGATCTCGACCGCGTATGCCTATCTGGCGGCTGCGATTGCCTTCGCCAGCGTAGCCGCGGTCGATGACCTTGCGTGGTTTCTTTTGTTCATCGCCGGATACACCGTTATTGAGACAGTCATGCTTCCGGCACTGGAAACGATGACGGGCTCGCTGGCTGTCGAGGGAAGTCAGGCTACGTTCTTCGGCGTGTTCAGTGCCGCAGGGGCGCTGGGTGGCGCAGCGGGATACTACGCAGGCAGTTGGCTGATTTTGAACGCAACATCGCTCGAAACGTGGGCTGCGTTCGGAAGTGTCGGGGCGATAGGCTTCGCGGCGGCCGCGCTTGTCCTTCCGAAGGCTATCCCTCAGACCTCGCCGCCATAAAGCAGCAGCACGGCTCTCGCGTTTAGCTTTGTGAAACAGGGAGGGCAGCAATCGTTCCTGCTGCCCTCATGGCATTTAAAACACGTGCTTGATGCCGAACCGGATGGCGGTCTGATTGCCCGTCGAAGAAGCCGTCAGCAGGTTCAGGCTCGCCACCGCGTGGCCCCCTGTCGAGTTCGTGCCAGATGCATGTTGAAATGCGCCTTCGGCATAGAGCGTTGTGCGCTTCGACAGCAAATATTGCACGCCGGCCGTAACTTGCTGATAGCGGGCTTCGTCGGCGAACGTGTACGCATAGGCGGCGCCAAGCAGCCACGCTGCGGCGGGCTGTAGCGTATACACCGCTTCGGCCGTGTTGATATGCGGATTGGCGTTGCCGCCCGGCGTGGTGCTGGTGGCGATGACATTCCTGAACTCGACACCCGTCCAGGACAGCGCGAGCTTCGAGTTACCGAACGCATATGATCCGCCGACCGCGTACGTAGCGAGATTTCGCGCGGATGCGTAGCCGCGGTAAATCGGGTTGCTGACCGGATTCGTGAACGCCTGGCCGGCGATCGCGCCCGCGCTGCCGTCGTAGATCGTGACGGCCGGATTGTTCGCGACTCGATAGACCGCGCCGACACGTACGGGGCCATTCGTGTATTGCGCACCGAGTCCCCAGACCTGATTTGAGCCCATCGAACCGGCGACGCCGCCGAGCGCATACAGTCCGCTGAAACTGAAGCCCGCCATGTTCGGGCTGACGTACTTGATCGTGTTGTTCAGCTTGAAATCGGCATAGGTGTTGTCGACGTCGCCGACATGCGCGCCGATGGCACCGGCAAAAATATTGCTCGCCGTGAAGGGGAGCATGTAATCGACGATGATGTCGTTCTGGCGCCCCATCGTGAGCTGGCCCCAACGCTTGTCCACCAGTCCGACAAACGCGAGCCGCCCGAACAGGCGCCCGTTTTGCAGCGCGGCGCCCGTCATTGCGTTAAAGCCGTTCTCGAGATCGAAGATCGCGCTGGTTCCGCCGCCCAAATCCTCCCGTCCCGTCAAACCCCACCGGCTCGACGCAAGGCCGCCGCTGCCCGCCTGCCAGGCCGCGTGGCCGCCTTGATTGTTGGTGTAGGTGAGGTTGGTATCCACCACACCGTAGAGCGTTACCGAACTGCCGCCGGCAACCTGCGCGTAAGCCGCGCCGCAATCGAGAGAAAGCGGCACGAGCGCGATCGAGAACACGATTTTCTTCACCGTCAGCGCTTTATTTATTCTGACCTTCGGGTACATCGAGAAGTCTCCTGAGTTTTATGGTTAATTCTTTTGGTACGAGCATCAATTGGTGAGCGACGCCCGAACTTCGTCTTCGATCAACTGCCAGATTTCATCGACCAGCGCGGTGAACTCCGGCGATCGTTTCAACGACAACGACCTCGGGCGTTCAAACGGAACCGGAATGGATCGCCTGACTTTTCCGGGCCGGGCGCTGAAGACAATCACACGGTCCGATAGCAAAACGGCCTCGTCGATCTGGTGGGTAATCATCAAGACGGTCTTGCGCGTCGTTTCCCAGATACGGAGCAATTCCGCCTGCATGATTTCCCGCGTTTGAGAATCGAGCGCGGCGAAGGGCTCGTCGAGCATCAGGATCTTCGGATCGACAGCCATTGCGCGCGCGACGTTGGCGCGCTGTCGCATGCCACCCGAAAGCTGATGCGGATAGTGATGCTCGAAGCCGCCCAGGCCCGCAACGTCGATGAACCGCTGCACCGTTCGCCGCGCTTCGGCGATCCTCACGCCGCGCAGTGTCAGACCATAGGCGACGTTGTCGATCACCGTTTTCCATGGCAGCAGGCAATCGCGCTGAAATACGAGCGCGCGATCCGTGCCGGGACCGTGCACGCGTTGCCCGTCGATGAGCACCTGTCCGCCCGTCGGCTTGAGCAGGCCGCTGATGATGCGCAGCAGCGTCGATTTCCCGCTGCCGCTTGCCCCGACGATCGAGACGAATTCGCCCGCTTCGACGTCGATGTCGATGCCGTCGAGCGCGACGACGCGCCGGCCGTTCGGGGACTCGAAGACCTGATCGACGTCTTCGATCTTGAGCGCGGGTGTTGTCATGCGGACCTCCACGGAGCGAGTTTCCTTTCCAGATATTCGAGCAGCAGGCTGCCGAGCAGGCCTAATGCGCCGAGCATGAAGACATAGGCGAGCAGGGTGGCGGTATCGAAGTTCTGGCCTGCCGCGACGATGGCGAAGCCGTAGCCCGCGAAGGCGCCGAAGAATTCGGCCACCACCACGCCGACCAGTGCTCGCGCCCAGGCGACGCGAATGCCGCCGATGATGAATGACAGCGCATAGGGAAACGTCACGGTCGTAAAGACTTGCCAGCCGGTCGCGTTGAACGAGCACGAGGCTTCGATCAGGTCCTTGTCGGCCGCCTTCAGGGCGCCCTCGGTCGTCACGATGACGGGGAAAATCGCCACCATGCCGATCAGCACGAACTTCGACGCATAACCGAGGCCGAGCCATGCGACGAAGAGCGGCGCGAGCGCGATGATGGGCACCGACGAGATCGCGGTGAGGATCGGACCGAACACGAGCGCCGCGGTCCGGTTGCTTGCCAGCAGAAGCCCCATGAGTACGCCGATGATGACCGAGGCCGGGAATGCCACGAACAACGCGATACCCGTGGCCACCGAGTTGGTCCAGAGCGCGCCGGTGGCGACCTCATGCATCAGTGCATGGAATACGCTCACCGGCGTGGCCAGTAACATCCCGTTCGTGACGACGAAGGTCGTCAGGCACTGCCAGATCAGCAGCACGACGGCGCACGACAGCGCGGTGCGCACCGTCGCGGGCCACAGACCGCGTCGTTCGAGGAAACGTTTCGCGTCCATTCCGGCTTTACCCCCGATAGCGTGCGGATGCCTGTTTGCCGAAACCGGGACTGCCGACCACTTCGCCGTCGCGGTATACCGTGGTCCCGCGCACGAACGTCTGTACGGTCTTCGCCCGTACGCGGCGTCCCGCATACGGGCTCCAGCCGACGAGGCTCAGCACGTCTTCGTCACGGATCTCGAACTCCGCGTCGAGGTCCACGAGCACGAGATCGGCATCCTTGCCGACGGCGATGTCGCCCTTCGTATCGAAGCCGAAAATGCGCGCCGGTGCCGTGGCGCCCGCCTCGATCACGCGTTGCATCGGAATCCGGCCTTCGAGTGCGGCCGTCATGAACATGCTGCGGTAGAACTGGATCGACGGCGTGCCCGTGTGCGCCTTCCAGCCGTCGGTCCAGCCGATTTCCTTTTCTTCGCGCGTATGCGGCGCATGGTCGGTCGCGAGAATGTCGATCGTGCCGTCGGCCAGGCCTTCCCACAGGCCAGGCACGTTTTTCTCGGGCACCCAGTACGACAGCGCATACGAACCGAGTCGCTGGACCGCGGACCAGTCGCAGCCGAGGAAGAGTGCCCACGGATTGAGCTCGCACGTCACGCGCTGGCCTGCGCGCTTGGCCTGGCGAATCAGCTCGACGCTGCCGGCCGTCTGCGTATGCAGCAGATGCAGATGGCAGCCGGTCGCCTTTTGCAGCCGCAGCAGCGTGGCGATGGCCGTTTCCCAGATCACACCGTCGAAAGCCGCGTAAGCCTTCGCGTAGGCCAGGGCGTCGCGTTCGCCGCGCTTCCAGTACGTCTGTTCGATGACGTCCATCAGCGCCTGATCGTGCGGATGGACCATCAGCGGCACGTTGACTTCGGCGCAATGCTGCATGATTTCGAGCAGCTTGCCGTGATCGTGGACGCCGATCCCCGGCATGTGCGGATAGTTGCGGCCTGTGTCGACCACCATGAAAATCTTGAAGGCCGCAATGCCCGAAGTCGCCATCTTCGGGATTTCCTCGCGGATCGTCGGCGCCGGATTGAAGTTCCAGTCGATCAGCGAGCCCTGCTCGTAACGGGCGAACTGCCGTTGCAGAAGCTCCATCGAGTTCGGCGGCGGAACGACGTTCGGCATGCCTACGGCTGTCGTCACGCCGCCGGCCGCGGCGGCCATCGTCGCAGTGCGGATCGTTTCCTTGTATTCGAAACCCGGCTCCGATCCCTCGCGGTGGTGGCAGTGCATGTCGATGAAGCCTGGAATCAGCGCCTTGCCCTGGGCGTCGATGACCTGCGACGCCTGTGCGGTCGGCTCGCCGTCCCGGTAGATCGCGGCGATCTTGCCGCCTTCGATTCCGATCGACCCTCTGAAGCGGTCAGCACTTCGAATTATGTCGGCGTCCTTGATGAGAATATCCATATGAACCTCGTGAGTGATTAGAGTGCTGGAGAATCGTGCGCCATCGGCGCGCGCGAAAGAATGACGTCGAGGACTTCCGATACGTATTCGCGTGCAATACCTTGCGTGATGAACACCACGCGCGAGACGCGGCTGTCGTCGGGCCAACCCGCGAGCGCCACGGGGGGATGGAAGATGCCTTGTACCGCGTGAATCGCGATCGGCGCCTCGCGGCCGGCCACGGCGAAAATGCCTTTCACGCGCAGGATTTGCTGGGGATGGGCGATCGTCAGCGCATCGAGCCAGGCCGCCAGATGTTCCCACTCGATGGGCGCCTCGAAGGTCATCGCGAAGGTTTGAATACCGATCGTATGGGCCGCCGGGACCGCGCCGTCATAGCGGACGTAGCGCCCGTCACCGCCGGCATCGTTGCCCCCGTCCGGCGCCGCGCCGTAGGCACGGAAATTCAGCCATTTCGATGCGCTGCCCGAACGCATGTCGAATTCCGCCTGCTGCTCCGCGAGATCATGCGGTCGCGGCCAGGTTTCGTGATTGCTGTAGTGGCGGCATGCCGAAGGGTTCAGCGCGACGAGGCGGGCTTCGAGCGCCGCTCTCGCGTCGCGATCGGCGCTCAGATCGGCCTTGGTCAGCACGAGGTGATCGGCGATCGACGCCTGCCGGTTCGATTCGGGAAACGCGTCGAGCGAATGCAGGCCACAAGTCATGTCGATCGTCGTGATCGTCTGGGCGAGACGGTAGCGCAGCGCGGCCGGCTTCGTCATCAGCATCTGCATCACAGGCGCGGGGTCCGCGAGACCGCTGGTTTCGATCACGAGCCGCCGGAACGGGCGGACCTTGCCTTCGGCCCGCTCCATGTAAAGCGTGCGCAGCGTATCGACGAGATCGCCACTCATCACGCAGCAAAGACACCCGTTCCTGAGCTCGATTCTCGCGTCCGAGCTCGACGAAATCAGTGCGTGGTCGATGCCCACCTCGCCGAATTCATTGACGATGACCGCCGCGTCTGCGAACTGCTCGTCGGCGAGCCAGCGATTGAGCAAGGTTGTCTTGCCGCTGCCGAGAAATCCGGTGAGCAGCGTGACGGGGATGCGCTCGTCGTGCTCGGCTTGCATGTCAATGGCCTGCGAGGAAAGAGGGATCGTAGTACTTCGCGAGATCGATCTGGCCGACCTTGCCGGCAGGCCGCCCGCCTGCTTCGTCGCTGAGCTTGACGAGATTCGCGATACCCTCGGGCGCGACGCGCAAGCCGGCGCCGATCGCCTTCTGCTGCAGCACCATGAAATCGTAGGATTGCTCGCACACATCCTTGGGCGTGTGGGTGTATTGCGCCAGCACGTCGACGGCCTTCTCCCGATTGGCGGGGTCGTAAAGCCAGTTTGCCGCGTCCCTGAGCGCCTGGGTCATGTCCGTTGCTACGCGGCGATGCTCCTTCGCCCAATCCTTGTTGAAGATGAGCGCGGTTTCGATGTACGGCTCGCGATAGACATCGAGCACTTTCATGCCTTGCCGCTCGGCGAGCGTGTCGAAAGGCGCGATCAGCAGCGCGCCTTTGACCTGACCGTTCGCCAGCGCCACGAGACGATCCTTCGAATTCGTCAGCGAAAGCAGGCGCACGCTCGCGGGATCCACGCCGTGATCGGCGAGCTGAAGCTTGAGCAGATTCGCGGTCCCGCCGCTTACCGCGCCGGCCGTGACCGTTGCGCCGTTGAGCGACTTGATGTCGGGCACGTCTTTCGCCACAACGAGGCGCAGGACGCTTTTTTCGATCATCGAACCGGCAATCGCGATCGGCGCGCCGCGATCGACAGCAGCAACGACGCTGTCGCCGAGCCCCGCGCCGGCATTGGCGCTACCGGTCGCGACGGCCTGCACCAGCGCCGAGCTGGAGCCGACGCGCAGTTCCCGGATGCTGACGTGGTGCTTGTCGTAGAAACCCTCGGTCGTCGCGACCGCGTGCGTCCAGAGCAGCGCGCTGGGCGCGAGCGTTGCCATGGTGACCGGCTCGTCGGCGTGGACATGAGCGGCCGCGAACAGGCTGCAGACCGAGAAAGTGGTGGCGCGCATGAGGCGTCGCACAAGCGTGAACTTCATGAGTTGTCTCCGATATCGTTTTAATGGCGCAAGAGTAAGGAGCTAAAACATTATTGTCAACATGTGGCAAAAATGAATTTATGACACGATGCTACAATTCCATCACTTTCAGCGAAATGACTCACACTATGGTTTCTGCGGCAAACTCACTGTCCCGCGCGCTCACACTCATCAACCTGTTCGACGGCCCGGAGTCGGTCTGGACCATCGAGGAAATGGCTGAAAGCCTGGACACATCGGTACGCACCGTGTATCGGGACGTCAGCGCGTTGAAGGACGCGGGTTTTCTCGATCCCGCCGGCAACGGCGGGTACACGCTGGGGCCTGCGTTCGTACACTTCGACTGGCTGTTGCGCCGCACCGATCCGCTCATCAGTTCGGCCATCGCGCCGATGCGCGTCCTGCTTCAGAACACGCGCGAGGACGCCACGGCCGTGCTGTGCCGCCGATACCGCGACTGCGTGATGTGCGTGCATCAGGAGCACGGCACGGCTCCGCATCGCGATCCCGTGTATCAACGCGGCGTTACCGTGCCGTTGTTCGTCGGTGCGACTTCGAAGGTTGTGCTGGCATCGTTGCCGAGCCGGACGCTGAAGCAGATCTATCTCGAGAACGAAGCACAGATCAAGGCAACGTCCCGTTGCGTCGACTGGAAGAGTTTCAATTCGGAGCTCTCGCGCATTCGCGCGAACCGCCATGCGCTGACCGTTTCGGAATTGCGCGACGGCAGTGTCGGCATCGCTTCACCGATCTTGCGCGAGGACCAGGTGCTGGGTTGCGTCGCGCTGGTGTTCGACGCGGAATCGGTCGACACCGACGAGCGTTATCAGCGCCTGATTGCGCGGGTCATCGTGTGTGCCGATGCGATTTCGCAGAGTCTTTCGAATGGGGCGGTGAAAGCGGGGTGAGGTCGATGGCGGGGGTACGCTGCCTGCGTCGCCTGGACCATCGATGGCAGCCCCGTCCTCGCGCCGGATGCAAATTATTGCGTAGCGCAGGATGCGGATTACGTGCATGTATGGACCCGACGCGCTTTGCAAGCTCTTGATGATGATTTGAGCTGACCGGATTCGGTGGCGGATTTTATGTCAGCGCGAGGCGCGCCGGGATTGACGCGGGCAAAGCTGAACAGCAGATCAGGCAGCCAGGCCAGGAGCTTGCCGGGATGCGTGAAGACATTCGGCGCACATCGCGAGGGTTTTGCGACATCTGAGTTGAGGCTGGCTTGGGGCTGGATTGGGGCTGGCTTGGGGATCGTCGACGAGCTGTCGTTCGTGCTACCGGACTGCCTGAACGGCTGGGCATTGCAATTTCAGCGCACCGTAAGGTCCATGGACAGCAACTGATGTCCGAGGAATTCGATGAACGCCGTCACCCGCTGGCTGAGTGTGCCGCCCGTCGTCACGGCGTACAGGTTCGATTCGCCGATCGAAAACGTATCAAGCGCGGTTACAAGCTGGCCGGAGGCCAGCTCGTTGCGGATACTCAAGGAGTCTCTTCTGACGACGCCGCGCCCCGCAAGCGCCCAATCGCGAAGGGTCAGCGTGTCGTTGGCAACCCGGTCCCCCCGCACGCGTACCGACACCTGCCTGCCGTCGACCACAAAGGGCCAGGCGGCAGACGAGGCGTCCGGGCGTGCATGTATGAGGCAGTTGTGGCGCGCGAGATCATCGGGCCGCCCAGGCAATCCCCGCGCGCTCCAATAACCCGGTGAAGCGCACACAACTCTGTTGGTCCGCAGCAGCAGGCGCGCTTTCAGTGTCGAGTCGGCGAGCGGGCCGAAGCGTAGCGCGAGATCAACGTCGTTCTCGACCAGATCGACGACATTATCCGAGAAATGCAGCGTGATCGTCACCGCTGGGTGATCGATAAGAAACCGGTCGACAATCGGCGCCAGCTCGACCCGGCCGACTTCCTGCGGCGCGGTGATCTTGATCGGCCCGCGCAATGGCCCATTGCCGGCATCCCCGAGCGCCGCATCCCAGTCGGCCAGGATACGCCGCGCGCGGGCGAGAAACTGGCGGCCCTCATGGGTGAAGGATAGGCGTCTGGTAGATCGGGTGATGAGGCTCGCGCCTGTCTGTTCCTCAAGTTGTCGCAATGCAACCGTGACCGTGGATGAGGCCACGGACTCCAGGCGTGCCGCCGCGGACAAACCACCGGTCTCGGCGATGCTGACGAAAAGGCGCAAGGCCACGAGCGTGTCCATTTCTCGCAATCCTCGAAAAGTAATATCGAATCTGACCGTATTATCGCCCAAAGAAAAACAAAACATACTTCGTTTTGCCGACGCTGCTTAGGCACGGGCAGGTCGGGAGCGGCATCCATCAACGCATTTTCGAAAGGACAGGATCGTGAGCAAAGTTGTCATCGTCACTGGCGCGTCGCAGGGCATCGGCGCGGAAATCGTCAAGGGCTTTCGCAACCTCGACTATCGGATCGTCGCGAACTCGCGCAGCATCAAGCCGTCGGAAGATCCGGACATCCTGCATGTGCCCGGCGACATCGGCGATCCGGCCGTCGCGCAGCGCGTGGTGTCCGAAGCAATCGCGCGCTTTGGCCGGATCGATACGCTGGTGAACAACGCCGGCATCTTTATTCCCAAGCCTTTCACCGAGTTCACCGTCGAGGACTATCAGGCCATCATGAACGTCAACATGGCCGGTTTCTTCCACATCACGAAGCTCGCCATCGCCGAAATGGAAAAGCAGAAGAGCGGCCATGTGGTGACCATCACCGGCAGCATCGACAACGGCACCAGCCACGGCGGAAACGGGCTGGCCGCGATGACCAAGGGCGGCCTGAACGCTGTCACGCGGGTACTCGCGATCGAATATGCGAAGAAAGGCATTCGCGTGAACGCTGTTGCACCGGGTGTCACCAACACGCCGATGCATCGCGTGGAAGATCATGAAATGCTCAGCGGCGTCCATCCGCTTGGACGCATGGGCGACCCGAGCGAAATCGCCAGCGCGGTCTTGTTCCTGGAGTCCGCCGGATTCGTCACCGGCGAAATCGTGCATGTCGATGGCGGCAGCCACGCCGGCCAGTGAGGACGCGAATGGAGCCCTTCGCGGCCGTCGCGAAGGGTCCGCAGGAAACCACGTCAATAGAGGGCTTTTACGATGATCTATGAACTGCGCGTTTATCGCAGCGTTCCCGGCCGGCTGCCGGCGTTGTTAAAGCGATTCGAGACAAAGACGATCGGGATTTGGGAAAAGCACGGCATCCGACAGGCCGGTTTCTGGACGACGATGATTGGCGAGTCCAGTGAACAGCTTAGCTACCTTTTGGCGTGGGAATCGCTTGCCGAGCGCGAGCAGAAATGGGCCGCCTTTATCAGCGACCCCGAGTGGTTGGCGGTCAAAGACGAAACCGAAAAGGACGGGCCGATCGTCGCCGACGTGGCGAACTCGATCCTGCAACCAACTGCGTTCTCAAGCGTGCGCTAGGCGCGCTTTATGTCCGCATGTCCGCGCAGTCTTGCACGGTGCAAGACTGCGCGTCATATCTCGGTCCTCGACGGGCCAGGCCGATCGCCTCCAAACAGGCGTTGCACATCATCGCAAGTTGACCTTCGACGGCGACGCACACGACTCGAATGCCGCCATCGAAGCGAATGGCGCGCCTCACGCATGAAAGCCGCGTAACACCGCATCGAGCTCCCTGAACGTAAACGGTTTGCGCAACGCGGCCCAGTGGAACGGCAGCGGCGGCATCTCGGGCATTTCATAGCCGGACGAAAACACCACGCATAGAGAAGGGTGCTTCACGATGGCCTGGCGGGCGAGCTCGATGCCGTCCATTTCCGGCATCGTCAGATCCGTGATCAGCACGTCGAATGGCCGTTGTTCCAGCCGCCAGAGCGCTTCCGATGGCGATGTCGTCGACTCGGGCAGGTGTTCGAGCAGGGTCAGCTGTTCCTTGACCGCGTCGGATAGATTCGGATCGTCGTCGACGAACAGGACGCGCAGCGTGTGCTCCGCTTCCGGCGCCGCAATCGGCTCATGCGGCTCATGCGGCTCGGCGGCAGACTTGCCGCGGTCGCCGAGCATCTGTCTGATCCGATGCGCGAGCTGCTTCCGGCTGTACGGTTTGCCCAGCAACTCCACGCCGGGGTCGAGCCGGCCGCCGTGGATGATCGCATCACGCGCATAGCCGGACGTGAACAGCACTTTCAGCTTCGGCAGCAGTTGCAACGCTTCGATCACCATCTCGGTGCTGCGCAGCGGCCCGGGCATCACGACGTCGGAAAAAAGCAGGTCCACGTGAATACCGCTTTGCAGCACGGCGAGCGCCTGCTGCGCGGTGTCGGCTTTCAGCACCCGGTAGCCGAGTCCGGAAAGCGTATCGATGACGGTCGATTGCACCTTCGGATCGTCTTCGACGACCAGGATGGTTTCCGTGCCGCCGGTCACGTGCACCCGCTCACGCCGCGGCAGTTCCGTCGCCGGCTGCAGCGAGCGCGGCAGGTAAATCTTCACGGTGGTGCCGTGACCGGGCTCGCTGCCGATTTCGATATGTCCGTCGCTTTGCTTGACGAATCCGTACGCCATGCTCAGTCCGAGCCCGGTGCCTTTGCCTTCGGGCTTGGTGGTAAAAAACGGATCGAACGCGCGCTCGAGGACTTCTTTCGACATGCCCGTGCCGGTGTCGGTGACGGCGAGCAGCACATACTGCCCGGGCGCGACATCAGCAAGCGGCGCGACATCGTCATCGTCGAGCACCGCGTTCGACAGGTCGATCGTCAGCTCGCCGCCCTGCGGCATTGCATCGCGTGCATTGATCGCGAGATTGAGGATCACGTTTTCGAGAAGCTGGAAGTCGATCAGCGTATTCCATAGACCGGCGGCCACCACCGTTTTTACGCGGATCGTTTCGTCCAGCGCGCGGCGCAACAGATCGTCGACGCCCTGCAGGGTTGCCGCCAGATTGATGACCAGCGGCTGCAACGGCTGCTGGCGGCCGAACGCGAGCAGTTGCGACGCCAGGGTCGAGCCGCGGTCGACCGCGTCGAGCGCCTTGTTGAGCCGCTTGCGCGTCCACGCGTCGCGATGGTGACGGTTGTCGAGCAGTTCGAGATTGCCGCGCAAAATCTGCAAGACGTTGTTGAAATCGTGCGCGACGCCGCCCGTCAGCTTGCCGACCGCTTCCATCTTCTGCGAATGGACGAGGGCTTTGCGGGTTTCCTCCAGCAACTGGTTCGCCTCCCTCCGCTCGGTAATTTCGCGGGTGATCTTCGCGAAGCCGACGAGTTCGCCGCTATCCGAATGGATCGCATCGATCACGACATGCGCCCAGAATCGTTTGCCGTCCTTGCGCACGCGCCATCCTTCGGCCTCGAACCGTCCTTCCTTTGCGGCGATCGCGAGGCCGCGCCGTGGCAAGCCGGCCCGTGCATCTTCCGCGGTGTAAAAGCGCGAGAAATGCGAGCCGATGATTTCATCGGCGCTGTATCCCTTGATGCGGTGAGCGCCGGCGTTCCAGTTCGTGACGATGCCTTGCGGCGACAGCATGAAAATCGCGTAATCGGTCACGCCGTTGACGAGCATGCGGAAGCGCTGCTCGCTTTCGACGACCGCTTCGTGCGCGCGCCGCTTGTCGGTCATATCGCGCACGATCTTGCCGAAACCGAGCACCTGTCCGTCGTCGTCGCGCAGCACGGTGATCACGACATTGGCCCAGAACAGCGATCCGTCCTTGCGCAGGCGCCATCCCTCGCTTTCCGCGTGGCCGGTGCGGCGCGCGCGCTCGAGCGACGCGGCGGCCGTGCCCTTGTCGCGATCTTCACGGGTATGGAAAATTTCGAACGGGCGGCCGAGCACTTCTTCGCGGGTGAAGCCGTGGATATATTCGCCGCCCGCGTTCCACGTTCTTATCGTGCCATCCGGCGCGAGGCCGATGACCGCGTAGTCGCGTACTGTGTTGACCCAACGGCGGCACCAGTCGTCAGAAATCGTCGCGTCGCGTTGGCTAACTATCCCCATCGTGTATTCCCCGTTGTCATGTTTGTCGCATCTGATGGCTATCCAGAGTGGAAACAGGGAGCAATTGCCGTACCCGGCCAGTAAGCGATCCGTCGCGAGGCTTGCCGGCCAGCGCGATATCGCCGCATCGGGAGCCGCGCCTGATCGGCGGACCTCAACGCCGCTGCCGCGCGCGCATCGACGCCTCGCCCGGCAGATACTGAAGCAGGCTCGCCACGCTATCGACGAGGCGCTCGTACAGGCGCTCGGACGCTTCGGTGTTCAGCCCGCCGCGGCGTAACCGTCTAATCCGGGCGGCCTGGGCATGCATCAGTTCGATACCCCGGCAAATCCGCGCCTCGCATTCGGTGCCCTCGGGCGGCGCCAGCGAAGCGGCCGCCCGGGCCGGGTTCCAGCCTTCGTCGTCCGCGTCCTCGAGGACGGGGTGCGGTTGCGGCGACGGCACAGGCCGCGAGGCAGCCGGCTGCGACACGTATTCGATCAGCTCGACGAGCCGCTCGGCGATAACCGGCTTGCGCAGTGTGGCTTCGGCAAGACCCGTGGCGGGCAACTCGGCGCCGGACATGAACACCACCGGCACGTCGCGAAAGCGCGGCAACGCCTTCAGGATTCTCACCGCATCGGGGCCCTCGAGGCACGGCATGTTCACATCGGAGACGATCACGTCCGGCTTGCGGTCGACGGCCGCGCGTAGCGCCGCGAACCCGTCCTGCGCGCTCGATACCTGGTACCCATGGGAGGCGAGGGCGGCTTCGAGCGCCTCGCGCAAACCCGCGTCGTCGTCTACCAGCAAGACCTTGCACATATCCGGTTCCACTATGTCGTTCCAGGTGCCGCCGCGACCCGCGATGAGTACCGATTACCAGCCTCTGCCGCTTGTCCTTGCCAGATGTGCAGCAGCGCGCATTCCTGCTACCTGACAATTTCTCGAACGCTATGGTTTGCCTTGCGCAACGCCGATGCCCGCGTGCGAACGCTTGTAAGAGCATGCGCGAGCCTTGCCGAACGCGCGCGCGTGCCGGTAATGCGCGAGATATTTACCAGTCTTGCCGCACGGCAGTGTCGGGCCGGCCGGCACCGGTCTGCGTTTCGAGTTGGCATCGACCCAACACAATCGGCTTCGCTTTTTTTGAGGGGAATCGGACGATCGCGACACATGCGCCGCCGGGGGCATGTGTCGCTTTCGGCTGGCGCCGGCACGGATGTTGCACGGTCAATCCATGTGACAGGAGAAGAACATGACACGCCTCTGTTCCATCGTGGCCTCCGGCAAATCACCGGCGACGCATGCGATCGCCGCACTTGCGGGCCTCGTCGTCGTCGCGCTCTGCGCGATCGGGATCGCCGCATTCGCCGGGCTGCTGCCGCAATCGGAGCACGTCGCCGCAGCGATGACGGCGGCGCCGATCATCGATGTGCAAGTCGCTGATCGGCGCGACGAGCCCGATACGCGCGTGGAGCCGCGCATCAAGGCCCGGGCCTGGGAATCCCGCCGGATTACCCGGGAGCGGCTTCAACGCGCGGTGATCGTCGTCTGACCGGCGCGATCGGCCGATGCGCGCGGCGCCAGTACGCGTATCCTGTAGCTCGTGTCGAGACCGCTCAGTTGCCGTGTCGGGCGCGTTGGAACGCCGCCATCCGGGCCCGGATGGCGAGGCACGGCAAGCGCCATCAGTGCGGAGTGGCCGTCGCGCAAACGCAGGTGCGGCGCCGACCCGAGCCGACCGCTCAGGCGGAGCATTGTTCCGCGAGGAACCCACAATATGGAGGCGCCATATGAAGCTCGCGATGCAGATACCGTCGATCCTCGCTGCAACGGCGCTTACGCTGGCCGGCTGCGCGGCGGGCGGCATGCAGGGTGCGCAAACGCATCTGAGCGCCACCCAATGCCGCGACCTGACCGACCTCAGAAACAAGGCGCCCGCCACGCGCGAGCGCAACATCAGCGAACTGGCGGCGCTCGAAGCGGCGGGCTACCATCCTGAACGCCGCTTCGATCCTTACTATCCGGACGATCTGAGGGCGGCGCAGCGCCAGGTGGATTTCTGGTATCGGGCTGAATGCCCGCAGGCAGGAGCGGGTTGATAGGGGCGGGCTGATGCGGTATCGCGGTCGTGGCGGTATCGCGCTCGTGCTGGTGGCAGGGTGGCCGCATGCGCGTTGCAAACAGCTCACGGCCAACCGCGCGGCGCAACGCGATGCACGCGCCACGCTCGCGGCTGCGCTCCACTCTCGCGCTGGCGTGGTTTACTCCGAACCGATGCTCACCGATGCCTCGGCCGGCAACGCGAACGCCTGGTTCAACGAGCCCTCGCGCACGCCCAGGATGCTGGCTGCCGTGTAGCCGTCGAAAATCGCGCTGTGCTCGGCATCGGCGAGGCGCTGCGCGGCATCCTTGGCAGGCTGCCAGTCCGAATCGTTCGAGCCGCGTTCGACGTCGTCGATCGCTTCGCGCGACAGCGCAAACGGCACGCGCAGCTCGACCAGCGCCTTCACCTCGCGCTGACGCGCGCGGATGCCCTGGCCGGGCGCGGCGATCGACACCTGATGCCCCGTGCCCACCGCCGACAGTTCGAGGCCGCCCGGGCCCTTCACGTCGACGACGCGACGGCCCGCGAGCGAGCGCTTGAACGTTCCCGCCACCTCTTCTTCGATTTGCGACCACGCTGCCGCCGAGACGGGTGCCGGTTCCCGATGGAGATTATTTATGTGTGGGGGTTCCTTTCAGCGAGCCGATCTGCAGTGAACCATCGCGCGGCGACGGGTTTGCGCCGCCGCCGTGGTCCGCTAAAGCGCCATCGGCCGCGGGGCCATACGCCCGGCGAGTGCTTCGAGCGCTGCTTGCGACGGGGCGAAAAAAAGTCCGCCGGTGGTGGCGCTGCTGAAGTCCAGCAGCCGGTCGTAGTTGCCCGGCGGCTTGCCGACGAACATGTTCTCGAGCATCTTCTCGATCGCGTCGGGCGTGCGCGCATAGCCGATGAAATAAGTCCCGAATTCGCCGAAGCCGGGACGGCCGAACGGCATGTTGTCGCGCAGGATCCTGATCTCCTGACCGTCTTCGGTGAGCGTGGTGAGCGCGCTGTGCGAGTTCGACGGCTTCACGCCGTCGGCAAGCTCGACGTCGGACAGCTTGGTGCGCCCGATAATGCGCTCCTGCGTCTCGACCGACAACGCATTCCAGCCGGTCATATCGTGCGTGTACTTTTGCGTGAGCGCATAGCTGCCGCCGGCGAACGCCGGATCTTCGTCGCCGACGACGGTGTACGTGAGCGCGTCGTTGCCGACCGGATTTTCGGTGCCATCGACGAAGCCGACGATGCTGCGCTGATCGAAATAGCGAAAGCCGTGGATTTCATCCACTGCGACGACCGCATCGGCGAGCGGCGTCATCAATAGCGACGCGAGCTCGAAGCACAGATCCATCTGGTCGGCGCGAATATGCAGCAGGATGTCGCCGGGCGTCGCGATCGCCATGCGGCCGGGTACGCCGAACTCACGGAAAGGGTGCAGGCGGGCCGGGCGCGGCGCGCCGAAGAGGGCATCCCACGCAGCGGACGAAAACGCCGTCACGCACGACAGCCCGGCCTGTGGCACGCGCTTGCCGACCGCGCGGACGAGTCCGGCGATATCGGCGCACCAGTCGCGCACGGTCTGCTGGCTTTGCGGATCGGGGTTGACCGTCGCGACGATGAAAATCGCACTGCGCATCGCCTGTTGCGCGACCGCTTGCGGCGCGTTGATATCTTCGTTGTAGATGGGGTTCGTCATTGTTATTGCAGGTCGCGGCCGGATCGAAGGACAGCGGTGCATCTGCTCGCGCAGTGAAGCACCCGGGTACCGATGTGCGTCGTACCGGGCGAGCGTGCTGTCCAGCGAGGTATCGGCCGTCACGCCCGGCGTGCGGACAATGATACATGCTGGCCGGTTTGCCCAGTGTGTCGGCGGGCCGGCGCTTTACGGCAGCGCTCGCCAGGTGCGCCCGGCGTCCCGCGTATTCGTGGCGTCTTCAACGTCTTCAGCGCTCTCAGCGCACGGAGGCGAACGACACGCCCGTGCCGTTGCCCGTTATCGCCGCGCTGTCCGGCGCGAGCGCGCGTCTGTCGCGCCCTTCGCGTTTCGCGATATACATCGCTTCGTCCGCGGCGCGCAGCACGCTATCGATCTCGCTGCCTTCGGCCGGCACGAGCGCAATGCCGACGCTGACACCGACGCGGATGGACACCGCCGTGCCCAGTTCGAACGGTTTGCCCAACTCATCGATGATCTGTCCGGCCAGTTCGTGCGGTGGCTGAAGCGGTGCGTGAGCGGTGACGATGGCGAACTCGTCGCCACCGAACCGCGCGATCAGCGCGCCCGCGCCGGCGACCTCGCGCAGGCGCCTGGCGACGCGCACCAGCAACTGATCGCCGACGTCGTGGCCATACGCGTCGTTGACCGGCTTGAAGCCGTCGAGGTCGAGGAACAGCAGCGCCATGCCGGGCTGCAGACGCGAAAACTCGCCGTCGCCATGCTTGGCCGCATGACACAGCCCGTCGCGATTGAGCAATCCGGTCAGCCCGTCATGCCGCGCGCGCCGGTCGTTCTCGCGCTCGGCTTTCATCGTCGCGACCATCAGGCCGTTCAGCCGCCAGGCCGCGGCGCTCATCGCGAACAGATAGAACGGGATCTGCACGAGCGTGAGCAGCATGACCCGCTCGTCGGCGAACAGCGCGCCCACGCAGCAGGGCCCCAGCGACAGGAAGATCATCACGGCGACGAGCCGCGGCGCGCCGAAATTGCGGAAGCAGATGCCGCCGACCATCGCCGCGGCCGACAGAAACGACAGCGTCGCCGCGACCCAGTCGCCGCTCAGAATGCTGACGAACGCGCCGTATCCGACGGTCGCGCCCCAGACGGCGGCGAGCAGAACATAGATGTCGGTGAGGGTCGACTGCCCACGCTGTGCCCGCCTGCGCGCGGTGACGAGCACGCACAGCCGGATCAGACACACCGCCAGTTCCACCAGCAGCCAGATTCTGAACAACGGCTCCGGATGCCGGCGCTCCAGCACCCACGCGACGGCCACCGTATTCAGTACGCCGCCGAGGAAAATCGGCAAGGTGCCGAACAGACTGCCGGCCAGCGCGACGCGAATTTCCAGCGGAACGTCGTTTCCCGCATGCAACAACCACGATGCCAGCTTTCCCCGTGGCAACGTGTACGTCTCAATACTTTCGTTCATTTTTGAGTATCCGACTCACGCGCCGAGTACAACGGATTGTCTGTCGGCAGGATCGCCACAGGCTCGGGAGCGAGCGTCTGTCGAGCAGCGGCATCGATCGCGCACATGAATGACGTACCTAATCTAACACGCCGCCTGTGAATTTTTTCCTTGAGGACCAGCCGTCCATATCTGCGCACATACTTCGATGACCGATGTCGATCGGCAGTTTGTCCAATCCGTTAACGGCCATTTCGCGATCTTCTTGACCGCGCATACCAGGATCGACACCTCGGGTGTTGCTGGTGATGCGAGTGTCGTGGCGATCAATTTCTTTGGGCCCGCGGGGGCAGGGCGCAATAGGTGTGATGGCATTCGCGGCCGCATTGATCTGACGAAATCCTCAGCGATTATCTAACCACGCAGTCGTCATAAAAAAGCAACGGAATCCGAATAGAGCGCTATGTCGCCACCGGCTTTCTGGCATTTTTCCAACGCTATTGCGCACGAACGTCCGAAAACCCGCAACGTATTATTTCCCTGCTAACATCGCGCACAAAGTCAAATACATAACCAGGCGGTAGTCGGCTACGGGGAGCTGAAGATGGGTGCAAAAGGACCGTTGGACGTTGTCAATGCACAGGAATGGATCCGCCGTACGGCGATCACACTCAAGTCGCGCAGCGCAAGTACGCGCCGGGTCGACGCCGCTTACACCGCCTGGTGCACCGCGCGTTTCGATCAACTGAAGGCCGCCACGCTGCGCGATGCGCTCGACGACTACGTCGCGGAGAAGGGTGGCAGTTGGGCGCGCGTCACACGCAATGTGGAAAGCGGCGGCCTGATGGAATTCATTTTCCGCGAAGTCAGCGCCGTTGCGCCGGCACGAGCGTCCGCCGCGGCCGCGCGCCGTCAGATCCAGAACTTCGATATCCCGCACTCGCGCTACGGCGTGCTGTATCTGCTGGGCAATATCGATATCGACATGAACTACTTCACGATCGTGATGGAGGGCGTGTCAGCCGTCGGCGGCGCGGTCGGCACCGGCTTCACGACGGACATGCACCATCTGAACAGCGCGGCGCAAGCCGCCCGCCATGTCGATATCGGCGGACACTCGGTGTCGGAGCAGACGCTGGTGCGCGGCGCCGGCACGCTCGCGAAGCAGGCGCCCAAAATCGGCAAACAGGCCGACTCGCTATTCGGCATCAGCGCACCCATGGGCCGCGAGCGGCGCTGGGCCGTGACCGGCACCGTGCGCCCAACGATGGACAACGCCGAAAGCACGGTCGTCAAATCCAAGGTCACATGGACTTATCCGGTGACCAAGGCCGGCTTCGAGATGGTCAAGGAAGACCCGGCGCTGTTCCTGAATCCATGGGTGCTGCCGGCTACCGTGGCCGCGACCGCGCTGGTCACGGTCACCGAAACGCTGAACAACCTGCGCCGTGAAGTGGAAGCCGCGGTCACGTGGGCGTTCGAGAAGATCAAGAATGCATTGCTCGGCGCGTCGGCCAGCACCTTCAACGTCGCCGGCGGGCTGGTGCGCTCGCTGATCAAGATCGTCGTCACGCAGTGCCTCGCGAGCGCGGCGCCGTTCGTCGGCGCGGCCATGGATCTCGGCGCGGGCATCGTCAAGACCTTGCGCGCGGCCGTCGAAAAGGTCGGCGCGTGGCTGCAGCGGCGCCGCATCGAAATCACCGCGGGCCACCCGGAGCTGATTGCATCGGCGCTCGAAGGGGAGATGGAAACCGGTATTTTCCAGGGGCTATGGACGGCGCTGAAAGGCGCGGTTTCGCTCGCGCTGAGTTCGTTTCTGCCGGGCGCGGGTAGCCTCGTGTCGGCGATCGTCACCGGCGTCGAATGGCTGGTGAAGTTCACCTTCCGTCTATGGGAGCAGAGCAAGATCCACGCATTCCTCGGCAAGGCGCGCGAACTCTATCTGGCCGAGCGCGAGCTGGCCACGCGCGATCCGGGCCCGCGCGGTCTCGAATTCCAGCCGAACATGGATGCGAGCAAAGGCGGGATCATCCACGATCTCGAGCGCTTCAAGGCCTTTTTTCAGGAAGGTTGCGACGCGAGTCCGTTGATCCCGATGCTCACGCTCAATACCGGCATGTGCGGCAGCCTGATGACGCTCGTGAACCTGTTCAGGGAACCGAACGAAACCGGGCGCGAGGTGGTGGATCGCGTGACCTACGACAGCGGCGTCGCTTACTTTGCGCGGCTCAAGAGTTACGGCGCGCAGTATATGCAGACCTCGGGTTTCAAGTTCCTGCCGCGGCAAACGGATATGCGCGCGAATATTCAGGGCTTGCTCGATCACGCGGTGAATCACCACGGGCAATCGAGCGGGCTCGACAAGGCCGCCGCGTTCCTTGCGTCCACCTGAGCACCGGATGTGCTGAACCGGTGAGCTGAACCGCCGCATCGAGACGCTTCGATGCACCGGCCTATTCGCGCACGTCTGTCCGCCGCTACGCGGACAGCGCAATCATGACGCAAGCAGAACTCCACTCAATCCGGAAACAGCGACGCCGCCAGCGTCGCGGTTTTCAAGGTCGTGCCGTCGAGATCGCGCCACGCGCCGCCATGTCTGCTCGAGCGGCGCAGCGTGACGATCGCGGCGCCGGGCACCGCTTCTTCGATCAGCAGTTCGCGCGTTCTGACCGTATCGCGCGCGGCGGCGTTGCGCTCGTAGTCGTCGTCGCCTTCGACGAACTGCATGCCCCAGCGCAACGGCTGGAGCGTGATGATGCCGTTGACCGCCTGCGCGGTATGAACATCGTAGATGCGCTCCTGTGCGATCTTCGCGAGATCGATGACGACCTGGCCATTGGCGGGATCATAAAACTCGGCGCCGGTCGAACCGAAAATGCGCTTCTTGCTGGTGGAAAACGAAATGAAATAGCTCTGCCCTTGCTGTGCCGCGCGCAAGTGCCTGATGATCATCTGATTCACGTCCGCGCCTTGCGGCATCCGGCCGTTGCGCGATGTAAATCGGCCGGAAGTCCATGGGTCGTCGTAGCTGGCCATATTGCGATACACGTAACGCTTGACGAAAATATTATTCGCATCCTTTACGTATTCCCGCTCATTGGAAATGTGTTGATAAATCGCGCGCGTATCGGCTGTCGCCTGGTGCTTGATTCGAAAGCGCGCGTCGCCGGTATAGATAACCGCGATCACCAGACTGTCGTATTCGGCATTGAGCAGCGATATTTCGAGGTGGTTGGCATCGGAAACGAAAATGGCCCCCGGCAACTGCTGCTTGAGCCCGGCCGTGATAGCGGACAGGTCGGGGCGCGCGGCACTGTAGCGCCGCTCGAAATCCTCGATCACCGGGTCGTAATGCTGGTGCAGAACGGTCGCGTTGGACCCCTTGTAATGCCAGTCCCGCACCGACGCCGTGACCTTGTTGAGCGTCGCCGCCGCGCCCGCCGGCACGGTCACGATAAGGGACGCGCGCAGCTCGGCCATCATCTGCAGATGTTTTTTGTGAAACGTTTGCTGAGTGTTTTTGATGCCGGTTCTGGCGCGCGTCTGCGCGCCTTTGACGTCGCGCTCGAACTGGTTGGTCAGGGTGCCGCGCAGGTCGCTTTGCGCGACATCGCGCTCACCGCGGCGCGCCAGCTTTTCGGTATCCAGAAAAGTCCTGATCTTGTGATGGCCGTCGGCAATTGCGCTCGACGTAAATCCGATTGGCACGGTTTTATGCTGGATGAGTTCATAGCAGTACTTGTCGGCTTTCATTTCCTATCCTCGTGCTTGTGTATTTCAAATTGGCATTGGAGACTGTCGGCCATTCGCCGGCGAATTACCGGTGACCAATACGGATATCCGTGTAAACGGCAATACAAATGAGGACTTGAGAAAAGACCTTCGATGCTATTCATTGCCGGATAGCAAGCGGCAAGCTGGGCATAGATGAATTCTCTGTCATGTCCAGGAGAGCTAAAAGAATGAAGCGGTCATGTACGAACGAGCGTTCGTCACAGGCCCTCAATAGAGCGGTGGCATGCTGCGCGAGCGGAACCGCGCCGCATGTTTGCACGCCGCGCGATATGTTTCGCACGCCGTGCAAACGTGCGGCAAACACGGTCTGAAGAGGTGCGAAAAATTTAGTTGGCATCGCTATTGATAGGTATTAACCCGACATTGGAGGAAAAGACCTAAAGATTTCACCGTGCATGCCGATACGTGTATGACGGTGTTTGTGCGCGCCAGGCGGAGCCCGGCGCGTTCTACCCGGAATGACCTGATTCGCTGGCCGCCTTTCGGCCCGAGCGGGCGGGGCGGTTTTCTAAATGCTTGCGAGCTTTCGCGGGAGACACGTATGTCCAATAGTTTGCAGAAGTGGGTCGGGCGTAATCGCCCGCCGCGCGTCCAGATCACTTACGACGTCGAAATCGGCGATGCGCTCGAGAAGCGCGAGCTGCCGATGGTCGTCGGTCTTCTGGCCGATTTGTCGGGCCATCCGGCACAGCCGCTGCCGAAGCTGAAGGAGCGCCGACTCGTCGAGATCGATCGTGACAACTTCGACGAGATCATGAGCAAGATCGCCCCGCGTCTCGATCTGTCGGTGCCCGACACGATGAAAGGCGAAGGCAACCTGAAAGTCGAACTGAAGTTCGACAAGTTCGGCGACTTTCATCCGGAGGCGATCGTGCAGCAGGTGCCGCGTCTGGCGAAGCTGCTCGAAGCACGTCAGCAACTGCGCGATCTGCTGGCCAAGCTCGACGGTAACGACGAACTCGACCACATGCTTGAGCGCATCGTCCAGAACTCGGAGGAGCTGAAGAAAGTTCAAAGCCAGGCGAGCGCTGGCGACAAGCCGGCAGGCGCGGCCGCTGAAGCCGCCGCGGAACCGGCCGCCGACGCGCCCGCTGCCTGAACGGCGGCGTGCCTCGATCCACGGCTTAACGAACTTCTATAGGTGACCCAGATGGAAACCAACAACGCAGCGGGCAGCGCGGCAAGCGATACCCAGACACTCGAAGCAGCGGCGCCGGGCGCCGAACTGAGCCTGCTTGAACAGATCGTTCACGAAGGCAACATGGCAGTCGAAGAATCGCAAAGCGTCTACGCGAAAAAGCTGATCGGTCAGCTCGCGTCGCAGATTCTCGATGAAGGCATGCGCACGAGCCCGGACAAGACCGTGGTCGCGATGATCAACGAGCGTGTCGCCGAAATCGACAAGCTGTTGACCGACCAGTTGAACGCGATCATGCACGACCAGGCATTCCAGGCGCTCGAAGCGTCGTGGACCGGTCTGCACGACATGGTGTACGGCACGGAGACGAGCTCGAAGCTGAAGCTGCGTCTGTTGAACGTGACCAAGAAGGAATTGCTGAAGGACCTCGAAACGGCCGTCGACCACGACATGAGCGTGCTGTTCAAGAAGGTCTACGAAGAGGAATACGGCACGTTCGGCGGCTATCCGTACTCGCTGCTGATCGGCGACTACAGCTTCGGCCGTCATCCGCAGGATCTCGCGCTGCTCGAGCGCATCTCGAAGGTGGCCGCCGCCGCGCACGCGCCGTTTATCGCGTCGGCCGCGCCGAGCCTGTTCGATATCAAGTCGTACACCGAACTCGGCGTTGCACGCGACCTGTCGAAGACCTTCGAAAGCGCCGAACTCGCCGCATGGCGCAGCTTCCGCGATTCGGAAGATTCGCGCTACGTATCGCTGGTGCTGCCGTCGTACGCGGCGCGTCTGCCGTATGGCGCGAAGACCAGGCCGGTCGATACCTTCAACTTCGAGGAAGACGTCGACGGCACCGATCACAGCAAGTACCTGTGGGCGAATTCCGCGTATCAGCTCGGCCTGCGCATCACCGGCGCGTTCGCGAACTACGGCTGGTCGACCGCGATTCGCGGTGTCGAGGGCGGCGGCAAGGTCGAAGGGATGGTCGCCCACACGTTCAAGACCGACGAAGGCGATGTCGCGCTGAAGTGCCCGACCGAAGTGACGATCACCGATCGTCGCGAGAAGGAACTGAACGATCTCGGCTTTATCGCGATCGTCAATTCGAAGGGCTCGAACTACGCGACCTTCTTCGGCAGCCAGACGACCAATCGTCCGAAGCTCTACAACAAGGATGCGGCCAACGCGAACGCGCAACTGTCGTCGCGTCTGCCGTACGTGCTCGCGGCGTCGCGTTTCGCGCACTACCTGAAGGTCATCATCCGCGACAAGATCGGCAGCTTCCAGACCCGCGCCGACGTCGAGAACTATCTGAACAACTGGATCGCGGACTACGTGCTGATCAATCCGTCGGCATCGCAGGAATCGAAGGCACGTTACCCGCTCGGCGAAGCGCGTGTCGACGTGACCGAAGTGCCGGGCAAGCCGGGCGCGTATCGCGCGACCTGCTTCCTGCGCCCGCACTTCCAGATGGAAGAACTGACCGCGTCGATTCGCCTCGTCGCGGAACTGCCGGCTGCGGCAGCCTGATGCATCGCGTGCGGCGCGGCCGCACGCAGATCTGCTCACCTACTTAATTGAAACAGGACTGTCATGGATACGATTCTTCTGCTGATCAAGGACATCAAGGGTAACGCGATGATCGACGGCTACACCGATCAGATCGTGATTCACTCGTTCTCGCACGCGATCTCGTTGCCGATGGGCATGGATGCGACCAACACCGAGCGTACGCTCGGCCGTCCGAACTTCCAGGAGTTCACGCTTTCGAAGAGCACCGACCAGTCGACGCCGGGTCTGTACGCCGCGTGCGCGGCCGGCACGAAGCTCGGCGACGCAACGTTGTCGGTCGGCCGTAACGAAAACGGCAAGTTCATGCTGCATATGAAATACGTGCTGACCAACGCGATGATCTCGTCGATCTCGACGAGCGGCGGTGGCGGAATGGGCGACACGGTGTCGATCAACTTCACGCAGGTGACCTCCGAGTACACGCAGCAGAACACCGACTCGACGAAGAAGGGCACCGCGTCGTTCGGCTGGGATCTGACCAAGAACGTCGCGGTCTCGCCGGCTGCCTGATCCCGTTCGTTCGCGGTGGGCCGCGTCATCCAGCATCGTTTCACCATCCGCGCACCAGGAGTATTCGCTTCATGTCGGCATTATCAAGGGGTTCCGCCGTGCCCTTGTTCGACCGTCTCGCCGTTGGCGGCGAGACGCAACTCGTCGGCGCGGGCGCGCTGCGCGAGTCGGTGGCGCGCGATCTGGGCAGGTTGCTGAATACGCGCTCGCGGCTCACCGTCGCGGCATTTTCTTCAAGCGACGGCACGGTGGTCGATTACGGCGTGCCGGATTTTTCCGAGCGTTCGCTGCGCTCGGGCGCCGATCGCGATGCGATCGCCGCGGCGGTACGGCGCGCGATCGAGCTGTTCGAGCCGCGTCTGGCGAACGTCACCGTGAGGTTCGCGTTTCCCGCCGATCGCAGCGATCCGCTGCTGCTGATCGACGGCCAGTTGCGCGAAGCAACCGGCGTCGGCCACGTCGCATTCCAGTTGGCCGCCTCGGGCGGCAGCTATACCGATCCGCGTTGGGTGGAACATGGCTGAACTCGCCCCCGACGATATCCTCCAGTACTACAAGCGCGAGCTGTCGTATCTGCGCACGCAAGGCGCCGATTTCGCGCAGCGCTATCCGAAGGTCGCCGCGCGGCTCGCGCTGCACGGCACCGAATCGCTGGACCCTCACACCGAGCGTCTGATTGAGGCGACCGCTTTTCTCGCCGCGCGCGTGCATCGCGATCTCGATCAGGAGTTTCCGCAAGTCGCGTCGGCGCTGCTCGATAACGTGTGCCCGACGCTGGTGCAACCGACGCCGTCGGTCAGCGTCGCGCAGTTCGAACTCGATCCGAGCCAGGGCAAGGTGACCGCGGGCTTCAAGGTGGCGCGTCATACCGGCCTGCAAGCGTTCACCGAAGCTGGCGATGCATGCCGGTTCCGCACCGCGTGGGACACGGTACTGTGGCCGCTGTCGATTACCCAGGCGAGTTTCGGCGACGACTCGACGCTGCGTCTGACGCTCGAATGCGAGCCGGGCGTCGATTTTTCGGAACTCGAACTGAAGCAGTTGCGCATTCATCTGCATGGCGACTGGATGGTGACGATGCCGCTCTACGAGCTGCTGGTGTCGGGCGTCACCGATGTGTCGCTGCGCCCGGAAGGCGGCCAGGCGGTCATGCTGCCGGCCTCGGCGTGGCGCGAGGTCGGCTACGCGCCGGAAGACACCGTGTTGCCGCAGCCATCGCATGCGCAACCGGCTTATGGGCTGATGCAGGAATATTTCGCGTTCCCGCGCAAGTTTCATTTCTTCGATCTGCATCATCTGGCCGGCCGCATGGGCAGCGGCCGCAAGTGCGAAGTCGTGCTACATCTCGAACGCATGCCGCGCGGGCTCGGCATGCTCGGCGCTCAGCATTTCAAGCTCGGCTGCACGCCGATCGTCAATCTGTTCTCGCAGACGAGCGAGCCGATCGCGATCGATCATCGTCACTACGAATATCGTCTGGTCGCCGATCAGCGCCGCGACGCGATGACGGAAATTCATTCGATCGTGTCGGTGGTCGCCTCCGACCCGTCGACCGAACGCTCGGCGAGCGTGCCGGGCTTCTCCGCGATCGATCATGTCGAGGCCAACGGCGCGACGGTGTTCTGGTCCGCGCGCCGCGAGCATAGCCTGCGCGAGAACGTGCAGGGCACCGATGTGTTCCTGAGCTTCGTCGACGCGAGCAATGCGCTCAGTCAGCCGGGCGAGCCGGTCGTCTACGCGAACGTGCTGTGCACCAACCGGCATCTGGCCGAACAGGTGCCGCTCGGCGCGCGCATGCTGGTCGAAAAGGTGTCGCAGAACGCGCGCGTGCGCTGCCTGTACGAACCGACGCTGCAACGCAATCCGCCGCTCGGCAGCGAAACGCTGTGGCGGCTGATTTCGTTGCTGACGCTCAACTATCAGTCGCTCGTGAGCGGCGCGACCGGGCAGAAGCAGTTGCAGGAAATGCTGCGGCTGTTCGCGTCGGAGGGCACCCGCGAGCAGGACCAGATTCGCGGCATCAAGAGCATTCAGGCGTGCAACGTGACCGCGCATGTCGGCGCCGACGCATGGCGCGGCTACTGTCGCGGCACCGAAGTGAGCATCGAATTCGACGCGCATGCGTTCGTCGGCGGCTCGCCGTTGCTGATGGGCGCGGTGCTCGCGCGCTTTTTCGCGATGTACACGTCGGTCAATTCATTTGTGCGGTTGGTGGTGCGCCGCGGAGACGAGATATGGAAGCAATGGGAACCGATGACCGGTTGCCAGCAACTGCTCTGATCGCCCGGCTCATCGCGAATCCGCAAGGCTTCGACCTGTTCCAGGCGATCAGTCTGCTCGAACGCGCGGTGCCGCATGCGCGCGCGCTCGGCCGCGGCAATGGCGCGGGCGAAGCGGTGCGCCTCGCCGGCTCGGTGTCGCTCGCGTTCGAGCCGAGCGACGTGCGCAGTGTGCGGCGCGGCGGGTTGCGCGACGAGCCGCGCAATGACGTGGACAATCGGGCACGCGTTGAAGCGCGCGCGGACTCGAGCACGGATTCAAGGACGGATTCAAGGACAGACTCGAGCGACGATCACTCCACGCCGCCCGTCGGCGATGAGCACGAGCCGCACGCCGCGCATCATCCGCGCGCGGGCCAGCGCCCGGCCTATACGCTGTCGACCGCGGCGCTCACGCTCGCCGGTGCGAACGGTCCGCTGCCGATGCCGTTTACGGAGCTGGTGCTCGAAGCCAACGCGAAGCGTGACTTCGCGAGCGCCGACCTGCTGGACATCTTCAATCACCGCTTTCTGTCGTTTCTGTATCGCAGCCGCAAAAAGTATGCGCCGGGTCTGAACTGGCGCTCGCCGCATGCCTCGGCGATTGCCGCGTGCCTCGACACGTTGGGCAATCTTGGCCTGAACGGCGGGCAACGCGGCCCGCACGACGAACGGCTGTGGCTGCGTCATGCGGGGCTGCTGAGCGCCGCGCCGCGTTCGATGACCGGCCTGCTTGCGCTGCTGGCCGATCGCCTCGGGGTGCCGGTGCGCGGCGCGCAGTTCGTCGGCGGCTGGCGTGAGATCGATGCAGGCGATTCGCTGCGGCTCGCGCGGGTCGGTTCGCGCGCGCCGCGGCTCGGCGGGCAGAGCGTGCTGGGTCGGCGCGCATGGGACCAGGCGGCCGGGATTCGCATCGAGTTCGCGGATCTGTCGCGCGAGCGCTTTAGCGCGCTGCTGCCGGGCGGACGCGATCATGCACTCGCGCAATGGCTGATCCGCTGCTATCTGCAACAGGATTTCGACGTCGAGTTCGTGCTGAAGCTCGCGCCGCAGCGCGTGAGCTGCGCGCTCGGCGGCCCGCGGGCAGCGCGGCTCGGCTGGACCTCGTGGGTGGCGGGCGGCGCGCTCCGTTCGAGCGGCGACGGCGAATCCGTCGAGACGGCCCGCAAGGCCAACGACACCGACGACACCAACCACACTTTCTCCACGACCCACGCTGGCGGCACGGCTGCCGCCGCGCGGTCGACCGCATCTGTACCGGCACCGGTTCGGCTCGCGCTGCGCGCGGCCACCGGCGCCGGGCGTCATCACGAAGGATTGCGCGCATGAACATCGATATCCGTACGCTGTTGGCCCAGCTCAATCCCGAGTGTAAGCACGCGATGGAGCAGGCCGCGCAATTGTGCGTGCGGCAGACCCACTACAACGTCGACGTCGAACATCTGCTGCTGACGCTGCTGGAGTCCGATGCGCCCGATCTGCAGGCGATCCTGAAGCACTTCCAGATCAAGCCGGACACGCTGATCGCGCAGTTGCAAAAAGCGATCGACCAGTTCAAACGCGGCAATGGCCGCACCCCCGCGCTGTCGCCGAATTTCTCGGCGCTGTTTCAGGAAGCGTGGCTATTGAGCTCGATGCTGCTCGGCGAACAGCAGATCCGTTCCGGCACGCTGGTGCTCGCGCTGCTCGAAATCGACAGCCTGCGCGGCCTGCTGCTCGAATCGGCGCCCGCGTTGCTGAACATTCCGCGCGCCAGTCTGCGCGAGCAACTGGCGACGGTGCTGGCGGGCTCCGCGGAAGACGCGGGCGGCGGTGCGTCGCTGGCCGGCAAGGCGCCGGGCAAATCAGCCGGCGGCGCGGTTGGCGGCGCGGTTGGCGGTGCGGTGGGCGGCGCGGCCGATGCGGCAGGCAGGAGCACGGCGGACGCCGCCGCGCCGCAGCAACCGCAAATGCCGTCGATGTCGCGCGCAGCCGGCGGCGCGCACAGCGCATTGGATCAATACACGGTCGATCTCACCGGTCTCGCCCGCGAAGGCGCGATCGATCCGATTCGCGGCCGCGACGCGGAGATTCGTCAACTGATCGACGTGCTACTGCGGCGCCGCCAGAACAACCCGATTCTGACCGGCGAGGCCGGCGTCGGCAAAACGGCGGTGGTCGAAGGCTTCGCGCAGCGCATCGTGCAGCGCGACGTGCCGCCGGCGTTGCAGAACGTGTCGGTGCGCTCGCTCGATCTGGCGCTGCTGCAGGCCGGCGCGGGCGTGAAGGGCGAATTCGAAAACCGGTTGAAGTCGGTGATCGCCGAGGTGAAAGCGTCGCCGGTGCCGGTGATCCTGTTCATCGACGAAGCGCATCAACTGATCGGCGCGGGCGGCAGCGAAGGTCAGGGCGACGCGGCCAATCTGCTGAAGCCGGCGCTCGCGCGCGGCGAATTGCGCACGATCGCCGCGACCACGTGGGCCGAGTACAAGAAATACGTCGAACGCGACCCGGCGCTCGCGCGGCGCTTCCAGGTCGTGAAGGTCGAGGAGCCGAGCGAGGCGGTCGCGATCGACATGCTGCGCGGCATGGTCGCGAAGCTCGCCGAACATCACGGCGTCGAAATTCTCGATGACGCGGTACGCGACGCGGTGCGGCTGTCGCACCGCTATATCACCGGGCGTCAGTTGCCGGACAAGGCGATCAGCGTGCTCGACACCGCCTGTGCGCGCGTCGCGATCGGCCAGAACGGCGTGCCGGAAGAAATCGAGGCGCTTGGCCGCTCGATCGAAAGCAATGAGAACCAGCTGCGCATTCTGCGTCACGAAGCGGCGACCGGCGGCGAGCGCGCCGACGCGATCGCGACGATCACGAAGCAGCTCGAAGACGAACGGGCGCGGCATGCGCGGCTGTCGGACAAGCTCGTCACCGAAAAGCACGCGGTCGGCGAGATCATCGCGTGGCGCAAGAAGATCGCCGAGCATCTGGCCGACGAGCGCAACGCGGCGGATCGTGACGGAACCGACGGAACCGATGAAGGCGACGATGCCGCGTCGCTGACCGCCAATCTCGGCCGTCTTGAAAAAGGCCTCGAAGCGGTGCAGAGCGACGAACCGATGGTGCCGGTGTGCGTCGATTCGTCGGTGGTCGCGAAAGTGATTTCCGGCTGGACCGGCATTCCGGTCGGCCGCATGCTCGCCGACGAATTGCACACGGTGCTGTATCTGCAGGACAAGCTCGCCGAGCGCGTGGTCGGCCAGGACCAGGCGCTCGATGCGATTGCGCGCCGCGTGCGCACGTTCCGCGCCGATCTCGACGATCCGGGCAAACCGGTCGGCGTGTTTCTGCTGGTCGGCCCGAGCGGCGTCGGCAAGACCGAGACCGCGTGCGCGCTCGCCGATACGTTGTACGGCGGCGAGCGCAATATGATCACCGTCAATATGTCGGAGTTCCAGGAAGCGCATAGCGTGTCCGGACTGAAGGGCGCGCCGCCGGGATACGTCGGCTATGGACGCGGCGGCGTGCTGACCGAAGCGGTGCGGCGCCGTCCGTACAGCGTCGTGCTGCTCGACGAAATGGAAAAGGCCCATCCGGACGTGCTCGAACTGTTTTTCCAGGTGTTCGACAAGGGCGTGATGGAAGACGGCGAAGGCGTGCCGATCGACTTCAAGAACACGCTGATCCTGCTGACCTCGAACGCGGCGCAGGACATCATCACCGATGCCTGCGCGGGCGGCCGCCGCCCGGAGCCGGAGGCGCTGACCGAGCGTCTGCGCCCGGCGCTGCTGCGCCAGTTCAGCCCCGCGTTTCTCGGCCGCCTGGTGTTGGTGCCGTATTACCCGCTCGGCGACGCGCAGATCCATTCGATCGTCAATCTGAAGCTCACGCGGCTCGCGCAGCGTTTCGAGAGCAATCACCATGCGCGCCTCACATGGGACGAACCGCTCGCCGCGCTGATCACCGAGCGTTGCAAGGAAGTGGATAGCGGCGCGCGCAACGTCGATCACATCCTGACGCAATCGATCCTGCCCGAGCTCGCGCGTCAGGTGCTCGAGCGCATCTCGATCTCGGAACCGTTCGGCGGCGTGCATCTGGTCGTGAGCGACAGCGGCGGCATCGAATTCCGCTTCCTGTCCGTCGAGGAGGCCTAGCCGTATGTCGAGCGTGCCCAGCCAGGACAACTGGTTCATTTCCGTGACGACGCCGTTCGGCGCGGACGTGTTGCTGCTCGACGGTTTTGCGGGCCGCGAGGCGATTTCCGCGCCGTTTCATTTCGATCTGCGGATGCACTCGACGAACAAGGCGCTCGATGCGCAGACCATCATCGGCAAGGTCGTCACGGTGACGCTCAAGGATCAGGTCGGCGCCGCGCGTTACTTCAGCGGTATCGTCAAGCGCTTCGCGCATGCGGGCGCGAATGCGCAGTACGCGTTCTATTCGGCCGAAGTCGCACCGCGCCTGTGGCTGCTGACGCTCGGCCGCGACCGGATGATCTACCAGAACCAGAGCGCGCTCGATATCGTGAAGACCGTGCTCGGCAACTTCCAGGTCACGTTCGAGCTGAGCATCAGCGGCTCCTATGCGGTGCGCGAATACTGCGTGCAGTACGACGAAAGCGCGTTCGATTTCATCTCGCGGCTGATGGAGGAAGAGGGCATCTTCTACTTCTTCACGTTCGCGAACGGCGCCCATACGATGGTGCTCGCCGACAGCGCGTCCGCGCATCAGACCGGCGCGGCCGCGACGCTGTATTTCGCTCCCGACAGCGGCATCGCGCCGCGCGCCGAGCGGCTCGCCGATTTCACGATGACGCAGGACATCGTGTCCGGCGAACACGTGCTGGCCGACTACGACTATCTGACGGCGGCCGGCTCGAGCGCCACGTCGAGCGGCAGCGCTTCGGTGCCGAGCGGACGCAGCTATGTGTTTCCCGGCAAGTACGCAACGGCCGCCGAAGGCACCCGCAAGGCCGCGGTGCGGCTCGCCGCGCAAACCGTGCAGCAGCAGACCGGCCACGGCAACGGCTATTGCTATTCGCTGACGGCCGGCACGTCGTTCACGCTGAGCGGCCATGTGAATAGCGCCTTGAACGTCGCCTACGTGGTGCGCGCGGTCGTGCATACCGCGTCCAACGATACCTACAGCAACGAGTTCGACGTGTTTCCGGAATCGGTGCCGTTTCGCGCGCCGCTCGCGACACCGCGTCCGCTGGTGGCCGGCACGCACACTGCCAGGGTGGTGGGTTCGTCGGGCGAAGAAATCTGGACCGATGCGAACGGCCGCGTAAAGCTGAAGTTCTACTGGGACGGCAGCGCGGGCGCCGACGAAAACAGCTCGTGCTGGGTGCGCGTATCGCAGGCGTCGGCGGGCCAGGGGTGGGGGCATCTGGTGCTGCCGCGCATCGGCCAGGAAGTGGTGGTCAGCTATGTCGACGGCGACCCCGACCGGCCGCTCGTGACCGGGTGCGTGTACAACGGCGCGAACACGCCGCCGGTCGCGCTGCCGTCGCTGCAAACGCAAAGCGTGATGCTGTCGCGCTCGTCGAAAAGCGGCACCGCCGGCAACGAAATCCGCATGGAAGACAAGATCAATTCGGAAGAGTTGTATTTTCACGCGCAGAAAGACATGAACGTGTCGATCGAAAACGCGCTGACCACGACGGTGATCGCCGGCGCCGAATCGCACGTGATCCAGAAGGGCGACCGCACGGTCGACGTGCAGACCGGCAAGGAGACGCACAACGTCAAGGGCACCCGCACGCTGTCCATTACCGGCGACGAGACGCATACGAACAGCGCGGCCTTCACGCAGAACGTCAGCGGCAATTACACGCTGAAAGTGAGCGGCAATCTGACGATCGACGTCAGCGGGTCGGTCAGCATCAAGGCCGGCACGTCGCTCGCGAGCGAAGCGGGCACCACGCATTCGAGCAAGGCCGGCACCACGTTGAGCAGCGAAGGGCTGACGGTGTCGCACAAGGCGTCGACCACCCAGACCGTCGACGGCGGCGGGATGCTCGCGCTGAAAGGCGGCATCGTCAAACTGAATTGAGGCGCGCGATCGAAACCGTACTGTCACCGCCGGCCGATTCATCCGCCACCGCGAATAGCGCGCCGGCGGATGACGTTGCGCGCATCGTCGAAGAGCATGACGAGGCCGGCCATCTGGTCGGCCGCGCGTCGCTCGTGAATGGCGTGGCGCACGGCGAGAGCACGCGCTATGCGCCCGACGGCACGGTGCTGCAGCACGCGCACTTCGCGCACGGCGCGCTGAGCGGGCCGCTGCGCACGTTCGACGCGCAGGGCACGCCGCTCACGCATGCGCATTACCTGAACGGCAAGCTGCACGGCGCGAGCACGCTGTATCTGGACGGCAATCCGGCCGCGCGTCAGCACTACGTGCAGGGTGTATTGCACGGCGAGAGCGTGTCTTACGCGCCGTCGGGGCTCGTCACGTCGCGGCTCAATTACGAGGCCGGCAAGCTCGAACGCGAAGCGCTGTATCTGAACGACGGCGTGGTCGTGCGGCGCATGAACTATCGCCATGGGCTGCTCGAAGGCGAAGCGCGCGATTACGCGCGCGACGGCACGCTGGTGCAGTCGTCGCCTTATCGCGCGAATCTGCTCGACGGCACCGTGCGCCGTTTCGCGCCCGACGGCAGCGTGATGGAAGAGCGCGTGTACGTGAAGGGCAAGCCGCAGGGCGAATGGCGCAGCGTCGCGGCGGCATCGGCGCCCGGCGCGCCGGGCGGTCCGCGCATCGTCAACAGGTTTGAAAAATGGATGAGGGGCTAGCCGTGGGCATGCAGATCACTTCGGGCACCACCGTGCAATGCAGCTTCGGCGCCGCGCCCGGCACGCTCAACGTGCTGCCGCTGAATGCGGTGCTGTCCGGCGCGCCGGCCGCGACGATCATGGACCACATTCCGATGGTCAACGTGATGCCGTTCGGCACCTGCAGTTGTATGGGCAATCCGATGGTTGCCGCCGCGACGGCCGCCGCGCTCGGCGCGCTGACGCCGATGCCGTGCCTGCCGGTGACCGCCGCGCCGTGGGTGCCGGGTTCGCCGACCGTGCTGATCGGCGGGCAGCCGGCGCTGAACGACTCGTCGAAGCTGATGTGCTCGTGGGGCGGCGTGATCCAGATCACCGCGCCCGCGCAGTTCACCACCATGATTCCGTGAGGACCAGGATCCATGCAGCAATACGTTTTTTCGATGACTTCGCGGATGGTGACGATCGCCGCGACCTGCGCGCTGCTGCTGTGCGTGCTGTTGTTCCTGCTGGGGGTCGAGATCGGCACGCGCTTCGCCGCGTCGCCGGACGTGTCCCCGGCTTCGGCCGCGCCCGCGACGGTCTCGGCCGGCACCGTGGCGCCGCAGGCCTCGCCCGACGCGGGCAGTGTTGCCGCGACCCCGGCGGCGTCCGCGGCGCCTGCTTCTTCGACTCTCTAGGACTGGTACTTGTTATGTCGTCTCCGCTTGTGATTGTTGCCCGGACCTTTAGCCACGTTTTTTGCCGCGCTTTTAGCGGCGCTTCTGGCCGCACTGCTGGCCGCGCTTCTGGCCGCGTTAGCCGGGCGCATGGCGCCGCGTTGCTCGCGGCCGCCGCGCTTGCGCTGGGCTCGCTGATCGCGCTGCCCGCCGGCGCGGCCGGCACGCCGCCCGCGCATCGTGCGCCGGCCGCCGCCGACAGTGCCGCTTCGGCACCGGCGCCGTCGATGACCACCACGTCGACCGGTTTGATCCAGATGCCGGATGGCCGCCTGCTCGCGCCGGAGTTCGCGCGCATCGTCGCGCGCGGCGAGCTGGTGGTCGCGGTGCTCGGCGTCGACCAGCCGCCGTTCTTCGAAGAGCAGGACGGCAAGCTGAGCGGCCTCGACATCACGCTCGCCGAAGACATCGCGAAGAAGCTCGGCGTGAAGGTGCGCTTCAATCGCGATGCGAAAAGCTTCGACGATGTCGTGAGCCTGCTCGCGAAAGGTCAGGCCGATATCGCGGTCAGCAAGCTGTCGCGCACACTCGCGCGCGCGCAGGTGATCAGCTTCAGCACGCCGTATCTGAGCCTCAAGCGCGCGCTGCTGCTCAATCGCGTGAAGTTCGCGCAACTCGCGCACGGCCGGCCGGTGCCGGAGGTGATCCGCAACTATGACGGCTCGATCGGCGTGGTCGCCAATTCGTCGTATGCGAGCTATGTCGTGAGCAATTTCCCGAGGGCGCAGGTGCGCAGCTACCCGACCTGGGAGGCGGTGCTCGCCGCGCTGAACTCGGGCGAGGTGACGGCCGCGTATCGCGACGAATTCGAAGTGAAGCGTGTGCTGAAAGTCGACCCGACCGCGTCGCTGCGGCTGCGCGTCGTCACGCTGCAGGATCTCGAAGACACGCTGGCGATCGGCGTGAACGTGTCGTCGCCGACGATGCTCGCGTTCGTCAACCAGTTCCTCGCGGAGCGCAATACGAAGTACGACGTGAACACGGTTCTGCAGGCGACCAACCACTAATCGGCCATGGACAGGCCGCGAATAGACCACGAATAGACCACGAACAAGCCACTAATCACGCGCGTGCACGCATACGCGCATCGCTACACGGCATACACGCAAGAGAGCACATCATGAATTCCAGCAGGATCTATGCATTCGTTCTGAACCCGTGGGTCGTGATCGGCAGCCTCGCGATCGGCGGCTCGATCGGTCTGCTGCTGCCGGCCGAGGCGCAGAAGCTCGGCTTCATCGGCGACATCTACGTCGATCTGCTGAAGATGACCACCTTGCCGTTCATGATCTCGGCGGTGATCTTCAGTCTGCAGCGGCTGTTTCGCGATGGCGGCACCTCGCGGCTGCTGATGCGCGTGATCACGGTGTTTCTCGGCGCGTCGGCGACCGTCGCGGTGATCGGCGCGATCGTCGTGATGGCGCTGCATCCGGGCAAGAACCTGTCGAGCGCGACGATGCAGACGTTCGGCCTGATGGTCGGCAGCGACTCGTCGTCGAGCGACACGGTGATGAACCTGTACGGCGCCGATCTGCCGCAACAGTCGCTGAGCCTGTCCGACGTGCTGACGAGCCTCGTGCCGACCAACATCTTCGCCGCGCTCGCGAACGGCGATGCACTGAAGGCGCTGGTGTTCGCGCTGCTGTTCGGCCTCGCGGTCGGCCGCGTGCCGGAACGTATTTCGGCGGGCTTGAGCCAGTCGCTGGAAACCATCTATCACGCGTGCCAGAAACTGATGCACTGGCTCAGCTATCCACTGCCGCTGATCCTGATCTGCATGAGCGCCGCGCAGCTCGGCAAGTCGGGCGTCGGTCCGCTGCACGCGATGCTGCAGTTCGTGATCGCGTTCTTCATCGTCTCCGTGCTGTTGCTGGCGCTGGCCGCCGCGATCATCTGGAAACGCTCGAACCACAGCCTCGGCAGGACGCTCGACGCGTTGCGCGCGCCGTTCGCGCTGGCGCTCGCGACGCGCAACAGCGCGGCCTGCATGCCGAGCATGATCGAAAGCCTCGTCGACGGGCTCGGCTTCGCGCGCTCGCGCGTCGAGCTGCTGGTGCCGCTGACGATCTCGCTGCTGCGCGTCGGCCCGATGGTCTATTACGTGAGCGCGACGCTCTTTATCGCGCAACTGTATGGCCGCTCGCTGGGCGCCGTCGAGATCGCCACCGTGCTGCTCGCGTCGGTGCTGGCCGGTTTCGCGTCGGCCGGCATGACCGGGCTCGTCACGGTATCGCTGGTCGGGATGACCTGCGCGTATCTGCGCCTGCCGTTCGAAGCGGCGTTCATTCTGTTTCTCGCGGTCGACCCGCTGTGCGACATGCTGCGCACGCTGATTCTCGTGATCGGCAATGCCGCGGCGGTCACGCTGATTTGCCCGCGTCCGCTGAAAATCTAGGAGCCCCGTCATGGCACTCATCGGAGTTCTCGGCGGCATGGGGCCGCTTGCGACGGTCGACTTCATGGGCAAGGTCGTGCAGTTGACGAACGCCAGTTGCGACCAGCAGCATCTGCCGATGCTGGTCGCCAATCTGCCGCATATCGCCGATCGCTCGCGCGCGATTCTCGGCGACGGCGAGGATTGCCTCGACGGGCTGCTCGAAGGGATCGATCTGCTGAACCGCAACGACGTCGGCCTCGTCACGGTGCCGTGCAATTCCGCGCATCACTGGTATGCGCAGATGCGCGCGCACAGCCGTGCGCCGGTGCTGCATATCGCCGAGGCCTGCGTGGCCGCGATCCCGGCCGGCGCGCGCCGTGTCGCGGTGCTCGGCACCGGCGGCACGATGGTGTCGGGCTTCTATCAGGCGGCGCTCGCCGAGCGCGACATCGAGCCGCTGGTGCCGGATGCGGCCATGCAGCAGCGCATCGCCGCGAGCATCCACGAAGTGAAGGCCGGTGCGCTCGATGCGGCCGGCGCGCATCTGGCGGTGGTGCTCGACGATCTCGCCGCGCGCGGCGTCAGCGCGGCGGTGATGGGCTGCACCGAGATTCCGCTCGCCGCGCAGCAGTTGCGCGATCCGCCGTTGAAGCTGATCGACAGTTCGCTGGAACTCGCGCGCGCAACCGTGTCGTTCGCACTGGAACGGGGCTGGAACAGGCCGCAATGAAAGCGCTGCAAACTTTTTCGCAGAGTCCTCTCGGCCTGCTGCTGTGTCTGGCGGTAGGCGGGCTGGCCGGCGTGTTCGCCGGGCCGGCCGGCGCGTTCGCGTATTTCATCGGGCAACTGTATCTGTCGGTCGTCAATATGGCGGCGGTGCCGCTGCTGGTCGTCGCGACGTTTTTCGGCTTGCGTCAGGTGCTGGCGTTGCCGCGGCCGGCGGTGCGGGTCGGCACGATCGCCGGTCTCGCCGTCGGGCTGGTCGCGCTGTGCGCGCTCGGCGGCACGCTGACCGGCGTGCTGATGATGCCGGGCCAGAACCTGTCCGCGGCCGCGCACGCGCAGCTCGGCGAGCTGGTGCTGAAAAGCGCGAGCGATGCGGAAGAAATGCGCATCACGCTGTTCGGGCCGCTGTCGCACGCGGCCGCGAGCGTCAGCCCGTACGGCGTGCAGGATCTGTTTCCGGACAACTTCTACCGGGTGCTCGCGCAAGGCCGCTCGCTCGGCATCCTGACCGGCACGATCCTGTTCGGCCTGGCTTTCGCGACGCTGTCGAGCGAGCGCTCGCAGATGCTGAGCAACGTATTCGAGGGCGTGTACCGGTCGCTCGAAGTCGTGATCGCGCACGCGAACCTGCTGATTCCGGTGCTCGCGTTCGGGATGTCCGCGCATTTGAGCGCGCACACCGAGCGCGCGACGTTGCACGCGATGGGCGGCTTTCTGCTGTCTTTCATCGTCGCCACCGCGCTCGTCGGCGGCGCCGCGCTGATCGTGATCGCCGCGCGCAGCACCGCGCCGTTCGGACGCGTGTTGCAGGGGCTGAAAGCGCCATTGGTGGTTGCACTGAGTTCGGGCAGCGCGACCGCGCCGATCCCGCACACGATCGAATCGATGAGTGCGACGCTCGGCTTCAGCCGCGGCGTCGCCGAGCTGGTGGTGCCGTTCGGTTCGGTGTTTTTGCGGGCCGGCTCCGCGTTGTATTTCGCACTCGCGACCGTGTTCGTCGCCAATCTGTACGAGCGTCCGTTGGATGCGGGCGACATTGCACTGATCGGAGCCGCGTCGGCACTGGCCGCATTCGTCTCCGCCGGGCAGAATGGCGTCGCCACGGTCGGCTACATGGGCATCGTGCTGTCGTTTCTGCATCTGCCGGTCGAAGCGGCGGGCGTGCTGTTCGTGTCGATCGATCTGATCTGCGAAGGACCGCGTAACGTGCTGAGCCTGTTGACCGTGTGCGCGGTGATCGCGCTGGTGTCGGCGGGGCTGCCGTCGGAATGGCTGCAGTCGAACACGGACCCGCATGGCGAGCCCGGCGGCGCGCAGGTGCTGAGCTTCACGTTCACGCGCGCGCAGCTGATGCTCGCGGCGGGCTGCGTGGTCGTCGCGGCGTCACTGATCGTATTGATGGGCATTGGAGTTGGAGCGAGATGACGAACTGGTTGCCAGGCGGGAGCATTCGCCGCGGGTTGCGCCGCGGCGCGAACCTCATCGTGATGCTCGTCATGACGACGGGCTGCGCGTGCCTGCTCGCGAGCTGCGGCATGCTCGGCCTGAGCGGCGAGAAAGCGAAGTGGTCGCAGGTGACGCTGGTGGCGAGCGATGAAGCGAACAACGACAGCCCGGTCGCGGTGGACGTCGTGCTCGTCAGCGACGACGCGATGCTCGCGCGCATCGCCGAGCTGCCCGCGTCGAAATGGTTCGCCGGCCGGGCCGATCTGCTCGCCACGTTCCCGAAGAGCCTGCGCTTTCGCAGCTGGGAGCTGGTGCCGGGCCAGCGGCTCGATCTGCCGGCCGACAGCTTCGCCGGCCCGCGCGTGGCCGGCGCGTTCGTGTTTGCCAATTACCCGGACCCCGGCGCGCATCGCGTCCGGATCCAGCAGTTCAGCGGCCATCTGGTGGTGCAGCTGGACAGCAACAGTTTTACCGTCACGGATAGCCAATGAATGCGTGTAAGCGTCTAGTGGGAAATGGCCCGGCTCGCCATGCGGGTGCGGTGCATAGCGGGCATGCGGCGGGTGCGCCCGCGCGCGCGAAGCGGCGCGACGTGGCAAGGAGCGAGCATGTTTAAGCCGGGCAATGCGGGCGTGAATGGCGTGACCAATGCGGTCACCGATCGCGTCGAATGGTTCGAGGGGATGCTGCTGTCGCCGCAGCATTTCCAGTTGATGTCGGCGCGCGTCGATTCGCTGGTTGCATGGCAGACGCTGGCCGCCGCGCCGTTCAGCTGGGGCGTGCGGCGCCTCGTGTTCGATCATGGCCTGCTGCCGACCGGGCTCGTGCGCATTATCGCGCTCGACGCGATCATGCCGGACGGCACCGCGGTCTCTTATGCGGCCGAATCGGCCGGGCACGGGCGGCTCGAACTGTCGCTCGAGCCGTTTGCCGGGCAGCTCGCGAAAGGCCCGCTCGATTTCTATCTGGTGCTGCCGGTCGCCGCGACGATGCGTCGCGATGCGCAGGTGAAGCGGTTCCGCTCGACGGCCGGCGCGCCGGTCGAAGACGAGGTGTCCGATGCGCCGGCCGCCGAGATCGCGCGCCTCGTGCCGAACCTGTCGCTGGCCGCGGGCGAATTGCCGTCGGCGATGCATGTGCATCTGCGGCTTGGCTCCGTGTATCGCGACAACGAAGTCGTGCGCCTCGGCGATACGCTGCCGCCGCTGCTCGAAATCGCTCGCGACAATCCGCTGTGGAGCGCGGTGGCGTCGCTGCTCGGGCAACTGCGCGGCAAGGCCGCGTTCGTCGCGCGGCAAACGGCCAATCCGTCGTCGAAAGTGGACGACCGCCTGACCCAGCTCGAATTGAAGGACCGCCTGCGCAGCCTGCTATCGGCATTGCCGCTCGCCGAGGCGACGCTGCGCACGCCGCATCTGCATCCGCTCGCGCTGTTCTGGTCGCTCGCGTCGTTGAGCGGCGCGCTCGCGACGATCAAGCCGGGCGGCTTGCCGCCGGTGCCGCCCGACTACGAGCATGCGGATCCGCTCGCGGTGTTCACGCCGCTGTTGCGCTCGCTGCGCGAAGCGGTGTCCGAAGTCAGCGAAGACTATCGCGAGCACAAGTTCGAATTCCGTCACGGCGCGTTCGAAATCACGCTGTTGCCGGACTGGATCGGCGAGCGTCTGATCGTCGGTTTGCGCGGCCAGTCCGAGCGCGATCTGCTCGCATGGATGGACGGCGCGGTGATCGGCTCGCAGTCCGTCTATGCATCGCTGCGCGCGCGCCGCGTGCTGGGCGCGACGCGCCGCGGCGTCGATTACGCGGAAGAACTCGGGCTGCGCTCGGGCTCCGGCTATCTGTTGTTCGAGATCGCCGCCGAAGCGGCGCTCGTGCATGCGAGCGAGCCGCTCGTGATCGGCAACCCGAACGAAGGCGCGAGCGCGCAGCGGCCGCAGGAAATGCTGCTGTTCGTGAAGGGCTAACGGTTGAAGGGTTGAAACGCTGAAAGGCGCCCGCGCAAGCGCGCGCACACGGTGACCCAGTGAAGATGAAAGCAACGACGAAGGTACGCTGAGCATGGCACGCAATCGCCCCCCCGAATCCGACGAAGACGACCTCATCACCGAGCAGTTCCGGATCTTTCTCGATGAGCTCGTGAAGGCGCAGTCGCGCTATGCGGACGACACCGCCACGGATCCGGACGTCGCCGCGCAGGGGATGAGCCGTCATCTGCTGAACCTGATCGAAGTGCAGACGCTCGAATCGCGCCGCGACAGCACGCGCTTCGAAATGGAAAACGTCGCCGACGCGCGCTACCTGAAAACCGTGCTCGCCGATGAAATCCTGCTGAACACGCCATGGTGCGGCCGCGAGCGCTGGACCGCCTATCTGCTCGAATCGACGCTGTTTCGCACCAATGTCGCCGGCGACCTCGTATTCAGCCGCATCGAGCAGTTGCTGTCGGATCGCGAGCCGTCGCGCCGCAACGTCGCGCGCCTTTATCTGTTCGCGCTGGCGATGGGTTTTCAGGGGCGTTTTCGGGGCGACGACGCGCAAACGCGGCTGCGCGGCTATCGCGAGGAACTGTACGAGTTCGTCTATCAGCGCCGCCCGGATCTGGGCGGGCGCGATCGCGTGCTGGCCGACGCCGCGTATGCGAACACGCTGTCGCACGTCGCGCCGCGCAAGCTGCCGACCGTCAGCCGCTGGACGATGATTTTTCTGCTCGCGGCGATCTCGCTGCTGGCGATTTCCGAGGTGCTATGGCTGTGGCAATCGTGGCCGGTGCGCGAGGCGTTGTCCGCCGATCCCGTCACGGGGGTGAGCCGGTGAACGCACGCATGTCGAAGAAGGTGAGCGCCGTTTGCCGCGCGCGGTTCGAAGCGCGCGCGCCCATGCAAATGCAGGCGCGGGCAGAGGGAGCGCGGGTATGTTGACGAGCAATCTGTTCCTGCTGTCCATTGCGGTGCTGACGCTGGTCGTCTGCGTGGTGCTCGGCGCGGTGCTGTATTTCGCGCTGCATGGCGCGCACAACAAGCAGGCCGCCGGCGCCGATCGCAAGATCGTGCGGCTGCGCTCGGATTCGCTGCGCAGCGCGTTTCGCGAGGCGGTCGAGCTGATCGAGGGCAATATCGCGTCGCGCGGCGAGCGCTACAACATTCCGTGGATCATGGTGCTCGGCGAAGGCGAGGACCCGCGTCCGCTGCCGATCGCGCAGGCCGGCGTCGCGAGCGTGCTGAGCGCGGAGGCGGCGAGCCCGGCGGCCACCCAGGGTATCTCGTGGCATTTCTTCGATCGCGGCATCGTCGTCGATATCAAGGCGGCCTATCTCGGCTCGCCCGAAGACGACGGCGATGAAAAACCATGGGACGAGTTTCTGGGCCTGTGCCGCAACTACCGGCCGCAGCGTCCGTTCGACTCGGTCGTGATCACGGTGCCGGCCGCGACGCTGCTCGCCGACGACACCGACGCGCAACTCGAACTCGTGCGCCATGCGAAGCTCGCGCATCGGCGCCTGTGGCTGGCGCAGAACCGCTTCGCGATGCGCTTCGCCGTGTATGTGGTGGTGACCGGCTGCGAATCGTTGACCGGCTTCGCGCCGTTCGCACGCGCATTGCCGGAGACCTTGCGCTCGAGCATGCTCGGCTGGTCGTCGCCGTACGATCTGTCCACCACCTATTCGTCGGACTGGGTCGATACCGCGATGCGCAGCATCATGCGTTCGGTGTCGGATTCCAGCGCCGAGCTGTTCGCGCTCGATGCCGGCCAGGTCGACGCGCGCGAGCTGCTGCTGTTGCCCTCGCGCATCGAGGCAATGGGTGCGCAACTGCAGCGCTATGTCGATGAGCTGCTGCGCGCGAGCGCGTATCACGAGCCGTTTTTCTTCCGCGGCATCTATCTGACCGGCGACAGCAGCGAGTTCGCGCAATGGAGCGCGCAGGGCGGCACGGCGTTGCGCGACCCGCTCGCCGCGCCGCGCGCGGACGCGGATCCGGCCGCGGCTCCGCTTGTGGCTCCGCTCCCGGCCGATGCCGCGTGGCCGGTGCCCGCCGACGATGCGCTCGACGGCCGGCGCGAGCCGGGCGGCTCGGTCAACGACCTGATGCTGCAGCCGGCGTTCCTGCGCGATCTGTTCGAAAAGAAAATCTTCTCCGAATACGGGCTGACGCGACCGTCGCGCTCGCAATATCTCGCGCGCCCGATGATGAACCGCGCGCTGCGCTGGGGCGGCATCGCGTTGCTGGGCGGCTGGGGTATCGGGCTCGTCGTCGCGACGGTTCAGCTCAGTCACCGCAATGGTGAGCTCGTTGCGGCGCTCGGCTCGCTGCACCGTAACGCGCAGGATCGCGCGATGGCCGCGCAGCAGGGCCTGGATTTGCCGGCGGACTGGTATCGCCGCAATGCGCTGTCGCTGATCGCGATGAACCAGCACCTGAAAACGGGCAGCGGCTGGGCGGTGTTGATGCCCGGTTCGTGGAGCGTGTTCGACGATCTGAACGTGCGCGTGACGGAGCGCTTCGAGCGCGAATTCGGCGAGATCGCGGTGGCGGCGCTCACGCGCGAGATGTACGCGCGCGTGAGTCAACTGAGCGGCGAAAGCCGCGATCCGAGCACCGGGCAGTTGATCATCGGCGACGACTGCACCGCCCCGGCGATGGCCCGCGGCGATGCGCCCGGCGCCGCGAGTCTGTCGATCGACGATCTGCCGCAAATGCGCGCATTGCAGCAATACGTCGGCTCGGTCGATCAGCTCGATGCCGCATTGCAGGCGCTGCAGCGTCTGCAAACGCCGTCGCCCGACAACGCGGACGCGCTGCGGCTGGTGGTGCGCTATGCGCTCGGCGCCGAGTTGCAGGGCAGCGTCGCCGGCACGTTGCCGTACTTCTATCGCAACCAGGATGTGCGCGGCATGCTGGCGGCCAACGCCGCCGGCAGCGTCAATCTGCCGGTGATCCAGCAGGCGCTGCGCTGCACGTTCGACAAGGGCGCGCAGCAGGTCAATAGCGCGCTGTTTGCGAACAACCCGCTGCTCGCGACCGAGCGTTCGATCGGCGGGCATCTGAACGATCTGTCGACCGGCAACGGCGGCGCGGCGAATTTCACGCAACTGAGCGGCAATGCGCGCGCGATCGTCGCGGGTATCGATGCGCAGCGCGATCTGCTCGCGTCGGGCAAGGGCGGCTGGCTGCGTCAGCCGCAGTTCACGCCGGGGCCGGTGTACGAGCGCACGCTTGCGCGCGCCGCGCAAAGCCGGCTGCTCGGGCCGGATCTGGCGTCGCAGGTGCGCGAGCGCGACGACACTGCGTTCCGCGCCTTCCGCGCCGAATTCGCGTTGCACGTGGACGCGCCGGACAGCGGCCTCGTATGGCTCGACAAGGACGCGCGCTATGCGGTGTCGCCGGGCCGCCAGGCGCTGCGCGACGGGCTGTCGAATCTGCTCGGCCAGCCGTTCATGAGCGCGCCGCGCGACCGCTCGCTGCCCGCGCTCACGCAGGGTTCGACGATCGTCTGGGACCGCGCGCAGCTCGATGCGGCGCTCGCGCTCGGCGACGTGCGCAAGCGCTTCATGACCGAGGGACTGACGAACCTGCCGGCGACCGTGCGGCCGTCGATCGAACAGGCGCTGAACGTGCAGTTCGCGCAGTTGATCCTCGATCAGACCGCGGCCGCCGCGGCCGTCACGCCGTCCTCGGGCGACACCGACAGCGCCGCGTTCGACGCGTCGCGCGCGCGCCTCGTGCGGATTCAGGCGCTGCTGACGGAAATGAACGCGAGCGCGCAGGTCGAAGAGCTGAACAGCCTGATGTCGCGCGACGCGCTCGCGCATCTGCGCCTCGTCGACGATGCGCTCACGCAGTCCGAGCTGTATGCGACGCGCGAAAGCGTGTCGTACGACGGCGCGCGCGGCGCCCGCTCGCCGGTGCTGGCCGCGTTCGGTGTCGCCGACGCGGGCGCGCTCGCGGCTTACCTCGACCAGCAGTCGGCCCGCGCGCTGTCGCTCGGCAAGGATGCGTCGGTGTTTCTCGGCGCGCTCGACGCGACCGACGCCGCATCGCCGCTCGCGCAGCGCTGGCAGGCGATCACCCGCGATCTCGAACGTTATCGCCTGAAAAATCCGAACAGCAGCCTGCTGCGGCTCGAGCAGTTCGTGATGACGGTGTCGGGCGATCCGGGCGCCGGCAACTGCATGGCGAAGTTCGGCGGGCGGCCCGCATCGAACGGTGCCGACGATTTCTTCGCCGCGTTGCATGCGCGGCTATACGAGCGTCTGCTGTCGCGTTGCAGCCAGAGCTATGTGTTCGATCTGCGTCAGCAATGGGACAGCTTCGCGGCCGCGTTCAACCAGAATCTCGCGGGCCGCAATCCGTTCGGCGGCGCGAATATGGTCCGTATCGCGAACCGCGCCGAACCGGGTTCGGCGGATTTCGGCGAGGTCGGCCAGGTGCTCAGGCGTTACGCGGCGGTATCGGAAACGTTCCATCTCGCGCATGCGGGCGCGGGCGGACAGAATCCGCTGACGAGCGCCGCAGTGCGCAGGTTCGTCGACAACTTCGATCAGGTGAAGACGCTGCTCACGCCGCTTTATCCGGGCGACGACGGCGCGCCGACCGGCTATGACGTGAGCATCGAGTTCCGCGCGAATCGCGACGCCGAGGTGGCCGCGAACCAGTTGATCGACTGGACGCTGTCGATCGGCGCGCAAAGCGTGTCGATGGCCGATCCGCCGCGCGCGCTGCACTGGGACTACGGCACGCCGGTCACGCTGGTGCTGCGCTTCGCGAAGAACTCGCCGCTCACCGCGCTCAACGATCCGCAGCAGCGCGCGTTGTCCACCGACGGACGCACGCTCACCTGGCAATTCGCGGATCCGTGGGCGCTGTTGTCGTTTATCGGCCGCCAGCGCGTCGCGGATTCGAGCCTGCGCGGCGACAGCGCGTCGCAACTGCTTGCGTTCGAATTCCCGCTCGGCACCGTCAGCCCGGCCGACCTGTCGCTGCTGCCGAAGCAGGCGCGCGGCCGCGCGTTCGTGCGCGTCACGCTGACCCCGGCCGGCAAGAAGACACCGCTGCCGTGGCCCGGCAGCTTCCCGGCGCGCGCGCCGGACTGGACCTCGCTATGAATCCGACGGACTCGATCGATCAGGCAGAGCTGGTGACGCCGTTCGGCGTCGATCTCGAAGTGCTGCTCGCGCCGGTCGCCGGTGAGGGTGAGGGTGAGGGTGAGGGTGAGGGTGAGGGTGACGGCGAGGGCTACCGAGCGGCGGGCGGGGCTGGCGTATCGCTGCGCTATGACGCGCTATATCAGCGGATTCGCGACGCCCGGCATCACGACGATGCGACGCTGCCGATGGGCGAATGGGAGCGGCCGCTCGTCAAGGCCGACTGGAAAACCGCCGCCGCGCTGTGCGGCGATGCGCTCGCCACGCGCAGCAAGGACTTCCAACTGGCCGCGTGGCTGTGCGAAGCGTGGACCCATCTGCATCGCGTCGACGGCTTTATCGCCGGCACGCGTTTGCTGGCCGCGCTGGTCGAGCGCTACTGGGACCACGCGTGGCCGCAAATCGAGGACGGCGACGCGGACGCGCGGATCGCGCCGTTCGTCTGGATGAATCAGGCGTTTGCGTTGATGTTGTCGCTGCATGTGCCGTTGATGATGATCGAAGGGCGCGATCCGGCCGAGGTCAATCTCGACGACTGGCAGCGTGTGATCCAGCTGGCGGACGACGATGCGCCGGGCGGCACGTTGACGCGCGAGCTGCTCGCGCAGCATCTGACGAAAGGGCGCAATCTCGCGCATCTGCGGGCGCTGCATCGGCAACTGGACGACGCGCAGCGCGCGTGGCGAACGCTGGTCGCGCTGCTCGACGACCGTCTGCATGACGACGGTCCGAATCTGCTGCGCGTGAGCGACGTGCTGGCGCGCCTCGCACGCGCGACGACCAGTCTGCTCGGCGACCATGCGTTGCCGCCGCTCGTGGCCGGCGGCGCGCACGCTGGGCTCGGCGATGGGCCGACGGCGGAGTCCGCGCGGGCGTCGGAGGCGAATGCGGATGTGGATGCCGACGCGTTTGCGCAACAGGGGGGAGCGGTGGAATCGGACCAATTCGCTGACGACTCGCGGCACGCCGCCGGCGGCCAGGTGGTGGCGGCGGCGTCGCTCGGGCAGATCGAAAGCCGCGCGCATGCGTATCAGCTGATCGAAATCGTCGCGCGGTATCTGGAGGAGCAGGAGCCGCACAGCCCCACGCCGTATCTGCTGAAACGGGCCGTGACGTGGGGGCAAATGCCGCTGGCGGACCTGATGCGCGAGATCGTGCGTACCGAGGGCGATCTGACGCGTTATCTCGCGCTGCTGGGCCTCGAATAGCAGCGCTGGCGCTTCCCGCATCCCGTCGATCCGGCATCGCCGCCGCGCGGTATGCTCATTGCTGGATCGATTGAATGACAGCAAACGACGACGCCGTCGCAGCCGGGTTCCGGCCGCGCGACGCCGGGATCGTCAGGAGGCTGCGATGAGCGATTTCAGCGAGGAGCGCGAGCGGATGGTCGAGCGGCAGATCGTCCGCCGCGGCGTGCATGATCCGCGGGTGCTCGCCGCAATGCGGCGCGTGCCGCGCGACGCCTTCGTCGCAGCCGACTGGCGGCCGTTCGCTTACGACGATGTGCCGTTGCCGATCGGCGGCGGCCAGTCGATCTCGCAACCGTTTATCGTCGCGAAGATGCTGGAGGCCGCCGAGCTGCATGCCGGCGATCGCGTGCTCGATATCGGCACGGGCTCCGGCTATGCGGCGGCCATCGCCGCGGAAATCGCCGCGCGGGTCGATTCGATCGAGCGCGATGCCGAGCTCGTCGAAGCCGCGCGCGAACGCCTGCTGCGGCTCGGCTATACGAACGTCGCGGTTTATCTCGGCGACGGCACCGCCGGTCTCGAAGAACATGCGCCGTATGACGCGATCGTCGCCGCGGCCGGCGCTCCGCACGTGCCCCAGGCGCTGCGCTCGCAGCTCGCGCGCGGCGGCCGCCTCGTGATGCCGGTCGGGCGCGCGCCGGACCGGCAACGGCTCGTGAAAATCGTGCGCGTGACCGAACAGAATTATGAAGAACACGCGTTCGGCGAGGTGAGATTCGTGCCGCTGGTCGGCGGCGACGGGTGGCCCGAGCGGGGCGGCTCGGGCGGGCGGTGGCCGGGGTGAGGACAGCGCGGTCCGATGAGCCGATGAAGCACGCTGTGCTGGCTGTCACGTGCCCGCGGGGGGATCGCTTATCGCTCAATCAATCGCTTAATCGCTTAATCGCTCGATCACGAGCGTCCTGATCCAGCGGTTCGCGTCGTGCGCGTCGAAATCCGCGTGTCAGTGCTCGTATGAGGACACGATCCGCGTCGCCGATCTGAAGACGCGCGCGAGCCGCTTCGAGCGGGTGCGCGGCGAGGTGCGCGTAGGCTCGGCGCAACTGCTGCGGATCGACGAGTTCATGCATCCGCGTATCGAGGAAGTCTGCGAAACCTTGCCCGCGGGGCTCGGCCGCTGGCTCGCGCGTCCGCACTGGGTGCATCGCGTGCTCGCGCGGCTGACCGCGACCGGGCGTGTGGTGCCGACGAGTTCGCTCGGCGGCTTCCCTGCTGCTGTATCTGCTCGCGCGCTGGCGCTGCGGGCGGCGCACGACGCTGCGCTATGCGCTGGAAACCGCGCGCATCGATGCATGGCTGAGGCGGGTGCGCTTGGCGGCCGCGACCGATCCGACGCTCGCGCTGGAGATCGCGCAGTGTCAGCGGCTCGTGAAGGGCTATGGCGATACGCATGCGCGCGGACTGAAGAACTACGAGACGCTGATGACGGTGGTCGATCGCCACGTTCGTACGCTTGCGCCGCAGGTGTTGCGCGAACTGCGGGAGAAGGCGCTGGCCGACGAGCAGGGTGTTCAACTGCGTGAACATCTGCGGCATTGCGGGTTTTCTGGCGAAGGGCAGGCGGGGTGACGCACTGGGATGACGGGTGATGGGTTCGAGGGGGGGGGGCCTGCAAACACCCGCGCATTACGTGCGTTACGTGCATTACGCGCGGCACGCACGAGGCGCGCGCTTGGCGGGCTCGGCGCGCTATCTTGACTTGTGGCTGAAGGCGCCGTCAGGATTGGCGTAAGGGTTCGCGTCCTTTCGCACGCCGGCCGGGCTGGGGTCGGACATGCCCATCTGCTCGCGCAGCGGCGCGGGCTTGTATTTGCCGGGCTTCGCGCCGGGCCTGATGTCTTCGAGCCCGCAGGCCCATGCGTCCAGCATGCGTTTGGCGACTTCGCGAAAATCAGGGTATTTGTCCGCGAGCTCGGACACCATCGGCGTAACCCGGTGAACCGCGGCCGACAGGCGCTCGACAGCGTCGCCCATCTCCGTCTTGCTCAGACCAAGCCGCGCACCACCGTAGGTCTGCAGCAGCGCTCCTGACGCCCAAACCCGCTTGCCCTTGATAGGCAGCGCCGGGATCGCCGTCGCATATTTCGGATAGGCGGTACCGCTCAGAACGTCGTAGACCGGTGCGAGCCGCACGTCATCGCGGCTGGTGTAGACGAGCGCGAAGTTCTTCAGGTGAGCATCCTGATTGTGGACTGCATAGTTCAGCAGCAACAGGCTGAAGAGCCGGAGGGCATTTTCCTTGAACGCGTCGCGCGTAACGTAGGTCCTGGTCAACCTCTCGAGCAGCTCGAGTGTGCCGTTGTACTTGTTGACGGGATCGAGGCCCTTCAGTGCGCAGTAGTCCTCCACCGCGAGCCTCTGTCCGTCGTGGGAGCGGTCAAAGCGTTGCACCGCCAATACCTGCCCGTCGTCGGACAGCCGCGTGCCGGGCACTTCGAGTCCGGCCTGGCGCGCGACCTCCAGGCACAGGTACTCGTTGATCGCGAGAGCTGGCAGATCATCGAAGCCCGTCTTCAGGATGTAGTCGTCGGTCCACGTTGTGGCCTTCTGTTGCAGCAGCGCCTTCGGCATAACCCCCGAGACGCCTTCTGTGATCCCGGTCTCGAGCAGACGCAGCAGGTTGTCGCGCGAGTCGCTCGACGCGAGCAGTTCCGCCATGTTGGCCTTGCTGGCGGCCTCCTCGACCGCCGCGCCTCGCGGCACGACCTGTACGCGGCCGATCGTGTTCGCACCCGTGAGCGCGAGCAGCCCGAAATCGCTCACGTCGGCATGCGGGCCGAGGTGGCGGATCATGATGTCCTTCTTGACACCCTCCGGAAGGTTCATCTGAAAAAACGGATGCAGCCGGGGCCACACATACGACTCTGCGCGCACGGGCATCAGCAGCGAAACCTGGTTCTCTTCCGCGACATCGGGCAGGTACGTGAAAACGAACTGCCCGCCCTCTTCGGTGAGCGTGCCGACGATCTGGCCTCGAACGTGGACGTCAAGGGGATTGCGGCTCATGATTTGTCCTCTGTCGCCTTGAGGCGTTGCACGGCACGCAGCCGCACGCGTCGGGACGCGCGTCCCGAACCGCTCGGCAGGTCTTCAGGGTCGTCCAGCACGTCGTCGAGAGTGCGTTGATGCCCGCGACGGCGCACGAGGATCTCGAGTCCGACGGCGTCAAACAGGCTGAGCATCTTGACCGCGCCCAGCTCGGGCAACGAGCCCGTCTCGAACAGGCTGATGCGCTCGCGCGGCAAGCCGCTCAGTTTGGCGACCTGTAGTTGTGTCAGTTTCGCAGCGAGCCGGGCTTCCCGGAACGCTTCACCTAGCTCGGCAAGGTTCATGTGATATATAGATCACGTTATTTCGTATCTGGGTGGTAGTGTATTGCATACATCACATTATGACGCCAAGTACATAGTAGATGTGATGTAAAGCATACATTATAGATATTTGGATCAAATATGTGATTTATACGTCACATTTCGAGCGCGCGCCCAACGTCTAGCCGAGCAACAGCAAGGCGTCCGCGAGCGAAAGTACCGTAGTGCGCGAATCGAATGCGGTAGAGAACAGATGTTGATGTACGACCTGAGCCGGGTCGTAGCAGCAATCCTTCACTATGTACAAGCGGAAATCCGCGCCGCTCGCATACGCTCGGATAGCCTGGACTGAAACGGAGATTGGCGAAATAAACGCCGACGCCTTTGGTCCGCGCCGCGCCGCAGAGCTTGCGCGTATTGGCAAGCAAAGCCGACGCGACCGATAGAAAGAGCTTGAGGATGTCGGTCTGATAGTGCATGACGATGAGCGCGGTTTGCGCCGACGCGATGGCCGGAAGCTGCGAACCTTCGCGCCGCGCGGACACACCGCGGATCTCGCTGTCCCCGCTGCGATGGGCACTCGAGCCGGTTGCCATCGTGCTGTCGAATGCGTTTTGCTGGTTCACGCCTGACCCCGCTCAATATCCGCTGGCAATACTACCGCCTCCGTTCACGATTCTCCTGTGCCCACACATCTCCATGCTCTGGAACACTGTATGAACATACAGTATTATCCGAACACGGACCGCCCGCTCAGGCGGTGTGCAATCGAATCAAGGAACAAAGCGAAGGAACGAGGCACGATGCCTGAACAACTGTGGTTGCCGGGGCTCGAGGCGCCGCCCCCGCTAACCGATGGACTTTTTTTCGCCGTTTTCCCCGACGCGAACACGGCGGCCGGTATCGCGAAGTTCGCGCAGCAGCTTTGCACGGAAGCGCGTGTGCGCAGCAAGCCGCTGGCGGCGAACCGTTTGCATGTCACGCTGCGGCATCTCGGCAACTTTGCGGGCGGCTTGCCCGACGCATATGTCGACGCAGCGAAGCAGGCGGCCGCATCGATCGCAATGGCGTCGTTTACGGTCGAATTCGACGCGGTCTTCAGTTTCGCGAAACGGCCCAGGCCTGGGCCGGCGGTGCTAGTGGGACAGGACGGCGTGCTCGGTTTGCATGCGCTTCACGATGCGCTCGAGGCGGCGTTGAAAAGCGCCGGTCTCGGGTCCGGCCCGGAGTTTACGCCCCACGTCACGCTCGCTTATGGGATGCCTTGGGCCGAACGCCGTCCGGCGGAGCCGGCGTGCTGGAACGTGCGGGAATTTGCGCTGGTGCACAGCCTGTTGGGGCGCACCAGGCATATCGTGCTCGCGCGTTGGCCATTGGCCGGCGCCGCGTGAAGCGAGCGGAACGGGCAGTCGCCGCGAGCCCGGAAGTGCGCTGCGCGCGCGGCGGATATGCGTCATTAGAAATGCACGCTGGTCCCGCATCCGCCGGCAAAGCCGCCGTTTCCACCCACACCGCCGCAAAATACGCCGCAGCCGCACAACAACGCCGACATGGTCAGCGCGGCTAACAGCGTGCGCACGCGCGTGATGCGGATGTCGCAGTAGCTGCCGATACGCGGCGCCCGCTTGCGCTGACGGGTGCGCCGCGCATCAGCGCCGATATTCCAATGCCTGAACGCCAAACAGCACCTCGAACCGGTTCGCCGCGGCCAAACGTCTAAAGAAAGCAAGGTAGCCTGCCGATAGCCAGATATCTCTCTTTCACTATGGCCGACCGGTAATGAACGTGCAAGGCATCCCCGGCATATCGCCGAACAGCGCAGCGAGCGGCGCGTCCTCGAAGCCGGCTCAGGGCACCGCCGCAAATCAGGCTCCCGCGGGCAGCGCGAACAACGCGTCCGGTTCGCCAACTTCGGCTACGGGTACGGTGTCCGGGTCGTCTGCGACACAGTCCGCGGACGCAGCGGGCGCCAGCGGATCGAGCAACAGCGATTCGGGTTCGATGAATGCCGGCGTGAAGGCACTCGAAGCGTTGATCAAAAGTTTGCAGGCGCAACTGACGGCAATCGAATCGCAGATTTCCGCGATGTCGCGGCGCAAGGCACCCGATGGCATGCCGGACGCGGGCGTCGCGACGCTGCAGACCGCGGTGAAAACGATCGAAGGCGCGATGGCGACCGCGGCGTCCGAACTTGCGGCGCTGATGATGAAACAGGGGCAGACGTCAGGTGCTTTGATCAACGAGCAGGCGTAACGCAAGTTTGCTCGACCATCGTCGGTTCCAGTCCACGTCGACCGTGCGCCAGCCAGGAAAAAATCGCCCGCCCGGGCCGCGTCGACGGGTAGCGCGATAGACTGAGCGCTCGTGCGCTCCCTGATAGAATGCACGGGCCGCAACGTGCTGGATTGCAGATGAAATTGCTTGATGCGCTTGTCGAACAGCGTATTGCCGCCGCCGCCGCGCGCGGAGAGTTCGACGACTTGCCGGGCGCGGGCGCGCCCCTTCTTCTCGACGACGATGCTCTGGTGCCGGAAGAGGTGCGGGTCGCCAACCGGATTCTGAAAAACGCGGGCTTCGTGCCGCCTGCCGTCGAGCAGCTTCGCGCATTGCGCGATCTGCAAACGGAGCTCGATGCCGTGAGCGATCCCGCCACCCGTTGCCGTTTGCAGGCACGCATGCTCGCGCTCGATATGGCGCTCGAATCGTTGCGCGGCGGCCCGCTGGTTCTGCCGCGCGAATACTGCCGCCGGATCGCCGAACGTCTGTCGGAGCGGGCCGGCAATACCGATGCGGCCGAAGCGGGTTCGCAGTGAATCCACCTTTCATCCATGGCGACGCGGTGGACGCTTCGGGACAGCCCGACGCCGCACCTGCAACCACAGCCGCCGCGACGCCCACCATCCCGACCGGATCGCCCGCTGTCTCCGAACGAGACCTGCGCTTCATGGCGCTCGCCCAGGCGGCCGCCGAACAGGCGCGCGCCGCCGGTGAAGTGCCGGTTGGCGCGGTGCTGGTGCGCGGCGACGAAGTGATCGCGACGGGCTTCAATCATCCGATCGGCGCGCACGATCCGTCCGCGCACGCGGAAATGGTCGCGTTGCGCGCCGCCGCGCAGGCGCTCGAAAATTACCGTCTGCCGGGCTGCGAACTGTATGTGACGCTGGAGCCGTGCCTGATGTGCGCGGGCGCGATCATGCACGCGCGGATTGCCCGCGTCGTGTTCGGTGCGCGCGATCCGAAAACCGGCGCGTGCGGCAGTGTCGTCGATGCATTCGCGAATCCGCAACTGAACCATCACACGGCAGTGAGCGGCGGGGTGCTCGAAGCCGAATGCGGCGCGGCGCTCAAGTCGTTTTTCGCGGAACGGCGCCGCGTGGGCCGCGCAGCGCGCGCGGCGGCACGCGGCGACGAATCACCCGACACCGCGCCGCTCCAGCACAACACGATCCCACGGACTTCGCCATGACCGCTCATCGCACCATCGAACTGATCGCGCCGTCCGGATATCCGCCTGATCCGCAGGTGCTGCATCGCGCGTTGCATCGTCTGCGCGCGCAGGGGCATCACGTCGACGGCGAGGATGCGGTGCGGCGCCGCTACCAGCGCTTTGCCGGCACCGACGGCGAGCGCGCGGCCGATCTGAACCGGCTCGCCGATCCGTCACGCGATCTGCCCGACGTGGTGCTCGCGGTGCGCGGCGGCTACGGCGCGGTGCGCATCCTGCACGGCCTCGATTACGAAGGGCTGCGGCGTCGTCTCGCCGATCAGCCGATCGCGTTCGTCGGGCACAGCGACTTCACCGCGATCCAGCTCGCGCTGCTCGCGCGCGCCGGCGTGAAGACCTTCGGCGGCCCGATGCTGATCAGCGATTTCGGCGCCGAGGAACTCAGCGAATTCACGATGCGGCACTTCTGGTCGGCGATCTCGAAACCGACGCTGACGGTGACGGGCAGTGCGCCGCAAGCGCAGCCGGTCGACGTCTCCGGGATGCTGTGGGGCGGCAATCTGGCGGTGATCGCGTCGCTGGTCGGCACGCCGTACATGCCGCCGGTGCAGGGCGGCATCCTGTTTCTCGAAGACGTCAACGAGCAGCCGTTCCGGATCGAACGGATGATCTATCAACTGCATCTGGCCGGCATTCTCGCGCAGCAACAGGCGTTGGTGCTCGGCGACTTTTCCGGCGGCAAGTTCTATGAGTACGACAACGGTTACGACCTGCACGCGATGATCGAGCAGGTGCGCGCGCTGATCGGCATTCCGGTCGTCACCGGGCTGCAGTTCGGGCATATCCACAATATGCTGACGCTGCCGGTCGGCGCTAACGCGCATCTCGTCGCCGATGCGCGGGGGTTCAGGCTGACGTTGTCGGACTATCCCTGTCTTGCGTGATTCACACGAGGGAAGGGCGGCGGGCGGGCAGCAGCCCGCTTTTTTTAAGCGCTCAACACGCAACTAATCGTCGGTTTTTCAAACCCCGCCGCGCTCCACTTCATCGCCGATGTTTTCCGTTTTTGTTGACAAAAAGCCGGCCCACGACAAATCGATCTGGACGGCCTCTCACACCGAGATCCCCGTCGGACGGCCCGTCAGCCTGATGTCGGCGTGCTGTCCGACAACAAATCTCAAAAAAATTGTCGAAACTGGACGCAAAAATTGTTGACAATATTTGTGTCCATCCTATGATGATCAACATACCGAGACGCACATCATGTCCGACACCGAATCCACCGCGAACAGTTCGAAACCCGAAGCGATCGCCGAGCGCATCCGCGCGGCGATCCTCGAGCATCGGCTGGCGCCGGGCGCGAAGCTGACCGAAGCGCAGCTATGCGAAGTATTCGGCGTCAAGCGCGGGCCGATCCGCCAGGCGTTGACGCAACTGGCGGGCGAGCGGCTCGTCGATCTCGAGCCGAATCGCGGCGCGTTCGTCGCGAGTCCGTCGCTGCAGGAGGTGCACGAGGTGTTCGAAATGCGCCGCATCATCGAGCTGGCGGTCGTCGAGAAAATCTGCAACGGTCACGGTGTACGGCGTTTGAAGAACATCAGCGGGATGATCGGGCGCGAGCGCAAGGCGTTCGAAACGCGCGATTTTCCGGCGTGGATCCGGTTATCGGGCGAGTTTCATACGGAGCTCGCGAACCTGACCGGCAATACGGTGCTGTGCGATTGCCTGAATGGACTGGTCGCGCGTTCCACGCTGATTTCCGCGCTGTACGAGTCGCTGGGGCGCAGCCCGTGCTCGTTCGAAGATCACGAAGCGATTATCGCCGCGCTCGACGCCGGCGATGCGAAAGAGGCCGCGGCGTTGATGTCGCGCCATCTGCAAAGCGTCGAGTTGAAGATGCTGGAGCGCCCCGCGCGGGGGGCGGCGGATTTGCACGAAGTATTCGGCGCATTGGCGCCGCGCGAAATATCGACGGAGACAGCCAAAGCCGGTTCCACCGAAGGCTGAGGCAATTGGCAAACCGCTCGCAGGTGAGCGCTACACGGAGCGCTACACAGAGCATTAAGCGGGCGCGAGGCAAGCGGCAAACAGGCTGCGCATCGGCAGCAAATAAAGCGGCAAATAAAGCACGGCAAATAAAGCGGCAGACGCACCCGTTCGTGGCGCGCGCCGCAGCACATTGAACTGAACTCGATCACGCATGGCAAGGCAGTGCTTTCATCGGCGCCGCCGGCCTGAACACGCACGTCCGTCGCCCACGCGACGGAATTCGGGTAGTGACGCATCGCCGGCAATCCGCGGCGGCCTGCGATGCGATAACCACAAGTACTTCAGTACGGAGACACCGCGGCACGGCCATGACCTGACGCCGACCCGTTCGACCCATCGAGGGCGGCGGGCGAGCGACCGGCAGCGCCGTTGCAACGTCCGCCGATCCGATATCGGCGGTCCCTATCCCAAGGAGGAATCATGGCTCAGTTCAGTGCAGCGCCAGACAGTCACTCAATGCCCAGCTACAAGGACGGCGCCCCGCAGGCCGATTCATCGATGCCGGCCGGCTATAGCGAGCGGCTTTACAACGAAGACCTCGCGCCGTTGCGCGCGCAGAGCTGGACCGCGTACAACATCTTCGCGTTCTGGATGTCCGACGTGCATAGCGTCGGCGGCTATGTGTTCGCGGGCAGCCTGTTCGCGCTCGGCCTGACGAGCTGGCAGGTGCTGATCGCATTGCTCGTCGGCATCACGATCGTCAATCTGCTGTGCAATCTGATCGCGAAGCCCAGTCAGGCGAACGGCGTGCCGTATCCGGTCGCATGCCGCGCGACCTTCGGCGTGCTCGGCGCGAATGTGCCGGCGGTGATCCGCGGCCTGATCGCGGTCGCGTGGTACGGGATTCAAACCTATCTGGCGTCGAGCGCGCTGGTGATCGTCGTGTTGAAATTCGTGCCGCAGTTGCTGCCGTATGCGGACGTGCACCGGCATGGCCTGTTGGGGCTGTCGACGCTCGGCTGGGCCGGCTTCATGCTGCTGTGGGTGTTGCAGGCGCTGGTGTTCTGGCACGGCATGGAGACGATCAAGAAGTTCATCGACTTCGCGGGTCCGGCCGTTTATGTGGTGATGTTCATTCTCGCCGGCTACATGGTGTATCGCGCGGGCTGGCGCAATATCGGCATCAACCTCGGCGGCGTCAAGTATCACGGCATGGAAGTGCTGCCGGTGATGATCACCGCGATCTCGCTGGTGGTGTCGTACTTCTCCGGACCGATGCTGAACTTCGGCGATTTCTCCCGCTACGGCAAGAGCTTTCGCAGCGTGAAGCGCGGCAATTTCTGGGGCCTGCCGGTCAACTTCCTCGCGTTCTCGCTCGTCACGGTGATCACGACCGCGGCCACGCTGCCGGTGTTCGGTGAGCTGATCACCGATCCGGTCGAAACAGTGGGCCGCATCGACTATCCGCTCGCGGTCATTCTCGGCGCGTTGACCTTCACGATCGCGACGATCGGTATCAACATCGTTGCGAACTTCGTGTCGCCGGCCTTCGACTTTTCCAACGTCGCGCCGCGTCTGATCAGCTGGCGCGCGGGCGGCATGCTCGCGGCGGTTGCATCGGTGTTCATCACGCCGTGGAACCTGTTCAACAATCCGGCGGTGATCCATTACACGCTCGACGTGCTCGGCAGCTTCATCGGACCGCTGTACGGCGTGCTGGTGGTCGACTATTACCTGGTCAAGCGTCAGAAGATCGTGCTGGACGATCTGTACACGGTCGAGCCGAACGGCAGCTACTGGTATCGCAACGGCGTGAACTATCGCGCGGTCGCCGCGTTGCTGCCGGCCGCATTGATCGCGGTGATCTGCGTGATGGTGCCGGGGCTCGACGGCTGCGCGAATTTCTCGTGGTTCATCGGCGCGGGGCTCGGCGCGGTGTTCTATCGCCTGCTCGCGCGCTGAACCGCATCGGGTTGTCAGCGGGCTTGTGCCGCGGCAACAGCACATCGCAGCACATCGAACTGGAGTCATCATGCGCATCAAACTGATCAATCCCAACACGACCCGGCGCATGACCGAGGCGATGGGGCGCTGCGCGCGCGACGTCGCCGCGCCCGGCACCGAGGTGATCGCGGTCAATCCGACGATGGGGCCGCCGTCGATCGAAGGCTATTACGACGAGGCGTTGGCGACCCCCGGTCTGCTCGCCGAGGTCGCGGCGGGCGAGCGCGAAGGCTGCGACGGCTATGTGATCGCCTGCTTCGGCGACCCGGGTCTCTATGCGGCGCGCGAGCTGGCGAGGGGACCTGTGATCGGCATCGCCGAGGCGGCGATGCACGCGGCGAGCGTGCTCGCGCCGGGTTTCTCGGTCGTGACCACGCTGGCGCGCACCTGCGGGATGGCCTGGCATCTGGCCGAGCGCTACGGGATGAAGCGCTTTTGCCGCAACGTGCGCGCGACCGATGTCGCGGTGCTCGATCTCGACCAGCCGGGCTCGGCCGCGCGCCGCATCATTCTCGACGAATGCCGGCGCGCGCTCGGCGAGGACGGCTCGGACGCAATCGTGCTCGGCTGCGCGGGCATGGCCGAGCTGTGCGCCGAGATCGAGGACGCGCTCGGCGCGCCGGTGATCGAAGGCGTGACCGCGGCGGTGAAATGGACCGAGGCGCTGGTTGCGCTGCGGCTATCGACGGCCAAGCGCGGCGACTACGCGCGGCCGCTCGCGAAGCGCTACGACGGCGCGCTGGCGCCGTTCAGCCCCGCTGCGGACGACGCGGCCCTTGCGCGCGGCGCCGGGCAGCCGTTGCCGGATGCGACGGAGCGGCGCGCGGCGCTCGCGCAGGACGACGCCGGCGCGACGCGGGTAAACGCGTAACACCTCGGCCTCGCACATACATTCTGCGTAACACGCACTATCTGGCGTGCTGTATGGGCGCAACGGGGCCTTTTCGCTACACTGGTTCAACTCACGGCGGCGGCTTTGGCGGATGTTGAAAAGCTCGTGGAAGCTGCCGCTCAAACAGGTTTTCAGGTGGTGGGCGGGGTGATTGCCCGCCACCGCCGGCGAACCGGTTGGAGCCACGCGCGCATGCATTCGCGCACGTCCGTCCACACCCGCGGCTCGCCCACGCTTCACGCGTTTTTTTGGTCCCGTCACTACGCCTTCGTCAAACCATGCCACTCGACCCGAACTACCCCCGCGATCTGACCGGCTACGGCCGCCACCCGGTGCACGCGAACTGGCCGGGCCGAGCGCGTATCGCGGTGCAATTCGTTCTGAACTACGAAGAGGGCGGCGAAAACTGCGTGCTGCATGGCGACGCCGCGTCGGAACAGTTCCTGTCGGAGATCGTCGGCGCGGCCGCGTATCCGTCGCGCCATATGAGCATGGAGTCGATCTACGAATACGGCTCGCGCGCGGGCGTGTGGCGCATCCTGCGCGAATTCGAAAAACGCGCTCTGCCGCTGACGATATTCGGCGTCGGCATGGCGATCGAACGGAATCCGGAAGTCGCGCGCGCCTTCGTCGAGCTCGGCCACGAGATCGCGTGCCACGGCTATCGCTGGATTCACTATCAGGACATATCGCCGGAGCAAGAGGCCGAGCATATGCGTCTCGGCATGGAAGCGATCGAGCGCGTGACTGGCGTGCGTCCGCTCGGCTGGTACACCGGCCGCGACAGCCCGAATACGCATCGCCTCGTCGCCGAATACGGCGGCTTCCTGTACGACTCGGATTACTACGGCGACGACCTGCCGTTCTGGATGAACGTCGACGTGGCCGGCGGCAAAAAGGTGCCGCAACTGATCGTGCCGTACACGCTCGACACCAATGACATGCGCTTCGCGAGCCCGCAAGGCTTCAATACCGCGGATCATTTCTTCACCTATCTGCGCGACGCATTCGACGTGCTGTACGAAGAGGGCGCCGAAGCGCCGAAGATGCTGTCGATCGGCATGCACTGCCGGCTGCTCGGCCGGCCTGGGCGCTTTCGCGCACTGCAGCGTTTTCTCGATCACATCGAACGGCACGACCGCGTGTGGGTCACGCGGCGCGTCGACATCGCGCGGCACTGGCGCGACACGCATCCTTATTAATCCGATTACCAACCAGACAACCGCGAGGCGGCGGCATGAAGGCGATGCAATACACCCTGGACCAACTCAACCGTGTCTCCACCGACGCGTTCGTCGCGGCGTTGTCGGGGATCTTCGAGCACTCGCCGTGGGTGGCGGAGCTCGCCGCGCGCGAGCGGCCGTTTGCAAGCGTCGACGAACTGCATCGCAAGATGTCGGCGATCGTCGAGTCGGCCGGCGGCGACCGGCAACTCGCGCTGATCAACGCGCACCCGGAGCTGGCCGGCAAGGCGGCGGTGCGCGGCGAGCTGACCGCCGAGTCGACGCGCGAGCAAAGCGGCGCGGGCCTCGCGCAATGCACGCAGCAGGAGTTCGACAGGCTGCTCGCGCTGAACCACGCGTATCGCGAGAAATTCGGCTTTCCGTTCATTCTCGCGGTGCGCGGCTACGACCGTCACGGCATCATCGCGAACTTCGAAGCGCGCGTGAACAATAGCCGCGCGGACGAGTTGCGCGCGAGCCTCGATCAGATCTATCGCATTGCGCGTTTCCGGCTCGACGAGTTGATCGACGCGTAACGCGCGCTGTAGCGTTTTCCCGGCGTTTTCCGAGCCTCAACCGATATCAAGGACGAACAAGATGGCACTTCCGACTCTCGACCCCAACGCACCGGAATTCACGCGCCGCTACGTGAACCTGGCGGATCCGCGTCTGGGCGCGCAGGCGCTCGAGGCCAGCGACGACTTCTTCGCGCCGAAGGACCGCATGCTGAATCCGGAGCCCGCCGTCTTCATTCCGGGCAAGTACGACGACAACGGCAAATGGATGGACGGCTGGGAAACCCGCCGCAAGCGCACGAGCGGCTACGACTGGTGCGTGGTCAAGCTCGCGCGCCCGGGCGTGATCAAGGGGCTCGACCTCGATACCAGCCACTTCACCGGCAACTTCCCGCCGGCCGCATCGGTGGAAGCCGCGCGCGTCGTCGACGGCGCGCCGAACCAGGCGACGCAATGGACCGAGATCGTGCCGTCCACTACGTTGCAGGGCAATAGCCACCACTACCTCGAAGTCGCCGACGCGAACGCGTACACGCATCTGCGCGTGAACATCTATCCGGACGGCGGCATCGCGCGTCTGCGTGTGTATGGTCAGCCGCAGGTCGACTGGGCCGGCGCGAGCCGCACCGAACAATTCGATCTGGCCGCGATGGAAAACGGCGCGTATCTGGTCGGCGCGAACAATCAGCACTTCGGCGCCGCATCCACGTTGCTGATGCCGGGCCGCGGCGTGAACATGGGCGACGGCTGGGAAACGCGCCGCCGCCGCGAGCCGGGCAACGACTGGGCGATCGTCGCGCTCGCGCAGCCCGGCGTGATCCGCAAGATCGAAGTCGACACCGCGCACTTCAAGGGCAACTATCCGGATCGCTGCTCGATCCAGGCCGCGTACGTGAAGGGCGGCACCGACAGCTCGCTCGTCACGCAGGCGATGTTCTGGCCGGTGCTGCTCGGCGAACAGAAGCTGCAGATGGACAAGCAGCATTTCTTCGAAAGCGAGATCGCGGCGCTCGGGCCCGTTACGCACGTGCGCTTCAACATCTATCCGGACGGCGGGGTGTCGCGTCTGCGTCTGTGGGGTACGCTCGAATGAAAACGCTCGCCATCGAACCGCTGACGAAAGCCGCGTTCGCCGCCTTCGGCGACGTGATCGAACTCGAAGGCGCGAAGCAGATTCCGATCAACCTCGGCACGACGATGCGCTTTCACGATCTCGCGAAAGTGGACGTCACCGACGAGAACGGCCGCACGCTGGTGAACCTGTTTCGCGGCCAGCCGCGCGCGCTGCCGTTCGAGGTGAAGATGCTCGAGCGGCATCCGCTCGGCAGCCAGGCATTCGTGCCGCTGAACGACAAGCCGTATCTGGTCGTCGTCGCGCCCGCGGGCGAGCTCGACGCGACGAAGATTCGCGCGTTCGTCACGAGCGGCTGGCAGGGCGTCAACTATGCGAAGGGCGTGTGGCACCATCCGCTGATCGCGTTGGGCGAGGTCAGCGACTTTATCGTCGTCGATCGTGGCGGGGACGGGCTCAATCTGAACGAGCAGGATCTGGCCGAGCCGGTGTGGCTGACCGAAGATGCGTTGAGTGCGGTGGCGGTTTGATGGCGGATGCCGCGGGGTAGTCCGCGGCGCTGACGTTATTGATTGATGAAAAGCCCATGGCTTATGCCGTGGGCTTTTTTCGTCCATGGGATTGGCGAGGCACAAGTGCCGCGTCGGATTCGGCGCTCCCGATTACCTGCGCCTGCCAAGCAGCGGCGAATGTCCGATCACTTCCCGCGCCCGCTCGGGCGGCTCGGGCGCCGAAAACCCCGCTGCGTCGATCGCCGGTTTGAGGCCCTTGAACTGAACGCTTTTCTTCGGCGAGCGCAGCGATGCCATGCCGTCGTCCCACGCATGCAGCATCTGTTTCGCTACCGCGCGCCACTGCGGTTCGTTGCGCGCCGCTTCGATCAACTCATGGCCGACGGCGACCGCCGAATCGCACAGTGCTTCGACCATCTGCGCATACTGGCGCGGCGCGATGCCCATGCGCGTGTTGAAAAAGCGTTCCAGCGTTTTGCCGGCCGCCCAGGTCTTGCGTCCGTCGATGGCGAGTCCCGGCGGATTGGCCGCGAAGCGCGGGTAAGCCTGCGTGGTCACGACATCGTAGACCGGCGTGAACGCGACATCGTCGATCGACGTGTAGAACAGCGCGACGTTCTTGGTATGACAGTCCGCGTTGCGCACCACGTAATTCGTCAGTAGATGCCAGCCGAGCTGCTGCAGTTGCGCGCGCATCGTGTCGCGATCGAGCAGATAGGCGCGTGCGGCGTTGAGCATTTTCTCGCTGGTCGCATTGTATTTTTCGTGCGGCGGCAAACCCAGCAGACCGCATAGATCTTCGACGCCATAGAGCGGCAGTCCCTGCGCGTCGACATCGAAACGCTCGACGATCAGCGCGCGGCCATCGTCCGACATCTGCGTGCGCGCGACCGGTGCGACGCCCAGCCGGTCGAGCACGCGCATCGAATAGAACTCGTTGAAGCCGAGAAAAGGGGGGTTGTCGTCCGAGCCCTTGACGATGTGACGGCTCGTGCGGATCGTCGGCTTGCCGAGCTGCAACGGCGCCGCCGCGGCCAATTGCGTTTCCGGCGCGATGAATTTCGGCACCACGCCTGAGATGGCGGCGCGCGCATATTCGCGCACGAGTTGAGCGAAATGCTCGGCGGAGTTGTCGCCGTGCAGGATGTGCTGGACGTCGAGCGCCTGCAGCTCGGTGCCCGGCGCGACGCCTTCCGGGGTCACGGTGACGCGGCCAATGCCCATTGCGCCGACCACGGCGAGCAACGACAGATCGGTGCCGTCGAGCAATGGCCCGAACTGCTCGCGGATCAGATTCAGCAGATAGCCTTCGGGCAGGTTCTGGCGGAAAAACGGATGCAGGTCGCGCGGCCAGCGCCATGCCTGCTCGCGCACCGGCATCGTCAGGCTGACGAAGTCGGCGGCGTTCGCGTCGCGGTTGTATTTGAGGACATAGTCGTCGCGCTCGCGAAACAGTGTGGCGACGTTTTTGCCGAGCACCTGGACGTCGAGCTTCATCGGGGCGCGTCCGGGTTGCGCTGTTCGGCGAGGATGTCTTCGAGCGTGCGCCCGTGTCCGTGCGCGACGAACTTCAGATCGTAGCCGGCAGCTTCGAGCAGCCGCACGAGCACGGCTACGCTCATATCGTTTCTGGCGAGTGTTTCCATGCGCGCGACCGTGGTGCGGGCCACGCCTGCGCGGCGCGCCAGTTCGTCCTGCGACAGCTTGCTGTCGTGGCGGACCGCCTTGAGCATGTCCGCGACGTCCGCGAGATTGGTCATATGTAGCCCCAGGGCGTCAATTTTGACGCTTTGACAGCATATGGTAGCCCAAGGGGTACAAAAAGGTAGTTTAATTTGTGCCCTTTGGGCTACATTTTTTGCGTATTTCACAAAATTTGTAGCCCTGCGGCGACAAAACGGCGAGCCTGCCGACAAACTTTGTCACATAGTGACCGATCTCACTTCGGCCCTTACTTCGCCGCGCCGCCTTCGAACCACGCAGCGATCTTCATCCGCTCTTCATCGGTCATATGCGTGACGTTGCCAAGCGGCATCGCCTTCAGCGTGACCGCCTGCTGATAGATGCGCTGCGCGTTCTGCGAAATTTCGTCCGGCGTATCCATCAGCACGCCAGCCGGTGCGCTGCCCATCAGCGTTGGATGCGCGGAGTGGCACGCGACACAGCGCTGCTGCAGCACCGGCGCGATGTCGGCGACCTTCAGCGCCGGCGCATTGGCGGCCTGCGCCTGCGGCACCACCGGCCGCGGCATCGTCCAGACGAGGGCGGTGCACATCAGCACGACGCCGACGAGCGGCAGATACCACAGCACCTGGCCGCGATGGCGCATCACGAAGAACTGACGGATCAGCGCGCCGGCCAGCATGATCACGACCAGCACCGCCCAGTTGTACGGATGCGTATAGGTCATCGCGTAGTGGTTCGACAGCATCGCGAACACGACCGGCAGCGTGAAATAGGTGTTGTGCACCGAGCGCTGTTTGCCGCGCTTGCCGTAGATCGGGTTCGGCGTGTCGCCCTTGAGCATCGCGTCGACCATCTTGCGCTGGCCCGGAATGATCACGAAGAACACGTTGGCCGACATGATCGTCGCGAGCATCGCGCCCATGATCAGATACGCGGCGCGGCCGGCGAAGATATGGCACGCGAGCCATGCGGCGATCAGCACGTACGCGCCGACGCAGATGCCGAGCAGTTTGTCCCGGTTGCCGAGCATCCGGCACAGCGAGTCGTAGACGATCCAGCCGGCGGCGAGAAAGCCGATCGCGGAGGCGACCGCGACCACCGGACCCATGTCGAGCACGTTCCTGTCGATCAGATAAGTGGTCGGCGAGAACAGATACAGCACCGTGAACAGACTGAAGCCCGACAGCCACGTCGTGTACGACGGCCATTTCGACCAGTGCAGGTCTTCGGGCATTTCGGGCGGCGCGACCGTGTACTTCTGCATGTTGTAGAAGCCGCCGCCATGCACGTGCCACAGCTCGCCGAACACGCCGCGGCGGCGCTGGTTCGGGTCGGTCGGCGGCGTCAGGCTGTTGTCGAGCGCGACGAAATAGAACGATTCGCCGATCCATGCAATCGCGGCGATGACGTGGAACCAGCGGATCGCCAGGTTCAGCCAGTCGGTAATAAAGCCTTCCATGAAACTCCTCCACTTCTGATTCGTTGTGCGCGCTCTGACGGCCGGATATCGCGGCGTTCGGCGCACGGTCCGCGGACTCGAACGCGTCGGGCGCCCGCTTTTACGGATACGTTTTTATGGTTTGGGGATGGGGCTCGCGCGGTCGTGCCGCGGATCCCGATTAACGGATGCCGCCACGCTCGATGCCCCCTGGCTGCTCGCGAGCGCGGCTAGCTGCCCCGATACGTGCTGTACGACCACGGCGATACCAGTAGCGGCACGTGATAGTGCGCGCCGGCATCGGCGACGCCGAAGCGCAGCACCACGCGATCGACGAAACGCGGCTCGGGCACCTTCGTGCCGATCGACGCGAAATAGTCGCCCGCGCCGAACACGAGTTCGTATTCGCCGGCGACGAGCGCCGCGCCTTCGAGCAGCGGTTCGTCGCAGCGGCCATCGCTATTGGTGACGGTCGTTTTGAGTGCGCGACGCGTGTCGCCCGCGAGCGCGAAGAGTTCGACCTTGATGCCCGCGCCGGGACGGCCGTTCGCGGTGTCGAGCACGTGGGTAGTGAGCTTGCCCATTCGCAATTGTCCTTGTGTAAATGCGAGGTGTCGGCGGCGTCCCGATCCATTACGTTTGCGGCGGATCGAGGCTCCACGTCAGTGGCTACATACCCGTCGGCGAACTGAAGCGAGCGCCGTGATGGCCATTGTAGAAAGGATGGCCCATCCGGCGCGCGAGCGATAGGAAAGATAAGCATTGGCGCATGATGCCAGGCGGCCTGGCCGCCGCCGCGCGTCGGCATGCGAGTCGGCATGCGGGCGCCCGGGCGGCGTGCGGGCCGGCCGGCTCATCGTACCGGCATCAAAAAGGGACCACTATATCGGCAGCCTGAACCCGGGTATCGCGAGCGCGCTAATTGTCAGCGGGATTTTGGCTGGTGAAGGTGAGGGCTGTGCGGCGCGGCTCGCGAATCCAGGGCGATTCGAGCGCGGCGCCCACCCCGAAGACGGCGCCACCACGCTGGGTAACCGGGCCCATCGCGTTCGACGAAAACGCGGCGGCACGGTTCGCGTGCCGCCGCATCGCGTTCGAACGGCTTTGCATGCAGGCAACTCTGGCGGAGAAGACGAATGACGATGAACGAAGCAGCGAACAGGCCGGGCAGGACGATGCTGGTCAAGCACGCGGACGTGCTGGTCACGATGGACGGCGAGCGGCGCGAGTTGCGCGACGGCGCGCTGTATATCGAGGACAACCGCATTGTCGCGGTCGGTTCGACCGCGCAGATGCCGCCGGGCGCCGACGAAGTGCTCGACCTGCGCGGCCATCTGGTGATTCCCGGCCTCGTCAACACGCATCACCACATGTACCAGAGCCTCACGCGCGCGATTCCCGCCGCGCAGAACGCGGAGCTGTTCGGCTGGCTCACGAATCTCTACAAGGTGTGGGCGAACCTCACGCCGGAAATGATCGAAGTCTCGACGCTGACCGCGATGACCGAGTTGCTGCTGTCCGGCTGCACGACGTCGAGCGACCATCTGTATATCTATCCGAACGGCAGCCGGCTCGACGACAGCATCGCCGCGGCGCGGCGCATCGGCATGCGCTTTCACGCGGCGCGCGGCAGCATGAGCGTCGGCCGCAAGGATGGCGGCTTGCCGCCCGATGCGGTGGTCGAGCGCGAGGCGGACATCCTGACGGACACGCAGCGTCTGATCGAGACGTATCACGACGACGGCCGGTACGCGATGCTGCGCGTGGTCGTCGCGCCTTGCTCGCCGTTTTCGGTGAGCCGCGATCTGATGCGCGAATCGGCGCTCATGGCGCGCGAATTCGGCGTGTCGATGCATACGCATCTGGCGGAAAACTTGAACGATGTCGCGTACAGCCGCGAGAAATTCGGCATGACGCCCGCGCAGTACGCGCAGGACCTCGGCTGGGTCGGCCGCGACGTCTGGCATGCGCACTGCGTGCAACTCGACGACGCGGGGATCGAGCTGTTCGCGCGCACCGGCACCGGCGTCGCGCATTGTCCGTGTTCGAACATGCGGCTCGCCTCGGGCATCGCGCCGGTTAAACGGATGCGGCTTGCGGGCGTGCCGGTGGGGCTCGGCGTCGACGGCTCGGCGTCGAACGACGGCGCGCAGATGGTCGCCGAAGTGCGCCAGGCGCTGCTGTTGCAGCGCGTCGGTTTCGGTCCCGATGCGATGAGCGCGCGCGAGGCGCTGGAAATCGCGACGCTGGGCGGCGCGCGCGTGCTGAACCGCGACGACATCGGCGCGCTCGCGCCCGGCATGGCCGCGGATTTCGTCGCGTTCGATCTGAATCAGCCGCTGTTCGCCGGCGCGCTGCACGATCCGGTCGCGGCGCTGGTGTTCTGTGCGCCGTCGCAGGTCAGTCATAGCGTGATCGACGGCAAGGTGGTGGTGCGGGATGGGCAGTTGACGACGCTCGAACCCGGGCCGCTGATCGAGCGGCATAACCGGCTCGCGCGGGCGCTGTACGAGGCGGCGGTGTAGGGAGGCGGAAGGAAACAAGCACGCGGCGCCGGTGGCGTCCGCACGATGTCGTGTTTTCGTGTGGACGCCGCCCGCGCCGCATGCGGCATCAAGGTTTATCGATCAAGGTTTTGGTCGCCTCGGCGACCAGCCCGCGCAGCCAGCGCACTTCGTCGGAGTAATGCACGCGCTCGTGCCACAGCTGGTAGTACTGCATCGGCGGAAAATCGAGCGGCGCGGGCACCACGGTAAGCGGCAGGAACTTCGCGTAGTAATCGGCAAAGAGGCGCGTCGTCGTGAAGATCAGGTCGGACTTGATCAGCACGTACGGCGCCAGATTGAAGTACGGCAACGTGACGACCACATGGCGCTTCAACCGCTCGCGCGCGAGATGAACATCGATCGCGCCGCGCTGGCCGACCGAGTACGGCGTCGGCGCGAGATGCGGCGCGTTCAGGTATTGGTCGAGCGTGAGCCCGCCGCGCCTGGCGAACAGATGCGTGTTGCTCATCAGGCAGACGATCTGATCGACGAACAGGTTCGACAGATGCAACTGCTCGGGCGGCTCCGGCCAGTTGCCGACGACGATGTCGAGCTTGCCGTCCTCGAGCGCGAGTTCGTAGTCGAACGCCGGGCCGAGCGAGTGAAATTCGAGCGTCGCGTTCGGCGCGGCCTGGCGAAACCGTTCGACGACCGTCGGCACGAACAGCACGTTCAGATAGTCGGGACAGCCGATCCGGTAGCAGCGGATCGACGTGGCCGGATCGAAGTTGTGCTGCTGGAACTTGATGCGCTCGATTTCGCGCAGTGCGTTCTGCACCGGTTCGAGCAGGCGCAAGCCGTACTCGGTCGGCACCATGCCGGACTTGCCGCGCACCAGCAGCGGGTCGCCGGTGATGTCGCGCAGACGGCGCAGGGCCGCGCTGATCGCGGGTTGGGACTGGTTCAGTTTGACGGCGGCGCGGGTGACGCTGCGCTCCATCAACAGGGTATGCAACACGCGCAGCAGGTACGTGTCGATCGCCTCGCGTTGCTGGCTCATGGACTCTCCGAAATATATGTGCTGGCTGATCGAACGGGCGTGGGGGTATATGCGTTTTAATATGGCCGAAAAAGGACGTCAAGGGTGGCATACCCGCAACGCGTGCTGCGGCGCGGGTTTGCGGGGATTTTGTCGGCTCGGCTCGGCTCGGCTCGGCTGGGTGGGTGGGGCGAATTGGGTGTTGTCATCCGGTTGTGGTGATGGATCGTTCGCCGGCACGGCTGATGAACGTACGGCGACCCGGCGGCAGGTGGCGTCACGAATGCACTACGAAATGACATGAGCGACTCTGTACGTGACGCAGTTATCGGTGACGAGCGACGATCCGTTCGGCAGGTCGTTGCGCGACGTGTCGTCCAGCGTCCATGCCGGCGAGATTTTCGGCATCGCCGGGCTGTCGGGCAACGGGCAGGCGTGTTTACCGGGCCGATCAAGGACCAGTCGGGGGCGCTCCGGATTCCGGAAGGCAAGACGCTGAGCGCCCCGGAGTTGCAGCGCCTGAACTGGTACGTCGAAGGGGCGACGGTGCGTTGCCGAAGTAAGCGGCGGATAGAAGTGGCCGCCTGGCGTTAAAAGAGCTGCGTTCGGCCTGAACCGAACGCAGCTCTTTTTCGTCCGCCCGAATTGCGATGTCACAACGCTGCAACGCCGTGGTTCAATCCTCTGCTCATTGCACCGATGAATGCACCGCTATGCGCCGCGCGGGCCGCCGGTTGATCCATCGATCCATCGATGAATTCGTCGCCCGACCTGTCGCTCAATTGTCGATCCGTAGGCCGACTTTGAGCGTCACCTGCCAGTACGCGACCTTGCCGTCCTCGATCTGGCCGCGCGTTTCCGTGACTTCGAACCAGTGCAGATTGCGCAGCGTCGCCGACGCCTTCGCAATCGCGGTGCTGATCGCATCGTCGATCGATTTCGTCGATGAGCCGGTCAGTTCGATCTTCTTGTAAACATGGTCTGACATGGATGTTCTCCTTGGTCTGCGCCGTGGGTCGAAAAACGCGGGTTGGAAAGCGCGCATATCGAACGCGGATGAACAGCGCGCTTTCACGAAAAAAGTATAGGCAACGGTTCGTGCCCCGTCGGCAACCGAATGCACGGCGCGTCACGGCTGGCCGCCGGCAGGAGGCGATGCCGCACGTCGTATGCCCGGCGGTTGGCGGCGGCGCGCGGCCGTTATCATGTCCGCTCGACGGAATGCGCGAGGCAATCCGATAGTCGATCCCCAACTCATTCGCTAGCGAGGTTTCTACGTGGAAATTGGTTTTTGCGGCCCCGGCCTGATGGGCGCGCCGATGATCCGGCATCTGCTGCGCGCGGGACACACCGTGCATGTATGGAATCGCACGCGGGCCAAGGCCGACGCGTTGCGGGCGGACGGCGCGCGGGTCGTCGCTACGCCACGCGAACTGGCCGCGCGCTGCGAGGTCGTGCTGCTATGCGTCGCGGACGCGGCGGCGGTCGAGCAGACCGTCTTCGGCGCGGCGGGGCTGCTGGACGGCGACCCGGCACTGCCGTGCCGCGTGCGTTGGATCGTCGATCATTCGAGCATTCCGCCGGCGGCGACGCGTGCGTTGGCGCGGCGGGTGGCGCGGTATGGGGCGCCGGGTAACGCAGCGGTGCCGCTGGCGGCGGTTGATGACGGTATCGATACGGCCGTGAGACTCGACGCGGGCAGAGGGGCTGGAGCCAGCACGGGAACGGCGGCAGGCGCTGGACCCGGAGAAGCCGCCGCGGCCCATCCCGCGCCAATCGGCTGGATCGACGCCCCCGTTTCCGGCGGCGTGGCCGGCGCGCAGGCCGGCACGCTCGCGATCATGGCCGGCGGCCCGGACATCGGCCTCGCCGCGGTACGGCCGTTGCTCGCCGCCTACTCGGCGCGCGTCACCCATATGGGCGAGGTCGGCGCCGGGCAGACCGCGAAGCTCTGCAATCAGGCGATCGTGACCGCCACCGTCGCGGCGATCGCCGAGGCGGTCAGCCTCGCGCGCCGCAGCGGCATCGACGCCGCAAAGCTCACCGACGCGCTCGCCGGCGGCTGGGCAGATTCGGTGCTGCTGCAAACCTTCGTGCCGCGCATGACGCAAGACCATCTGGCGCCGATCGGCGCGCTGCGCACGTTCCAGAAGGACGTCGATACGATCGCCGCAACCGCGTATGAAACCGGCACGCCGATGCCGGTCGCCTCGACGGTCCAGCAGTTGCTGCGCCTCGGCGCGGCGATGGGTCTCGCCGACGCCGACCTGTCGGCTTTCATCGACGTTTTGCAGACGCCGCGCAGCGTTTCGGGCCAGTAACACAGCTCGAACGGACCGGCTCCGCGCGGGTTTGTTTCTCGATAACCTGCTAAAATATTGGGTTTTTCGCCGATATCACATTCAAAGGGACGCGCCGTGCTGTCTACCGCCAATATCACCATGCAATTCGGGCCAAAGCCCCTTTTCGAGAACATTTCGGTCAAATTCGGGGAAGGGAACCGCTATGGCCTGATCGGTGCGAACGGCTGCGGTAAATCCACCTTCATGAAGATTCTCGGTTCCGATCTGGAACCCAGCTCGGGCAACGTGATGCTCGAGCCGAACGTGCGTCTGGGCAAGCTGCGCCAGGACCAGTTCGCATACGAAGACGTGCGCGTGCTCGACGTCGTGATGATGGGCCACACCGAAATGTGGGCCGCGATGACCGAGCGCGACGCGATCTACGCGAACCCCGACGCAACCGACGACGACTACATGCACGCCGCCGAACTCGAAGCGAAGTTCGCCGAGTACGACGGCTATACGGCCGAAGCGCGCGCGGGCGAACTGCTGCTCGGCATCGGCATCGCAATCGAAGACCACAATGGCCCGATGAGCAATGTCGCGCCTGGCTGGAAACTGCGCGTGCTGCTCGCGCAGGCGCTGTTCTCGAAGCCGGACGTGCTGCTGCTGGACGAGCCGACCAATAACCTGGACATCAACTCGATCCGTTGGCTGGAAGATATTCTGAACCAGTACAACTCGACGATGATCATCATCTCGCACGACCGGCACTTCCTGAACCAGGTCTGCACGCATATGGCCGATATGGACTACGGCACGCTGAAGGTCTATCCGGGCAACTATGACGACTACATGCTCGCGAGCACCCAGGCGCGCGAGCGTCAGCAGGCCGCCAACGCGAAGGCGAAGGAGCGCGTAGCCGATCTGCAGGACTTCGTGCGGCGCTTTTCGGCGAACAAATCGAAGGCACGCCAGGCAACCAGCCGTCTGAAGATGATCGACAAGATCAAGATCGAGGAATTCAAGCCGTCGTCGCGGCAGAACCCGTTTATCCGCTTCGAGTTCGAAAAGAAGCTGCACAATATCGCGGTGGTCGCCGAAAGCATTTCGAAGAAATACGAGCGCTCGATCTTCAACAACTTCAGCATCAGCGTGCAGCCGGGCGAGCGTATCGCGATCATCGGCGAGAACGGTGCGGGCAAGACCACGCTGCTGCGCTCGCTGCTCGGCAATCTGCAACTCGATCACGGCAGCATCAAGTGGGCTGAAAACGCGAACGTCGGCTACATGCCGCAGGACACGTACGAAGAGTTTCCGGGCGACGTCACGCTGATGGAGTGGATCGACCAGTACCGCAAGGAAGGCGACGACGAGCAGATGGTGCGCGGCACGCTCGGCCGGCTGCTGTTCAACGCGGACGACATCCGCAAGTCGGTCAAGGTGCTGTCGGGCGGCGAGAAGGGCCGCATGATCTGGGGCAAGCTGATGCTCGGCCGCCACAACGTGCTGATGATGGACGAACCGACCAACCACATGGACATGGAGTCGATCGAGTCGCTGCAGATCGCGCTCGACAAGTTCGAAGGCACGCTGATTTTCGTGTCGCACGACCGCGAGTTCGTCAGCGGTCTCGCGAACCGGATCATCGAAGTGAAAACCGATGGCACGCTGAACGACTTCGGTGGCAACTACGAAGACTTCCTGACGAGCCAGGGCGTGGAGTAAGTCCCACGTTGTACCCATTCCTGATGTACCCGATTGTGCCTGTCGGTTGTCCCGGCGGGTACATCGGGCATCAGCGTCCTCAAGTCTCGCCCAACGTTTGCGCTTGTCTGCGCTTCGCGAGATGCCTGATCCAGCTTAAGACCGTTCTGACGAGGCGAAAAACTGGAATCAACCGGGTTATGGGGATGGGGGACGGGGGACACCGCCCGTTCACGATCCGGCGCCAGTCGGATATCGGAGCGCGAATCGCTGAAATTGCCAATCAGAAGAGGTGCTCTTCTGGTATTTGGTAATTTGATAAAAACAATAAAAAGAATTATGGATCGGATGAAAATTTTCGCCTTCCGCCCCGCGACGACAACATTCAGCCACGGTCGGCCAGATTTACGACAAATCTATTAATTAGTCTACTCTGCGTCATCAAAAGCAGGCGAGTTTAAATGACGCAAAATGAGGGCGCAATGGACGTTTCATTCAAGGATGAAAGTGACCCAATTATCTCTAAAGTAATAGAATTTAACAAACCTCATCAAAACTCAGACTATAAAAAAAGTAACTCCATGCGGTACGACGAAGGTAATGTCTACGCCGTGTGGTTCAAAAGTCCGGACGGCCAAGCCTGTACGCAGTATGTGATCGAGCGGCGCGGGCGGACGCAGGTCTACCGTAGCATGGATCTTCTGCTTCGCGACCCACCCAATAGCTTAACCACGTCTCGAACTGATCGGGAGATTCAGCAACTGGGAACGGTGGCGGTAATTACTGGCGTTCTTATACTAGGCATTATCTTCATGCCCTAGACGTTTCAGGCGGGATTTTTTTCCGAAACCGCGACACCGTTGCCCGGCCGGTTTATGGAATGGCAACGCCGAATTCATCAAGCTGCTGATCTGTTATTGATTGCGCCGCTGCATATCCGGTTGCAAACGTTCGGGATGGCATTGGCTGAATCTTTAGGCGGATTTTCACCCGGTCATTTTGTCCGGCGCGGGGCAATTGAGGCTATTTCTGTCCTTGAAGTATCCGCCACCCATCCGCCGCCCTGCGTCGCCCCCGCATCATCCCCGCATCACCCCCGCATCACCCCGAAAGCCCGCTTCCTCGAGGCGGGCTTTTTTGCCGGTCCACGAGCCATGTGGATATTGTTCAGCCGCGCCGGAAACTCTTTTCAGAAGACGACGCTTTTTCCCGCGCGCGCCGCACCCTAAAGTACCAGTCTTCAATCCGCAATCCGTCCCATCATGCAAATCGATACCGTTACGACGGCCGTATCCGTCGACGGAAGTTCAACGTCGGCGGCTCAATGGCTTTCCGTCATTGCCGTTGCAGTGAGCGCTTTCGCGTTCGTGACCGCCGAATTTTTGCCGGTCGGTCTGTTGCCGCAAATTGCCGGGGACCTCGGCATATCGACCGGTGTCGCCGGTCTGATGGTCACCACGCCCGGCGTGATGGCCGCGATTTCGGCGCCGATGCTGATCGTCGGCGCGGGCCGCATGGATCGCCGCTATGTGTTTCTGCTGCTCACCGCGATGCTGCTGATCGCGAACATCGTGTGCGCTGTCGCGCCGAATCTTGCGGTGATGCTGATCGGCCGGGCCTTGCTCGGCGCCGCGTTGGGCGGCTTCTGGACGCTCGCGACCGCGGCCGCGCCGCGGCTCGTGCAAGGCAGGGACGCGGCCAGAGCGACCGCGACCATTCTGACCGGCGTGACATTGGCCACCGTGGTCGGCGTGCCGCTCGGCACGTTTATCGCGTCGTTCGCGTCGTGGCGGATGGCGTTCGCCGCGACCGCGGTGCTGGTTGCGCTCGCGTTGCTTGCGCAAGCGCTCCTGGTGCCGTCGCTGCCGTCGGCCTCGGCATTGCGCGTCGCCGATTTCAAAACATTGCTGGCCCGGCCTCACACGAGGCTCAGCATGGTGATGGTCGCGCTCGTGTTCGGCGCGCATTTCTCGACTTATACGTATATTGCGCCGCTGCTCGAGCACGACTTCTCGCTGAGCGCGATTACGCTGCTGCTGTTCGGTTTCGGGCTGATCGGTTTTTTCTCGAACGCGCTGACGTCGATGGCGGTCTCGGACCATCTGAAAAAAGCAGTCGCCGCGATGATCCTGCTGCTGCTGGGTGCGATGTCGTCGATGTTGCTGCTCGAGCATTCGCCGATCGGCGAGACGGCCGGGATGCTGCTATGGGGTATCGCGTTCGGCGCGCTGCCGCTGTGCTTTAGCGTGTGGATTCAGCGCGGCACGACGGACTTGCCGGAAGCGGGCTCGGCGATGTTCGTCAGCGTGATCCAGGTGGCGATCGCCGCGGGTTCGGCGGTGGGAGGCACGATCGTCGATCGCGCCGGCATTCACGCGGACTTTACGCTGGGACTCGGGCTCGCGCTGCTCGGCCTCGCGACGCTGCAGCGCCTTGTGGCAAGCGAGCGCACGGCCGATGCGGCTTCGGTCGAATGCGCGTGCGACGCATCGCCCGATTGATGCAACCGCGCGGTGGGCGCACGCGCGATGCGCGGATCGATGCGCGCATCGATGTGCGGATGACGGCTTTATACGTTGTCGTTCTGGAAGCGCATCGCGGTGCCTTCGCTTTGGATCCGCGTCCAGACCGCGCGTTTTTCCTCGTCGCTCAGAAACACCCAGTTGTACACCTCGGTGGCGGTGCGCCCGCAGCCTTTGCACACTTCGTCGAAGAGCGTGGAGCACACGCCGATGCACGGGCTGTCGGGGAGATCGTGAAGATTCGAAGTCATCGGAAACCTTGAGGGCGGAAAGGCAAAGTTCCGTTATGTTAACCGATGCACACCGCGCATCTTATGCCGGTGCAATCAGCCACCGGCCGCCAACTGCCACAACAGCGCCCCATTCAGCGCGATGATGAACGCCGCCGACAGCCACGCGAGCGCGAGCGCCACGCCGTGCACCCGCCAGCCGCGCATCAGCGTCGCATCGGACGCATAGCGGATCAACGGCACGACCGCGAGCGGCAGTTGCAGGCTCAGCACCACCTGGCTTGCGACCAGCAACTGATTCGAGCCATGCTGGCCGAACATCGCGACCGCGAACAGCGCGGGCCCGATCGCCAGCGCGCGCGTGAGCAGCGCGCGCTTCCAGCGCGGCAGCCGCAATTGCAGAAAACCTTCCATGACGGTTTGTCCGGCCAGCGTGCCGGTGACGGTCGCGCTCAGCCCGCATGCGAGCAGCGCCGCCGCGAACAGGATGCCGGCCCAGCGGCTGCCGACCAGCGGCGCGATCAGCCGGTGCGCGTCGGCGAGGTCGGTGACGTCGCGATGGCCGCTCGCATGGAACACGGCGGCCGCGACGATCAGCAGCGCCGCGTTGATTACGAGCGCGAACGTCAGCGAGCCGAAGGTATCGAGATTGACCACGTGCAGCGCGACCTTGATCTGCGCGTCGCTGCGCTCCGGCGCGTGATGCTTGACGAGCGCCGAGTGCAGATAGAGGTTGTGCGGCATCACCGTCGCGCCGACGATGCCCGCCGCGAGCCACAGCATTCCGGCGTTTCTCAGCAACTCGATGCTCGGCGCGGAGCCGGCCAGCGCCGCGTGCCAGTCGGGCCGCGCGAGCGCCAGCTGGACCACGAAGCACAGCCCGACGAAGCCGATCAGCGTGGCGATCACCGCTTCGAGCTTGCGGCCGCCTTTCTGCTGAAGCGCGAGCAGTGCGAACGTGCAGACCGCCGACATCAGCACGCCGACCGTCAGCGATACGCCCAGCAGCAATTGCAGCGCGACCGCGCTGCCGACCACCTCGGCGACGTCGCAGGCGATGATCGCGACTTCGCTGGTGAGCCACAGGAACAGCGTGCCGCGCCGCCCGGTGCGCTCGCGGCACAACTGCGCGAGATCCCGCCCTGTCACGACACCCACCCGCGACGACAGCCACTGCAGCAGCATCGCCATCAGGCTCGATAGCGCCACGATGCCGAGCAGGCGGTAGCCGTAGCCCGCACCGGCGCCAAGCGCGGTCGCCCAGTTGCCGGGGTCGATATAGCCGACCGCGATCAGCGCGCCGGCGCCGAGGAACGAAAACCAGTGCGCCGGACGCGCCGGCTCGCCCGGCAAAGGCCGGCGGCGGTGGTGGCGCATCGCGAAGGGATTGGTGTTCATCGGTGCCTGAGCTCCGAAAATCATGAGCTTCCGCAAGCCACGTGCCCACGAGCAGGCGGATCCGGCGGGTTGCAAGCAGCTATTGTGCGCCGTCGCAGGCGTTACGGCTCGTGCTTGCGCGACGTTGCCGTCAGCCGTGGCAAGCGCCGTCCAATGCGCATCGAACGAGCATCGCGGAAATGTTGAAATTGCCGCGGCCGGCCGCCGCCAGACGAAGCTCGCGTGCGGCGCAGGCAGCCGCCGGCACCCGCAAGCGCGCGCGCACGCGGAGCTGACAACCACATAACGGGAGCCGCGCGAACCGCGGCGCAATCGCCCGCAACCCCAGCGCAGCAAGGAATGCGGCATCGCCGGCCGGCACGTATTTTTAGGTGGACAGGCGCCGATAACCCGTTAAAATTGCGGCCATTTTGCAGAGGTGCGGCCTCGGCCTGTACCGTTTGCGCGACAGCTCCGGGTTTCTTTTTGGAGCGGGCAATAATTGATGGTAGTTTTCGGGGTTTTCAGGGGGCTGCGGGCGTGAGACTTCGTGGCTCGAGGGACGACGGTTTCGGAGAAACGGGATGAATAAACGGATAGTGGGGCGGGTGGCGGCACTGATCTTGTGCGCGGCGCCATGGCTGACGGCTGCGGCGAAGGATACGCAGCTCAACGTATATAACTGGTCCGACTACATCGCGAAGGACACGATCCCGAACTTCACGAAACAGACCGGCATTCAGGTCAAATACGATAACTACGACAGCGACGACACGCTGCAGGCCAAGCTCCTCACCGGCAACTCCGGCTACGACATCGTCGTGCCGACCAGTAACTACGCGGGCAAGCAGATTGCCGCGGGCATCTTCGAGCCGCTCGACAAATCGAAGCTGCCGAACCTCAAATACCTCGACCCGTCGCTGATGGCGCTCGTCGCCGGCGCCGATCCGGGCAACATGTACGCGGTGCCCTGGGCCTACGGCACGACCGGCCTCGCCTACAACGTCACGAAGGCGCAGCAGATGCTCGGCAAGGATACCCCGCTCGATAACTGGGACATCCTGTTCAAGCCGGAAAACATCTCGAAGCTGAAGGCCTGCGGCGTGTCGGTGCTCGACGCGCCGGACCAGATGTTCGCGGCCGCGCTGCATTACATGGGCCGCGATCCGATGAGCACCAACCCGGCCGACTACCGCGCCGCGCTGGAGATGCTGAAGAAAATCCGCCCGTACATCACGCAGTTCAACTCGTCGGGCTATATCAACGATCTGGTCGGCGGCGACATCTGCTTCGCGTACGGCTGGTCGGGCGACGTCGTGATCGCGAAGCATCGCGCGGCCGAGGCGAAGAAGCCGTACAAGGTCGAGTATTACATTCCGAAGGGCGGCGCGCCGGTCTGGTTCGACGTGATGGCGATTCCGAAAGACGCGAAGCACAAGGAAGCCGCGCTCGAATGGATCAACTACATCGAGACGCCGCAGGTGCACGCCGCGATCACCAACGCGGTGTATTACCCGAGCGTCAATACGGAAGCGCGCAAGTACGTGGACAAGGATGTCGCGAACGATCCGGCCGTGTATCCGTCGCCGGAAACCATCAAGACGCTGTTCCTGCTGAAGCCGCTGCCGCAGGAAATCCAGCGGCTGCAAACGCGGCTGTGGACCGAATTGAAGTCCGGCCGCTAGGCGCGGCATGAAGCAGCGATAGGCATCGTCAAGAAGCCCCCGGTGTTCACCGGGGGCTTTGTTCGTCAAACGCCAAAGTGAAGCAGCATTATGATCAGTAGTGACCAGTCGGGCGCGCTGGCGGGGGCGGGCGCGCCGCCCCTGGGCCCGAACGCCGTTACGGGCGACGCAGCGGATCATTTCGTCCAGATCGTCGATGTCGTCAAGAAGTTCGGCGAGACGGTCGCGGTCAAGGGCGTCAACCTGTCGATGAAGAAGGGCGAGCTGTTCGCGCTGCTCGGCAGTTCCGGCTGCGGCAAATCGACGTTGCTGCGCATGATGGCGGGGCTCGAAACCGTAAGCTCGGGCCGCATCCTGATCGACGGCGAAGACCTCGCGCAACTGCCGCCGTACCGCCGGCCGGTCAATATGATGTTCCAGTCGTATGCGCTGTTTCCGCATATGACGGTCGAGTCGAACGTCGCGTTCGGTCTGAAGCAGGAAGGCGTGCCGAAGGCGGAGCTCAAAGATCGCGTGCACAACGCGCTCGAACTGGTGCAGATGGGCCGTTTCGCGAAGCGCAAGCCGCATCAGCTGTCCGGGGGGCAGCAGCAGCGCGTCGCGCTGGCGCGCTCGCTGGTCAAGCGGCCGAAGCTGCTGCTGCTCGACGAGCCGATGTCGGCGCTCGACAAGCAGATCCGCCAGCGCACCCAGATCGAACTCGTCAACATTCTCGATACGGTCGGCGTGACCTGCATGATGGTCACGCACGATCAGGAAGAAGCGATGACGATGGCCAGCCGCCTCGCGGTGATGAGCGAAGGCGAGATCGTCCAGCTCGGCACCCCGCATGAAGTCTACGAATATCCGAACAGCCGCTTCTCGGCGGAATTCATCGGTTCGACCAATCTGTTCGAAGGCCGCACGGTCGAGGACGAACCCGATTACGTATTCATCGAAACGCCGGATCTGACCTGCCGCCTGCACGTGAATCACGGCATCAGCGGTCCGCTCGGCATGCCGGTGACGATTTCGGTGCGCCCCGAGCGCATCGCGCTTACCCGCAAGCCGCCCGAAGGCGCGTACAACTGGGGCAGGGGCGTCGTCACGAATATCGCGTACATGGGCGGCTATTCGCTTTATCACGTGAAGCTCGACGGCGGCAAGACGGTGATCGCGAACGTGACGAGCCTCGCGCTGACCGAAATCGATCCGCCGACGTGGGGCGACGAAGTGTACGTGCGCTGGAGCGCATCGGCCGGCGTGGTGCTGACGTCATGAAAGCGGCGCTCGGATCGTTTGCCGCGTGGCCGGCGCGGCGCCTGAAGCTGACCGGCCGCACCGCGGTGGTGGCGGGGCCGTTCATCTGGCTGCTGCTGTTTTTCCTCGTGCCGTTCCTGCTGGTCGTCAAGATCAGCTTCGCCGATTCGCAGCTCGGCATTCCGCCGTACACGCAGCTCGTCGACTTCGCGGACGGCGCGCTGCACATCACGCTCGATCTGTCGCACTACGCGTTCCTGCTGACCGACAGCCTCTATTTCGCGACCTATGTGAATTCGGTGGTGGTCGCCGCGATCTCGACGGTGCTGTGCCTGCTGATCGGCTATCCGATGGCGTACTACATCGCGCGCTCGAATCCGGCGACCCGCAATCTGCTGATGATGGCCGTGATGCTGCCGTTCTGGACCTCGTTCCTGATTCGCGTGTACGCGTGGATCGGCATTCTGAAAAACAACGGGCTGTTGAACAATTTCCTGATGTCGATCGGGCTGATTCATTCGCCGATCGAGCTGTATCACACCAACACCGCGGTCTATATCGGCATGGTCTATTCGTACCTGCCGTTTCTCGTGATGCCGCTTTACGCGCACCTCGTGAAGATGGACCTGACCTTGCTCGAAGCCGCTTACGACCTCGGCGCGAAACCGTGGAAGGCGTTCTGGCAGATCACGCTGCCGCTGTCGAAGAACGGCATCATCGCCGGCTGCCTGCTGGTGTTCATTCCGGCGGTCGGCGAGTACGTGATTCCGGAACTGCTCGGTGGCGCGAACACGCTGATGATCGGCCGCGTGATGTGGAATGAGTTCTTCGACAACGCCGACTGGCCGATGGCCTCCGCGGTCACCTGCGCGATGGTGTTGCTGCTGCTGGTGCCGATGGCGCTATTCCAGCACGCGCAGGCGAAGGCGCTGGAGGAGGGCCGTCGATGAAGCCGAATCGCATGTTGCAGCTGATCGCGCTTGGCATCGGCTTTCTGTTTCTGTATATCCCGATCGTCAGCCTCGTCGTGTATTCGTTCAACGAATCGCAACTGGTGACCGTGTGGACGCGCTTTTCGACGCGCTGGTACGCGGCGCTGCTGCAGGACGACGAACTGATCGCGTCGGCGTGGCTGTCGTTGCGGATCGGCTTGATGACCGCGTTCGCGTCGGTGATCATCGGCACGTGGGCCGGCTTCGTGCTCGCGCGCATGGGGCGCTTTCGCGGCTTTACGCTGTACACCGGCATGATCAACGCGCCGCTCGTGATTCCCGAAGTGATTCAGGGGATTTCGCTGCTGCTGCTGTTTATCGAAATGGCGCGGCTGATCGGCTGGCCGGCCGAACGCGGCATCTTCACGATCTGGATCGGCCACGTGATGCTGTGTATTTCGTACGTCGCGATCATCGTGCAGTCGCGTGTGCGGGAGCTGCATCCGTCGCTCGAAGAGGCCGCGCTCGATCTCGGCGCGACGCCGCTGCGAGTGTTCTTCTTCGTCACGCTGCCGTTGATTTCGCAGGCGCTGGTGTCGGGCTGGCTGCTGTCGTTCACGTTGTCGATCGACGACCTCGTGCTATCCGCGTTCCTGTCCGGTCCCGGCTCGACCACCTTGCCGCTCGTCGTGTTCTCGCGCGTGCGGCTCGGCTTGAATCCGGAAATGAACGCGCTGGCCACGCTGTTTATCGCGGTCGTCAGCGTGGGCGTGGTGGCGGCGAACTTCTTCATGCAGCGCGCGGAACGCAAGCGCGCGGTGATGGCGGTTTGATGTGACGACGGGCGCGGCTCACGCGCGACCTCACGCGCGGCGCCTGTCGCTTTAATCGATTCATTCGCTTGCCGAGGCCGCCCGGCCGCGTCAGATCCTGTAGGCGAGTCTCATCGCACCCCAATGCCGGCCGCCGACGAACACCGGCGCCGACGCATCCTTCATCATCGCGAACTGGCCGCCGCCCATGTCGCGCCGATAGGTTTGCAGCAGAAACGGCTTCGTATGCGACGCGGCCGCGAGCCCGGTGCGATCGTTGAACATGCGCCGATTGCGGCAGTTCGCCGCGTTCCAGACCGGGTCATCGCGCTGCGGCAACGAAAACTTCTGATTGTGCGTCGGCATATAGCCACGCAGATCGACCGCCGTGCAGAACACCACGCAGGCATCGAGTTCGAGCATCGGCTCCTGGAGCGGCGGCAGCACGCGGTCGGTGAACGCGGTGAAACGCGTGACGAATTGCGCCGGATTGCTGCCCGGCACCGGCACGTACTGCGAGTCGAACAGATCGTCGAGCGAGATGTCGCCGCGCGCGACGGCCGCATCGAACAGCTTGCCGACCCTAGCCGCGACCTGCTGCACCGCATCGATAAAACGCGTATCGGCGGTTTCGACGCCGGTCGCCGCGCTCAGCTCGATCAGCGTCTCGGATACGCCGAGCAGATTGCCGAGCCGGTTTCTCGCCTGCGTGAAGTTCTCGCTCGAATCCTCGACGCCGCTCGCCATCTCGAGCACCTGCGCTTCGAGCCCGTCGCATTGCGTTTCGATCTCGCCGGTCAGCGTCGCGATCTGGCCGGCCTCGTTGTTCAGTTGCGCGATCGCATCGCCGGTCGCATGCACGACGTCGCCGATCTTGCGCGTGCCTTCACGCACCCGATGCGCGCGTGCGGTATTCACCGCGCCTTCGTTGATCAGTTGCTCGGTCTGCTGCGTGAGCTGCGCGAGGGTGGTCTCGATCTGGCCGGTGGCCTGCGCGGTTTTCGCGGACAAATTCTTGACCTCCGCGGCCACGACCGCGAAGCTGCGCCCCGATTCGCCGGCGCGCGCCGCTTCGATCGCGGCGTTTAGCGCGAGCAGATGGGTTTGCCGCGCGATCAGCGAGATTTCCTCCGACACGCGGCTCACGTGCGCGAGCGCGCTGCGCAGCGCGCCGATCTGGCTTTCGATCACGGTCACGCCTTCGACGAGACCGTGGATGTCGGCGAGCGACGCTTCGAGCGTCGTCTGCGATTCCTGCACGCCGGTGGCCGCGTCGGCCGATACATGGCGCATTTCGCGCGCGGCCGCGGCGATGCGATGATTGCCCGCAAGCGTTTGCGCGGTCGACTCGCGCAGCGCGCGGCATACTTGCGACTGGTGCTGGATGCGAGCGGCGACTTCGTCGACGTGCCCCGACACATCGCAGATTTCCATGCCCAGTTTGCCCGCCTGCGCGGCAATATCGCCGACGACGCCTGGCGAACGGTGGGCACGGCGAAAACTGAAGCGCGTCATAGCGGTCTCCTCGGTAGCGCGTCCCGCGCGGACGGTGACACCAATGCGAACGCGCCGTCATCCGCGGGGGATGCGGCGTCTATAAGGTCTCTCCGATGTATTTACGACGAACTTTCAATCGACTTGATACGGGATATCCCGTATTCGCGATGGCGTGCCCGCGAGTCGCGGCAAGCGGCCGCGACGGGTTCCGACGATGACGACGATCGAGTCTCTTCTGCGCGTGCTGGACTGGCAGCCGCTTTTTCGCCTGTGGGAACTGATCGTGATGATCTGCAAGTTCCTGTGGGACTTGCTGCGGTTGTTGAGCGGCGCTTGAGAGTCGATGCCGGGCGAGACGTGGGCCGGCGCGCCGCCCCTGCGCCGCCGGCAATATCAACGCGCGAAACGATAGTCGCGCGGCCGCACGCGCCGCGTGCGTTTGCGAAAGCTGAACGTGAAGCCGGGCCATAGCGCGGTGACCTTGCCGCTGGTCGTCTGATACCAGCTATGGCAGCCGCTCGTCCACACCGAATGCCGCATGTCCTTCTGCAGACGTGCGTTGAAATCGCGCTGCACGTCGGCGCGTAACGTCATCGTGCGGGCGTTGCGGCGGCGCAGAACACGCAGGCAATCGGCGATGTATTGCACCTGCGACTCGATCATATAGATCATCGAGTTGTGACCCAGGCCGGTGTTCGGACCGGCGAGCATGAAGAAGTTCGGGAAGTTCGCGATGCTGACGCCAAAGTACGCTTGCGGACCGTCGCGCAGCCATAGCGTGCTCAGGTCGGCGCCGTCGAGCCCGGTGACTTCGAACGGCGCGCGCACATCGTTGACCTGGAAGCCGGTGCCGCAGATGATCACGTCCGCGTGACGATGCGTGCCGTCTTCGGTCACGATGCCAGTGGCGACGATTTCGCGAATGCCGCTCGTCACGACGTCCACGTTCGGCTGGCAGACGGCCGGGTAGTAATCGCTCGACAGCAGCACGCGCTTGCAGCCGAACCGGTAATCCGGCGTGAGCTTCGCGCGCAGCACCGGGTCCTTTACGCGGCGCTCCAGATAGCCGAGGCCAAACTTCATCGATACGTTCATCAGCTTCGGATTGACGACGAACGCGATCGCGCGCGATTCATGCTGCCAGTAGAGCGCGCTGCGCACGACGTGCTGCGTGAACGGCAGCGTGCGGAACAGCCAGCGCGCGCGTGGGCCGACCGGCTTGTCGCGCTTGGGCATCACCCACGGCGCGGTGCGCTGGAACAGGTCCAGATGCGCGACGCGCGGCTGGATTCGCGGCACGAACTGGATCGCGCTCGCGCCGGTGCCGATCACCGCGACGCGTTTGCCGTCGAGCGGATAAGCATGGTCCCAGCGCGCCGAATGAAACAGCTTGCCTTCGAAACGATCGAGACCCGCGATGCGCGGCAACGCCGGACGCGACAGCGGACCGCTCGCGGCGATCAGCACATCGGCCTCGACGGTCTCGCGCGCGCCGTTCGCGTCGATATCGACGCGCCACAGCTGACGCGCCGCGTCGAAACGCGCGGCGCTGACCTTCGCATTGCAGCGCACGTAGCGCTCGACCCCATACTTGCGCGCGCAGTGTTGCAGATAGTCGAGAATTTCCGCCTGAGCGCTGAACGCGCGCGACCACGAAGGATTCGCCTCGAACGAAAACGAATAGAGATGCGACGGGATATCGCAAGCCGCGCCGGGGTAGGTGTTGTCGCGCCACGTGCCGCCGATGCCGCTCGCGGCTTCGTAGATCGTGAACGACGTGATGCCCATCTGCTGCAGACGGATCGCCATGCCGATGCCGGCAAAGCCGCTACCGACGATCGCAATGCGCGGCGCGGCGGATGAGGTGGAAGGGGCGGGCTTCATGGCGATCTCCGGCGGCCGGCGAAAACAGTGGGTGAAACGGGCCGCTGCGGCAGGGCACTGCCGTGGCCCGGAGGCAGCGGGGAAGGCCGCTCGCGGGTGCGCTCCGGCGTGGGACGCGAGGCGCGCATGCGTCGATACCTGTCTGCCTGCAACGTATAGCGCAGGTAGACGAAAACAGGCTCCTTGACGGAGCCTGTTGTTTTTTCATTCGGTGCGACGCAGTTATTCAGTGCGACGCAGTTGCCAGCCGCGCCGATCAATCAGGTATCGGTCCAGCCGCCCGAATCGTCGTTGCTGCCCATGTCGATGCCGCCGCCGCCGCTGTTGTCGTCCCAGTCGTTGGAGCCCTGACCGAAATCGAGACCGCCGCCATTGCCGCCGCCGTTCGCGCGGCGGCGCAGTTCGTCGTCGTCGACGAGCACGTCGCGTTCGATGACGCGATCACGCCCATGGTTCAGCGCTTCGCCGAGCAGCACGCCGGTCAGCAGACCGCCCATGCCGCCACCCATGCCACCGCCTTGCTGCACGATGACCTGCGGCTGCTGCTGATATGGCTGGGTTTGCGGATAGGGTGGCTGCGGGCTGCCGAAGCGCTCGGCTTCCTGCGCGTACGCCGATTGCTGCGAAGTGCCCACCGAGGCCGCGGTCGGATCCGGCCGGCCGTCCGCGCGGGCGCGCAGGCTCGCGATGCGCTGCTCGAATTCGTCGAGCTGATACGGCGGCAGCGGATTCTTGCCGTTCGACAGCGTCTCGACGATGCCGCGCAGTTGCTCTTCGGTCGCTTCGACGTCCTTTTCGAGCGCCTCATGCCCCGCCGCGGTGGAGAGCTTCACGTCGAGCTTCATCGAACGCACCGCGTTGAGCATATCCGTCGCACGCTTGAGCTGCGCGCGGCGATCGTCGTCGGCGCGGCTGTCTTCCTGGGTGCGCGCGCGGCGCAAAGTCCAGCGCAGCACCAACGCGATGACAGCGATCAGAACGATGATACCGATCCACATACCGACCCCCGGACCATGCCGTTGTTGCGCTTGCGACATCATCGCCGACTGTTGCTGCACAGCAGGCGCATTCTGCTGCGCGAACGGATTCGTGGCTTGACGGGTAACGTTGCCGCCCGCGCGTTGCGCGTCGCTGTGCAGGCGCGCTTCGGTTTGCGCGAAGCGGGCCGGGTCGGTGAAGCGGATCTGCGGGTCGAGCGTTTTTGCCTGCTGCACCTGCGCGAGCGCCTCGCCGTAGCGGCCCTCGCGATTGAGCACCTGTGCGTACAGATAATGCGCGCGGGCATTGTTCGGATGCGCTTGCAGCACTTCGTTCAGGCCGGAGTCGGCCTGCTGCCAGTTGCCCTGCGCCATCGCCGATTCGATTTGCTGAACCGTCGGCACCGCGAACGCCGCGGCCGACACGACCAGCAGCGAAGCGAATGCGGCTACGAGAAATTTTTTCATGTGCGGACCGGGCGCGGCGCGCCCGTCTCCATCAGTCGATTGCGGTGGCCGCGTACGGCGGCCGGTATGCCGGTTTTGCACGAGGGGCTTTCCCGGCATTTGCTGCTATTGCCGCGTGAAGGTTGAACGCGCGCTCTCGATGCGCGCTCAACGCGCGCGTACTTACTGCGCCGGCGTGTTCAACTGCTTCTTCAATGCTTCGAGACGGTCGTCGACCGACGGACCGCGATTCAGATCCGCGAGCTTGTCGTCGAGCGCCTTGCCGCTTTTCACGTCGGCGGAATTCAGGCGTGCGTCGGAGCGCGCGTTCGACAGCGCGACCTTGTCTTCGAGCTTCTGGAAATCCTCTGAGAGGTTCTTGCCGCCGATACCGCCGAGCGCGGTAGCCGCCACGTCCTTCGCTTCGGCGATCTGCTGCTTCGCCTGCAGGATGTTCGAACGCGCGTTCAGGTCGTTGCGGCGGCTGCGCATGTCTTCGATCTGGCTCTTCAACTGCGCGACCGACGGCTCCAGCGTGGTCAGCTCCTTCGTCAGCGCATCGCGTTCGGCTTCGGCGGTGGCCTGCGCGCCGAGCGCTTCGCGCGCGAGCGCTTCGTCGCCGGATTGCAGCGCGCGCTTGGCGCCGTCTTCATACTTCTTCGCCTTGTCCGCGGCAACATCGCGCTTGCTCTGCTGGGTGGCGACCTGCGCCTGAATCTCGATCAGCGAGTTTTCCGCCTTGCCGATGCTGTCATCGAGTTCGCGCACGATCTGGCGCGAGTCGCGCGACGGATCCTGCACCGAATCGGCTGCATCGTTCAGAAGACCTTTGAGCGTGCGCGAAATGCTGTCAAAAAGCGACATGAAAACCTCCAGAGAATGTAAGCGGCGCCGACGATGTCCGCGCGCCGTGACTGCCTTGAACTGCTACTTTACGCCGCTGCGCGCGAAGCTGCGCAACGTTCGGACCGGAGTTCGGGGCACACTGGCCGATTGCAATAGCGTGGCCCTGAATTGTCCGGACGCGATGCCGGATCTGACAATGTTCGGTGCGTGAAAAACCGCACTGCAGATGAACTCGACGGCGGATATTACACCATCGGCCTGGTGTCGAAACGGCTTATGCGAAGCCGCTGGGCGAGGAGTCGGACAGCGTGGAGGCGCGCCGGTTTCGTCCGTGTGCGTTGCGATGCGGAAATGCCGATTACGCGTGACACGCCGATGTAACGTTATGAAACAGCGGGTGTTCATCCGCGCGATCCGGCGTCGTGACGCAGGTTCGCGCCGGGCGTCGCCACGCATGTTTTTCGTGACGCAATTCTGTCACGCGAAGCGTCCGCCTTCGGCGCTCGGGTTGCTGCTCGACTCGTCGCCGTCGGAGGCCTTGTCGATGCGCGGGCGTTTCAGCGAATTGCGCAGACGCGCCGGCGTGCCGGTTTGCTGCGGTTGCGCTTGCCGCGCCGGACTGTCGGCGTCGGCTTCGGCTTCGGCTTCGGCGGCTCGTGCGGCCGTGACGCGTGCGACCGCTTCGGCCGTGGCCGCCGCTTCGGTGTCCTGGTCCGCGGCGAGCGCGGCCGCGACCCCGGCGGGCAGCAGCGGGGCGGGCGCGGCGGTGGCGCTCGCCGGGTTCATCGCTGCGGCTTGCTCACCGGTTGCGGGAACGGGTGCAGATACGGCTTCGACGCCGCGATCGGAGGGTGCGGTCACCGCCGGTTCCGTGACGCCGCTTGCCGGCGCCCCCTCCACCGCGGCACCGGCGCTGCCCGCGTCACGCACCTGCAATGCCGGCGGCAACGCCGCGCGCGCATGGCGCGTGCCGCGCGCGACGCGCTGCAGCGCGACGTTCAATGCATCGGGCGCACGCGGCGCGCGCAGCCGGTCGACGATGCTCGCGGCCTTCACCTGTTCGCTCGTCGCGCCGAAGCTCAGCACCGCGCGCCGCATCAGTTCGCTGACGCTGATGCCCAGATCCTCGGCGGTCGAGGTGATCGCGCGTTTCTGCGCGGTCGTGACGAATACGACGATGCGCTCGCTCGGCTTGGTCATGATCGGCTCGCAGGCTGGGTGGTGTCGGCAGGTCGGCGCGGCAATCCGTGCTCCGGAACCCCGTGCGCGCATCGATACGGTGTCGCGCGCCGGGTTCATCATATGACGAGTTGCGTCGCCGCGAAACGGGCGTGGCGCGAAAATCCCGTGACATCAATGAGTTGTAGTGTTTGCGGGTAGATTGTCCACAGGCCTTTCAACATTTTCTGTGTATAACCCCGCACAAGCCGCGCATCGCTGAAGGCACATCGGGTATTGCGCGAAATTACAGACCCTTATTGCGCGGCCGCTTTGCGCGAAGGGAATTCTTACAAAAAAACTGCGTTGAACCTCGTGTGATTTCTTTAAAATGCGCTGTTACGTTGCGCCGGGGCAGGGTTCCAACGGAGTCCGAGGCGTGCCGTGCGGCCGGCCGGGGGCAAGGGCCGCACGGCGGCGCACGTCCCGGCGAGGATGCTCGATCACGACCATGCCCGCGCCGAAATCGCGGGCAGAAAGGCGTGCAGTTGCACGCCCACTATTCCAGTCATGCCAATCATCAAACGACCGCATTCCTCCCAATCTCCGGCCGGTGAAGACCGGGACTCCCAGCAACGCACTTCAGGACGCAACGGCGCTTCGCGCGAGCCCGCACGTCGCCGCCGTTCGATCGGTGCGTCGATCGTGCTGTGGTTCTTCGGCCTGATCGCAACTGCGGTGGTGGTGGGCGCGCTGATCGTCGGCTATGCGCTCGTCGTGATGGGACCGCAATTGCCGTCGCTCGACGCGCTCACCGACTACCGGCCGAAAGTGCCGCTGCGCGTCTATACCGCCGATCACGTGCTGATCGGCGAATTCGGCGAGGAGCGGCGCAGTCTGGTGCGCTTCCAGGATATTCCGGACCAGATGAAAAAGGCGGTACTCGCAATCGAGGACTACCGCTTCTACGAACACGGCGGCGTCGACTTCATCGGCATTCTGCGCGCCGGTTTCGCCGACCTCGCACACGGCGGCGCGTCGCAGGGCGCGAGCACGATCACGATGCAGGTCGCGCGCAACTTCTTTCTGTCCAGCGAAAAAACCTACACCCGCAAGATTTACGAGATGCTGCTCGCGTACAAGATCGAGCGCGCGCTGACCAAAGACCAGATCCTCGAGCTGTACATGAACCAGATCTATCTGGGCGAGCGCGCGTATGGCTTTGCCGCGGCCGCGCGCGTGTACTTCGGCAAGGACCTGAAGGACATCACGCTGGCCGAGGCCGCGATGCTGGCCGGCTTGCCGAAGGCGCCGTCCGCGTATAACCCGGTCGTCAATCCGAAGCGCGCGAAGATCCGCCAGCAGTACATCCTGCAGCGCATGCTCGAACTCGGATACATCACGAAAGACCAGTACGACCAGGCGATCAAGGAAGAGATTCACACGAAGAATCCGGGCAACGAATACAGCGTGCACGCCGAGTACGTTGCCGAAATGGTGCGGCAGATGATGTACGCGCAGTACAAGGACGAAACCTATACGCGCGGGCTGAACGTAACCACGACGATCGATTCGGCCGATCAGGACGCCGCGTATCGCGCGGTGCGCAAGGGCGTGATGGATTACGAGCGGCGCCACGGCTATCGCGGACCGGAAGGCTTCGTGCAATTGCCGGCACCGGGCGACGATCGCGATCAGACGATCGACGATGCGCTCACCGATCATCCGGACAATGGCGAGCTCATCGCCGGTGTCGTGACCGCGGCATCTCCGAAGCAGGTGGTCGCGCAACTGGTCGACGGCACGCAGGTGACGGTGGCGGGCGAGGGCCTGCGCTTCGTCGCCGCGGCGCTGAGCTCGCGTGCGAGCGCCGCGCTGCATATCCGGCCGGGTTCGATCGTGCGTCTGATGGCCGACGACAAAGGCAACTGGCAGATCACGCAACTGCCGCAGGTCGAGGGCGCACTCGTGTCGCTCACGCCGCAGGACGGCGCGATTCGCGCGCTGATCGGCGGCTTCGATTTCAACAAGAACAAGTTCAACCACGTCACGCAGGCATGGCGTCAGCCGGGTTCGAGCTTCAAGCCGTTCATCTATTCGGCCGCGCTCGACAAGGGCCTCGCACCGGCGACGATCATCAACGACGCGCCGCTGTACTTCCCGCCGAGCACACCGGGCGGTGACGCGTGGGAGCCGAAGGACGACGATCAGCCCGACGGTCCGATGTCGATGCGCGTCGCGCTGCAGAAGTCGAAGAACCTTGTGTCGATTCGCATCCTGTCGTTTATCGGCACCAAATATGCGCAGGACTTCGTCACGCAACGCTTCGGCTTCGATGCCGACAAGACGCCGCCGTATCTGCCGATGGCGCTCGGCGCGGGTCTCGTCACGCCGTTGCAGTCGGCGGGCGCGTATTCGGTGTTCGCCAACGGTGGCTACCGGATCAATCCGTATCTGATCAGCGAAGTGACCGACGCGCGCGGCGTGCCGATCTCGCGCGCGCAACCGCTGGTGGCCGGCCGCGACGCGCCGCGCACGCTCGAGCCGCGCAACGCGTACATCATGAACAGTCTGCTGCATTCGGTCGCGACCGCGGGTACGGGCGCGGGCACCAACGTGCTGCATCGCTCGGACCTGCAGGGCAAAACCGGTACCACCAACGACGCGAAGGACGGCTGGTTCGCCGGCTATCAGCAGACGCTGGTGGCGGTTGCATGGATGGGCTATGACCAGCCGAAGAGCCTCGGCAGCCGCGAATTCGGCGCGCAGTTGGCGTTGCCTATCTGGGTGGAATTCATGCAGCGTGCGCTGCGCGGCGTGCCGCAGTCCGAGCCGCAGCAGCCGGACGGCGTGACGGTGATGAACGGCGAATTGTTCTTCTCCGACATGCTGCCGGGCAATGGTTTCGTCGCGAGCATCGGCCTCGATTCGGGCAACCCGCTGGCGGGCGCGAGCGACGCGGTCGGCGGCGTAGGGCCGGCCGGTATGACGCCACCGGTGGTGCCGCCGCCGAGCGTGTCGTCGAGCGAGAAGAAGCAGATCATGGATCTGTTCGAGTCGAATAAGCCGTAAGCGAGCGGGCGGTAGTTCGAAAGCGTTGTCCGATGGGACTCATCGGGGTGCGCCACGACAAGGTGTTCGTGGTGTGCTCCGGGTGAGTCCTTTTTTTTTTGTCTTCGACGACGGCGGACGCACACGTCGAGCGGTATGTTTTTGCCGTTGAGGCGATGCTGACCGGTATGTCGACAGACGCACGAATGCGCTTAGGCATTCAACTGAGCGGACGCGCTGTTGTGCAAAGCCGGAATTGCTTATCGAGAAAATGCGTTTTTTGTTTTTTGATATAGCCACGCTGGTATAGTCACTCCTCTTGCATGAATGTAATCATTCGGCAATTCTGCCGAATGGCCTATTGGGAGGGCTGAATGCTTCAATGCTCATTCAAATTAAACGATAGACCGATGAGCGAATTTCGAATTGGTGCTTTAGCATTTCCTGCTTACTCCGGGCAGGAGCGCTATATCAATAAAGCATCTGGAATGTGCACACCGGGATATGGCGCTATTCCTGTTGGCAGGTATTACATTTTTGATCGAAGATCCGGAGGCTTTCTCGGGCCATGGAAAGAACGGCTTAACCTGAACGGTAATAACAAAAGCGAATGGTTTGCGCTCCATGCTATCGACGGCGATATTGACGACGACGAACTCTTATGCGACGGCATCGCTCGCGGCCGATTCCGATTGCATCCTAAGGGGAGAGTAGGAAAAAGCGAGGGCTGCATAACGATCGATCAACTCGCGGACTGGCATCGTATCCGTTCGATACTGACCGATGTACCGAAAGTATCAGTTCCCGGGTCAGCGCTTAAGGCGTACGGCGAAGTGACGGTGGCATGAAGAAGCTCCTGGTTTGGCTTGCTGTCCTTCTTGGTTTGCTGCTCGCAATCGTTGCCAATGCACTGTGGTGGATGATGAATCCAGAAGCTCCCTTGAACTTTTCAAATCCGGTATGGAAATTGGCGATGCGTATGTATGGAGTCACGACCGCATATCAAAAATCCGACCTGGCCTTTCTGATGTCGTCTGCCGCAATCGCGCTCGGGTTCGCCGCGACTGTGCTGGCTTACCGGCAGTGGCGCAAGAGGCGCGGCCGGCGAAACCTTCACGCTTAGACTTTTCCCGGTACGCGCCGTGTTTGTGAAAAAGGTCTTGATCTGGCTCGCTGTCGGTTTCGGTTTGCTGCTCGCAATCTCCGCTAATGCGGTCTGGTGGATTTGGCATCCGGAAGCGCCGCTGAATTTTTCGAATCCGCTATGGAAATTGGCGAAACGCATGTATGGAGTCACGACCGCATATCAGGAATCCGACCTGGCCTTTCTGATGTCGTCCGCGGCAATCGTGCTCGGGTTCATCGCGATCATGCTGGCTTATCGGCACCGGCGTAAGAGGCTCGGCCCGCGAAAATTCCATAGCTAGAGATTGCACAGGGCGCATCGCATTTCTGCTCGACAAGCGCACGGATAGGTCGAAGCTCGAATCTGGCGTGCGCTCAAGCACTTGGTTGCGATCTCCAGGCGTTATCAACAGGTCTTTCAACATCTTCTGTGGATAACGGCGCGCGGTCATTCTTCTTCCGCCGCGGTCCGCGCGATTCGACGTCATCCCCCGTCGCTGCTGCCGGGCGTACCGTGCAAAAGAAAGCGATTCGCTTCAAGCACTTGAGTGCTTAGCCCCCGTGTTATTCACAGCCCTGTCAACACAAACTGGGGATAACACCCGGGGTTACCTGGCGCTCGCCGCTATGCCCGGCCAACTATCCGGCGCGCGCTGTCTCATTTCTCGCCTTGTCGGCAAATCCCCGTGTGCTCAATGCGTTAGCCCATTTTTCAGACAGTTTTCAACAGGCTCATCAACATGAACTGGGGATAAATGCACAGCGCTCCGTACGCAATCGCTGAAATCGCTGATCTAGTCGGGATTTAGTCGGATGCGGCGGCGTTCGCGGTTCCAGCGGAAGTAGGCGCGGAGGCCGCCGCCTGATCCACCGGCGGATTCCCCATCGCCTGAAACAGCGCCGCGGTATCGGTAAGCCGCGCGCTCGTATAGCGAATCTCGTCGAGCTGCGCATTGCGCCACTGCTGCTCGCTCGAACGCGTCGATGCGAGCGGCAGCGCGCCGAGGCGGTAGCGCGCCGACGTATCGTCGAACACCCCCTGCGCGGAGCGCGCGGCGATGTTCGCGGCATCGAGCGACTGCGCATCGTGTTCGAGCGACGCGAGCGTATCGGCGACGTTCTGGAACGCAGCCAGCACGGTCTGCTTGTACTGCGACACGGCAGCCTCATAGCTGTCCTGCGCGGCACGCCGCTGCGCGACGAGCGCGCCGCCATGAAAGAGCGGCTGCGACAGCGACGCGCCGATGCTCCAGATCGCGCCCGCGCCCGAAAGCGCGACCGGCCAGCTAAAGCCGCCTTGTCCCATCGACGCGGACAACGACAGGCTCGGGAACATCTGCGCGGTCGCGTAGCCGACGTTGGCCGCGGCGGCTTTCAGCGCGGCGTCCGCGGCCTGGATGTCGGGGCGCGAGCGCAGCAGTTCCGACGGCACGACGACCGGCACCTGTTCGGGCAGATGCAACTGCGCGAGATCGACGTCGTCGGGCGCGGCATCCGGTGTGCGGCCGAGCAGCACGGCCAACGCGTGACGTGTCGTCAGCCACTGTTGCTTCAGCGCGGGCAGAGTTGCCGACACGCTCGCCGCGCTTTGCTGCGCGCTCAGCAGATCGGCATGCGATACCGCGCCGAGTTCGTAGCGTCGCGCGGTGTCGCGCGCCTGGTCATTGGCGAGTGCGACGAGCCGTTCGGTCGTATCGATCTGCGCATGCAGCGCGGCACTGGTGATCGTCGCGGTCACGATGTTCGCGGCGAGCGCGCGGCGCGCCGCATCGAACTGGTAGACCTGCATGTTCACGTGCGCGGCGAGCCCCGCGTTCGCGAGCCGCTCGGCACCGAACAGATCGAACGTATAGTGCGCCTGCAACTGGCCGACGAAGACGTTGTACAGAAACGTATTCGTGCCGATCTCGGGGATCGCGAGTGCGCGATTGCGGGTGGCCTGGCCGCCCGCGTCGATCGTCGGCAGCATCGAGCTGCCGACCTGCGCGCGCAACTGTTCGCGCGCGGCGGCGAGATTCTGGTCGGTCGCGGCAAGCGTCGGACTATTGCGCAGGCCTTCGTCGACGAGCGCATTCAGCGTGTCCGAACGATACTGCTTCCACCATTCGGGCACCGTCCGCGCGCCGGCCACGAACTGTTGCGTGACGCCTTGCGCGGGCACGGTCTGCGTGGGTAGCGGCTCGGCGCCATAGTGCGCGGGTTGCGGCATCGCGGGCGCGTCGCCGTTCGGTCCGAACGAACAGGCCGCGAGCGCGCACGCGAGACTCGCGGCGAACGACGCGCGGGCCAGTGCATCGAAACGCGGCGCGCGGAATGGCGCCGACGGGCCGCGCGGACCGGCGAGGGGCGCGGCGCTCGACGGCCCGCATGCGCCGGACGGGGCGGACGGGCCACATGCATCGGCTGGAGCGGGCGAAACGCGCGAATGGAACAGGGTGGAGGTACCCATGCTTTTGCTCATGCTCAGTTGCCCCCTCAATTGCCCGTGTGCTCGACGCCGGATCCGGCGGGCGCCTGCGGTTCGCGTTCATCGGCCCGCACGCGGAACGACGTTGCGTACAGCGCCGGTAGATAGAACAGCGTGAGGATCGTCGCGCTCGTGATGCCGCCCATCAGCGCAGTCGCCATCGGGCCGAAGAAATTCGAGCGCAGCAGCGGAATCAACGCGAGCACGGCGGCCGCGGCGGTCAGCGTGATCGGCCGGAAGCGCCGCACGGTCGCGCCGACGATCGCATCGAAACGCTTATGGCCGGCCGCGATGTCCTGCTCGATCTGATCGACGAGAATCACCGAGTTGCGCATGATGATGCCGAACATCGCGATCACGCCGAGCATCGCGACGAAGCCGAACGGCTGGCCGAACAGCAGCAGCGTGAGCACGACGCCGATCAGGCCGAGCGGGGCGGTCAGCACGACCATCAGCACCCGCGCGAAGCTTTGCAGCTGGATCATCAGCAGCGTGAGCACCGCGATCACCATGATCGGAATCTGCGCGTTGATCGACGTTTGACCCTTCGCGCTTTCCTCGACTGAGCCGCCGATCTCGATCCGGTAGCCGACCGGCAGCGTCGCGCGGATCGGCGCGAGCGCGCGGTCCACCGCGTGCGTGACGTCGATGCCCTGCGCGCCCGCGGCGACATCGGACTGCACGGTGATGGTGGGCTGACGGTCGCGCTCCCAGATCACGCCGTATTCGAGCGTGTTGCGCAGAGCCCCAAGCGTGCCGAGCGGCACCGGGCCGTTCGGCGTCGGCATCGCGAGCGCGGTGAGCTGCGACGGGTCGACGCGTTCCGCGCGCGGCGCGCGCAGATCGACGCTGATCAGCTTGTCGCGCTCGCGATACTGCGTGACCGTGTAGCCGGACAGCGTCATCGCGAGGAAGCTCGAAATGTCTTCGGACGTAACGCCGAGTTCGCGCGCGCGTTTCTGGTCGATCTCGAAGCGCACCGAGCGTTCGGCTGGTTCGTCCCAGTCGAACTGCACGTTACGGGTGCCGCGATTCGCGCGCATCGTCGTGGCGACGCGCTCGGCGATCGAGCGCACCGTCGCGATGTCGTCGCCGCTCACGCGAAACTGCACCGGATAGCCGACCGGCGGCCCGTTTTCGAGGCGCGACAGGCGCGTGCGAATCGCCGGGAAATGATCGAGCAGTTCCGGTTCGAGCCATTGCGCGAGCTTCTCGCGATCTTTCACCGACTTCGCGGTGATCACGAACTGCGCGAAATTGGGCTGCGGCAATTGCTGATCGAGCGGCAGATAAAAACGCGGCGCGCCGGTGCCGACGAAGCTCACTGTATGGTCGATTTCCGGGCGTCCCTTCAGCACCTGTTCGAGACGTTTCGCCTGGCGCAGCGTTGCATCGAACGATGCGCCTTCGGGCAGCCGCACGTCGACCAGTAGTTCGGGCCGGTCCGAACTGGGGAAAAACTGCTGCGGCACGAGCGTGAAACCGGCCATCGCGAGCACGAACAACGCGACCGTGATCGCCAGCACGACGAAGCGCCGCTCGATGCACCAGCCGATCCAGCCGCGCAAACGCGTATAGAAACGCGTGTCGTAGATATCGTGCTCGTGGTCCTCGGGCTCGTGCGCATGACGCTTGCGCTCGGGCAGCATGTGATAGCCGAGCAGCGGGATCAGCACGACGGCCGCGAGCCACGACGCGATCAGCGCGATCGCCGACACCTCGAAGATCGAGCGCGTGTATTCACCGGTGCTCGATTTCGCGAGCGCGATCGGCAGAAAGCCGGACACGGTGACGAGCGTGCCGGTCAGCATCGGAAAGGCGGTGCTGGTGTATGCGAAGGCGGCCGCGCGGGCGCGGTTCCAGCCTTGTTCCAGCTTCACCGACATCATTTCGACCGCGATGATCGCATCGTCGACGAGCAGGCCGAGCGCGAGCACCAGTGTGCCAAGCGACACCTTGTGCAAGCCGATGTCGAACAGATACATGCACAGCGCGGTGACCGCGAGCACGACCGGAATCGAGATCACGACGACCATGCCGGTGCGCACGCCGAGCGACACGAGGCTCACGATCAGCACGATTGCAACCGCTTCGGCGACCGCCTCGAGGAAGTCGTCGACCGAACGGGCGACCGCGTGCGGCATGCTCGACACTTCGACGAGCCTGAGCCCCACCGGCAGCGCCGCGCGCAATTGCACCATCTGCCGATCGAGCGCTTTGCCGAGGCGGATCACGTCGCCGCCCGGCTGCATCGTTACGCCGATGCCTAGCACCGGCTGACCTTCGAAGCGCATCTGCGTGACGACCGGGTCGTCGTAGCCGCGCTTGATCGTCGCGATGTCGCCGAGACGGAAGCTGCGGTTGTTGATGCGGATCAGCATGTCCGCGAGCGCATTGACGTCGTTGAACTGGCCGCTCGGGCGCACGAATACGCGGTCGTCGGTGGTGGTCAGCGTGCCCGCGGGGGCGATCGCGTTCTGCGCGTTGATCGCCTGGCCGAGCTGTTGCGGCGAGATACCGAGCCGCGTCAACTGCGTATTCGCGATCTCGATATAGACGTGCTGATCGGGGTCGCCGAAGTAATCGACCTTGCCGACCCCGGGCACGCGCAGCAGCACCGTGCGCAACTGGTCCGCATAGTCGTGCAGTTGCGCGGCGGAAAAGCCGTCGCCTTCGAGCGTGTAGATGTTGGTGTAGACGTCGCCGAATTCGTCGTTGAAGAACGGACCCTGAATGCCCTGCGGCAGCGTCGTCGCGATATCGCCGACTTTCTTGCGCACCTGATACCAGGTTTCGGGCACCTCGCTGACCGGCGCCGAATCCTTCATCGTGAAAAAGATCAGCGATTCGCCGGGGCGCGAATAGCTGCGCACGAAATCGATATACGGCGTTTCCTGCAGCTTGCGGCCGATGCGGTCGGTCAACTGCTCCTGCACCTGGCGCGCGGTCGCGCCGGGCCAGAAAGTGCGGATCACCATTACGCGAAACGTGAACGGCGGGTCTTCGGACTGCGCGAGCCGCGTGTATGCGAGGATGCCGAACGCGGTGGCGAGCGCGATCAGGAACACGACCAGCGCCTGATGACGCAGCGCCCACGCGGACAGATTGAAGCGTGTTTCTTCGTGCGGCGTGCTCATGAAGCGAAGTCCTCGGGATGCAGCGGCGCGATCGCGCGGACTTTTTCGCCGGCGCTCACCGTATGCACGCCTTGCAGCACGACACTTTCGCCGTCTTTCAACCCATCGCCGACGACGATCGTGCGCTCGTAGTAGCGCGTGACCGTCACGCGGCGCAGTTCGAGCGTACTGTCCGTCGCGCGCACGACCCAGACGGCGGGCTCGCGGCCCTCGTGGAACAACGCGGTGACGGGCAGCGTGAACACGCCGTGCTGTGCCGATGCGGCGAGCGGCACGACCGGCGTTACGTCGGCGGTCATGCCCAGGCGTACGTCGGGGCCGGGGTTCTCGAGCGTCAGACGCGCACGCCACGTGCGGCTTTGCGGATCGGCGGCCGGCGACAGCTCGCGCACGCGCGCGTTGAACTTGCGGTTCGGCAGCGCGGCGAGCGTCACGCTCGCGTTCTGCCCGAGCGCGAAGGCGGCGAGCGCGCTTTCGGGCACGTCGCACAGCACGTCGACGTCGCCGCTCCACGCGAGGTTGTAGACGGCCTGGCCGGCAGACACGTTCTGTCCGGTGTCCGCCTCTTCCGCGGTGATGACGCCTGCGTGACCGGCGACGAGTGTCGTGTACTGCAGTTGGTTCTTCGCGAGCGCCAACTGCTGCTGAGCTTGGTCGCGCTGCGCGAGCGCGGACGTGTATGCGTTGGTGGTCTGTTCGAGTTGCGCGGGCGCAATCAGGTTTTCTTTCGCCTGGGCCTTATCGCGTTCGAGCTGCTGCTGCGCATAGACGAGGCTGTGCTGCGCCGCGTCGAGTTGCGCCTGCGCGCTTGCCGCGTTCTTCTGCGCATCGGCCGGATCGAGCAACGCGACGACTTCGCCGCTTTTCACCGTATCGCCGAGCCGCACGCGCCGCTCGATGATCTTGCCGCCGACGCGAAACGACAACGGCGTCGCATAGCGCGACTGCACTTCCCCGGGCAGCGACGCGGCCTGCAGCGCTTGACCGTCCGCATGCACCGCGACGGCCACCACCGGACGAGGCGCGGGCGCCGCGGCTTCCTTTTTCGAGCAGGCCGCGAGCGACAACGCCCCGGCCAGCACGAGCACGCCGAGGAGACTGGACAGACCGCGTTGCGGATAAGGGGGAGACTGCTGATGCATCGCTGACGATGCGGGAGAACCGGAGCGCTTCACAAATACCCCAACTGGAGACAGCGAACGAACACGGCAAGCCGCGGCGGCCCGCCCATGAGGAGCTGTATGCCGGCTCATGCAACTGGCATACAGCTATGGCTCGGAATGATGCAGTGCATTCTAATACACACCTGTATTTGAATGTACATGTGAATTTGAATTCTTTTCGGTGCTAGACTGGCGCCCATGAAACGGCAAAGATTGACCAGAGAGCAGAGCAAGGACCAGACGCGCGAGCGCCTGCTCGATGCTGCACAGACGACTTTCATCAAGAAAGGTTTCGTCGCGGCGAGCGTCGAGGATATCGCGGAGGCCGCCGGTTATACGCGTGGCGCGTTCTATTCGAACTTTCGCAGCAAGAGCGAGCTGTTTCTGGAGCTGTTGCGGCGCGATCACGAGACGATGCAGGCGGGCCTGCACGCGATCTTCGAAAGCGCGGCTTCGCGCGAGGAGATGGAAGCGCGCGTGCTGCACTACTACAGCACGATTCATCGCGAGAACAGGTGCTTTCTGTTGTGGGTCGAGGCGAAGTTGCTCGCGGTGCGCGACGGCCGCTTCCGGCTGCGTTTCAACGCGTTCATGCACGAGAAGGTCGAACAGCTGAGCGCGTACGTTCGGGAGTTTTCGGCGCGGGTCGGCACGCCGATGTCGATGCCGGCCGAGCAGCTGGCAATCGGTTTGATGGGATTGTGCGACGGCGTGCAGTTCTTCTACACGGTCGATCCGCAGAATATGCCGGCGGAAATGGCCGAGGCGGTGCTGGCGGGATTTTTCTCGCGCGTGGTGTTCGGGCGCGAGGCGTGAAGCTCAGGCGCCACGCGGCGCCGGTGCGCGAACGCGCGATCTTTCAGGACCGCGCATCAGGTGGGATTGACGACGAGAACTATAAGAATCAGTCGGTCGGCAATTGCGCGCAGACATCGACGGCGGGCGACGTGCACGCGAATGCGTATTGGCCGCCATCGCTCAGGATTTTCTCCCCGGTGTGCAGCACGACCTTGATGTCGGGGCAACGTTCGTAACCGATGTAAGCCGAGCTGGCCGCAGCAGACCAGCAAACCAGCGAGAAGGCGATTTTTTCGAGAAGCTGAAAACGGTGTGTCATAGCGGTAATTTCCTTTGGCCGCTATGTTACCAGTTAACTAGGGTTTATACCTAGCCAATATCCATAATAGACGTTGAAATAGTGGCGCGGCAGACACACTGCGTCAAACCTGACCGGAATGTCATTTGCAGGTCAGGGATGGGACATGTCGCGCCGATACAATCGGTTTCGTTGGGCCAGCCCGCGCGCGTCGTTGCAGCACGGGCGGCAGGCGGCAAGCTTGCGCCGGCCCGGCTTTACCGAGGTGGGAGTTGTCTCATGAATCAACTGCAGTCGATGCGCGTGTTCGTCAAGGTCGCGGACCTCGGCAGTTTCGTCGGCGCGGCGGGCGCGCTGGATCTGTCCACCGCGGTGGTCACGCGGCATGTGGCGGATCTGGAAACGCGCCTCGGCACCCGGCTGTTGAATCGCACCACGCGCCGTCTTTCGCTGACCGAGTCCGGCGCGACCTATCTGGAGCGCGTGCGCCATATCCTCACCGATCTCGAAGGTGTCGAACAGATGGTGGTCGCGCGCAATCACGAACCGGTCGGCACGCTGCGCATCGTCGCGCCGGTCGTGTTCGGGCTGCATAGTCTCGCGCCGGTCGTGCAGTCGTATGCGGCGCGTTATCCGCAAGTCCTGCCCGATGTCACGCTCGCCGATCGCCAGGTCGATCTGGTCGAGGAGGGCTTCGACGTCGGCATCCTGGTCGCGCGGCATATGCGCAGCGCGAGCATCGTCACACGGCGGTTGACGACCGGCTATATGACGGTTTGCGCGACGCCCGCCTATCTGGCGCAGCACGGCACGCCGGCGCGCCCCGAAGATCTTCTCAAGCATCCGGGTCTGAGTCGGCCGTCCGAGCAGGGGGGCGGCGAGGAGCGCATATTCGTCGGCCCGGAAGGCGAAGTGCGGGTGCGGCCGGTCAATGCAATTGCCGTGAACAATACCGAGATGCTGCGGCAATTCGCGCTGCTGGACATGGGCGTTGCGATCCTGCCGAGTTATCTGGTCGATCGCGATCTCGCGTCGGGACGGCTCGTGCGTCTGCTCGACGACTACCGTCTGCCGCCGGTCGAAATCACGATTGCTTACCCGAGCAGGCTGCATCTGCCGGCGAAAGTGCGCACCTTCATCGATCATCTGGTCGAACATTTCCAGCCGGGCAGCGAGCCGGCGCGCGATTCACGCCGTGTTGCGCCGATGCATGCGGTTGCGCGCACGCTCGAACCCGAGCACGCGGCCGCGATGGCCGATGACGACGTATCTGAAGCACGCGGGGCGACGCGCCGTGTCGCGCGCGCGCCGCGCACGCGAATCGCCGCGCCGTCGCAGCTTTAAGCTGTTTTGGCATTGCCTTGAAGGCAATATCGACGCAGATGCCCGCGGCTAGATCCCCAGCCCCGGACCATAGTTGCCGCTGATCAGGCGCGTAACCGACGCGATATCGACGTAGTCCTGTTCGGGCATCCCGTCGAGCATGCCCAATACCTCATTGCTTGCGCCGGCTTCGCGCGCGGCGTCGACGAGGCCGTCCTTATTGGTGGGAAACTGGACTTCACGGAGAACATCGGCGATCTGCAGATCGATCGGTTCGCCGGGGATGGCCGAGGCAGTCATGCGCATGCTCCTGTTGCGTGCTGTTGTTATCGCCGCTGCCGCAGACCGGCCAACGCGAAACCGGCCGGCGAGCGCAGCCGTATTACCACCCATCCCGGAGCCCATCGTCAACTCGCCGTCAGGTCGTCAGATGCTCGTGCTGCCCGGTCAGGCTGCGCTCCAGATGACGCGACTTCGGCAGCGCAATGTGCTCCCATTGCTGCGCACGGGTGTCGTCGGTGGCTGACACCCCCGGGGCTGGCGGCGCGACCGGCGCGGCATTCGCGCGTTGCGCGAGCGTGGTGGAATCCGTGCTGTCCTGGGCGGTACGAATCGGCGCGGCAAAGCACGAAGCGGACAGCGTCACCATGATTAACAGTGTCGAGGTTTTCATCACCCGACCTCCCAAGCTCATGCGGCGCTGACAGTTGAGCAAGCCCTGTGCCGTCCCCGCGTCGAAAGGAAGGCGCAAGCCACAGGCGGTGCGGCGCTGCGCGGCCGGGCTCATTTACCATCTTAGACGGCAAATGCTGCAAGGCTCGCGCGTTTGCGACAAAACCGTATTGTAGATTTCAGATAATGGCACGAATGACGCGAGCCGGGTTGGACCGCTAGCCGAGCGCGTCGAAACGCGTCCACGTTCGCAAGTCGTTAGCGCGACGGATTCATCCGGAAGTACGCGTCGAGCAGGGAGGTCTTGTAGACCACGCCCGCGAGCTTCGGATGCGCGGTGCTTTCGATCACCGGCAGACGCTCCCCCTGAAACGCCATGAAGTGCTGCAACGCGGCGCCGAGCGACATGTCGGGCGTGAGCACGTCGAAATGCGGCTGCAGATAATCGGCGGCGCTCTTCTCGGACGTGTCGCGCCGCTCGAGCAGATCGGACGTGATGTCCTTCAGCGCGACCACGCCGAGAAACGCACCGGAATCGTTCGCGACGTACAGATACTTGACCGGATATTCGAGAAACACCCGCGTCATCTCGTGCACGCTCGCGTTCGGCGGCACGACGGTTTGCGCGGGGCGAATCAGCTCGCGCATCTGCGTCGCGCGCAGCCGCGAGCGCTCCTGTTCCTCGCGATTGCGGCGCAGCGTGATCTCGTACATCGAGGTCTTGCCGATCGCGCGCGCGATGAAATACGCGACCACGCACGACACCATCAGCGGCAGCACGATCTGATAGCTCAACGTCATCTCGAAGATCATCAGGATCGCCATCAGCGGCGCCTGGGTCGCACCGGCGAGAAACGCGCCCATGCCGACCATCGCATACGCGTACGACGCGGACGTCGCGTGTGGCCACAACTCGTTCATCCCCTGGCCGAACAGCGCGCCGACCGCCGCGCCGACGAACAGCGTCGGCGTGAAGACCCCGCCGACCGCGCCGGAGCCGGCTGTCGCGGCGGTGGCCGCGAGCTTGCACACCAGCACCAGCACGAGCGCGGACCATGTCCACGGCGAATGCAGGATCGAGTTCACGACGCTATAGCCGTTGCCCCACACTTCGGGCTCGCCGACCGAGATAATGCCGACGATCAGGCCGCCGAGCGCGAGACGCAGTGGCAGAGGCGCCGGCAGCTTGCGAAAGCCGGCCTTCGACGCATCGAGCAGCCGCAGGAACTGCGGCGCGGCCGCGCCGCACAGCGCGCCGAGCGCGACGAACAGCAACACTTCGACGCCCGTGACGGTCGGGAACACCGGCATCTCGTATGGCGGCCTGTAGCCGGCGAATTCGCGCATCGTGATGTTCGCGACGACCGCCGCGACCAGCACCGGCCCGAAGCTTTCCATCGCGATCGAACCCAGCACGATCTCGGTGACGAAGAACGCACCCGCGATCGGCGCGCTATACGCGGACGTGATACCGGCCGCCGCGCCGCACGCGACCAGCAGGCGCAGCCGCGGCGGGTCGAAGTGGACCCAGCGGCCGATCAGCGACGATGCGAGCGCCGCGAGCTGCACCATCGGGCCTTCGCGGCCGATCGAGCCGCCGCTCGCGATCGTAAACAGCGACGACACGCTGCGCCACAGGCTCAGGCGCACCGGCACGACGCCATCGCCGATCGCGACCGCTTCCATGTAGTCGGTGTGCGCGCGTTTATCCGCGTGACGCCGCGCGATCAGCAAAAGCACGCCGGCCACCAGACCGCCCGCGGCCGGCAGCCAGATACGGATGGTCCACGGCAGGCTGCGCGCGATTTCGACGAAGCTGCCGTCGCGGCCGGTCATCGCGAATTGCAGTACTTCGATGCCCTTGCGAAACAGGACGGTCGCGAACGCGCCGGCGATGCCGACCACGACCGACCAGACCAGCATCGTGTGCGCGTCGGAAAGACGAAAAATGCGTTGGGCGCGGGTGCGCAGCTTCAGCAGGAATGAAAGCACGTCGACGGTACGGGGCGTGAAAGAAAGTTGAAAAACGCGCGCCACAACGACCACGCGCCCGCCTCGAATGGCGGGCGCGCGGCGGCGCGGGAGCGGGGCTTGGCGGCGTGGCTCAAGTCGCCGCCTTGTCGAGTTCCGGGTAGTGCCGGAAGATGCAGGCCTCGTTGTGGGCGATGCGCCGGTTCGATTGCAGATACGCGGCGATGTTCGGTCTTGCGATCACCATGTCGCGCAGCGCGGCGAGCCGCGGATAGTGCTCGCCGAAGCGCTTCAACGCACGCGGAAACGCGTACAGCAAACCGTCGATCAACTGGAACATCGACAGGTCGACGTAAGTGAGCGTGTCGCCGGCCAGAAAGCTGTCGCCGGCCGGATTCCGGGCCAGCACGCGCTCGAAGTACGACATGAACTTCGGGAGCCGATGATCGAGGAAATCGTGCGCGCGCACCTTTGCGGCGTCTTTCTGGTCCTCGTAGTAAAGACCGCTCGCGAGCGGATGGTGGGTATCGTGCGCTTCGGTGACGACGTCGGCGATGGTCAATTGCAGGCCGTTGGCGACATAGCGCAGGCTCTCGGGCTCCGGTGCGAGATTCAGCCGCGGGCCGAGATAGAACAGGATGTTGGCGGTCTGCGAGATCACCAGATCGCCGTCTTTCAGAAACGGCGGCGCGAACGGCGGATAGGGCTCGTCGGGGCTATCCATCACCGTCAGCATCGCGTCGGTGCCAAGACCCTTCGACGGCTTGCCGCGCGCGACTTCCACATAGTCGGCGCCGGCTTCCTCGAGGGCAAGCCGCACAAATTCGCCGCGGCCTTGCAGGCCGTCCCAGTAATACAGTTTCAGGCTCATCGATCGATCCTCATTCCGGTCGCCCTGGCGCGCCGCGAGAATGCAGCCATTCGCGTGACGCGGGGCGGGTTGCGGGAGCAAAGTTCGCAGCAACGAGTATGCCGTGCGATCGGCCCGGATGGGCGCCGGAATGCGCAAAACCCCGCGCGGCGGGGTGTCGACGAAGGCGAGGGCGGCTTAGCGGAACAGGTACTGGACGGTCCATGTGATGCCTAGTCCACCGGCAATCAACCACACATACAGAATCAAACCGGTGGTCAGGGCTCGCGGGCCGGCTTCGCGAATCTGCGAGAAACGGGTTTCGATGCCGAGCGCGGTCATGGCCATCGTCAGTGCGAACGTGTCGAGCAGGTTCAGCGTCGAGGTCGCGGCCGCCGGCAGTACGTGCAGCGAATTGATCACGACACAGGCCAGAAAGCCGAGCGCAAACCACGGAATCGCGAGCTTGCGCGGCGCGTGGCCGGCGGCGCCATCGCTATCGTGTTTCGTGCCGCGCGCCGCGCGGTTCACCCACAGACCGACCACCAGCAACACCGGCACCAGCAGCATCACGCGGGTCATCTTGACGATCGTTGCGATATGTGTGGCTTCCGGGCTCACATTGCTCGCCGCGCCGACCACCTGTGCGACTTCGTGAATCGTGCCGCCGAAGAACAGACCCGCGCCGACCGTATCGAGATGCAGCCAGCCCGCCTTGAACAGGACCGGGTAGAGGAACATCGACAGCGTGCCGAACAGCACGACGCTGCCGACCGCCATCGCGCTCTTATGCGGTTTCGATTGCAGCGTCGATTCGAACGCGAGCACCGCCGCGGCGCCGCAGATCGCGCTGCCGGCTGCGGTCAGCAGCGCGGTGTCGCGATCGAGCTTCATGATTTTGATGCCGGCCCACGTACCGATCACGAGCGTGCTGACGACGATCAGCGCCGATTGCGTGAGGCCGGGCAGCCCGACCTGGGCGATTTCCTGCAGGCTCACGCGCAGCCCGAAGAACGCGACCGCGATGCGCAGCAGCTTGCGCGCCGAGAAGTTGACGCCGGCGGCCCAACTGGCCGGCATGCCGTCGCGCAGCGCGTTGCCGTAGACCGCCCCGGCGACGATGCCGACGATCAGCGGGCTCAGGCCAAGTCCGGCAAGCGCGGGGATCGCGGCGATCCGGGTGACGGCGGCGGCGAAGAGCGCGACGAACAGTACGCCGTTGAGCCGGCCCCGCGTGGAAAGCTCCGCCGAGGCGGCGGGTGCGGCGCCAAGCGGTGCGGTGGATGTGGACATGACCATTGCCTATCGGTTTGACTGGCGTGATTGACTTCAATGGGCCTAATCCTAAATTAGATATATGGATATGAAAAATCGTGATTTAGAATGTGAAATATCAGTCCATCGGATATTTCATCGAGATGACCCCGGATCAACTTATAACGTTCGCTGCCGTCGCTGAGCATCGCAACATCAGCCGGGCGGCGGTGGCCTTGCATCTGTCGCAGCCGGCGGTGTCGGGCCAACTGCGGCAATTGCAGGATGAATTCGGCGAGCCGCTGTATCAGCGCGACGGCCGCGGCGTGCGCCTGACGCCGGCCGGCGAGCAACTGGCGAGCTATGCGGCGCGCTTGCGCGATACCTGGCGGCAGGCGCATGCATACCGCGACGCGTTGCGCGGGCTCGAACAGGGCACGCTGCGAATCGGCGCGAGCACGACGCCGGCGAGTTATCTGCTGCCGTATCTGATCGCCGAATTCCACCGCCGCTATCCGGACGTCACCGTGCAGGCCGCCGACGGCAACACGACCGAAATCGTCGGCGCGCTGGGTTCCGTCGATATCGCGATGGTCGAAGGGCCGCCCGGCGACGATCTGCCGCCGGACACCGCGGTGCATGCGTGGCGCGAGGACGAAATCGTCGCGATCATGCCGCGCTTGCATCCGCTCGCGCAGCAAGCGGACGACGGACGAATCGGACTCGCGGCGTTCGGCGCGTATCCGCTGGTGCTGCGCGAGGCGGGCTCCGGTGTGCGGCAGACCGTCGAGCGCGAGTTCGCGCGCGCCGGGGTGCCGATGCGCGTCGCGTTGGAGATCGCCGGCGTCGAAGGGGTGAAGGAGGCGGTGCGGGCCGGTATGGGCATCGGTTTCGTATCGGCGATGTCGATGCGTCATGAAAATGGCGCGCTGCGCCTGTTGTCGCTGAGCCCGGCGCCGCTGACGCGCCGTCTGTCGATTCTGGTGCCGCACGCGAGCGCGCCGTCGCGGGTGGTCGAGCAATTCGTCGCGCTGTGTCTCGCGGAACAGGACGGAGAAGGAGCGGACGACTCGCGCGTGGGTTAATAGCGCGGCCTCGCGGCGTGCCCGCTTCGCCTGGGGATTTCCTCTATGGCGCGCGAGCGCGCCGCCGCGCACTATTCGCGCATCGCAAGCGCCTCGGCGCTTTTTTTCGAAATGTGTTTGGAACCGGTTCCAAATGCCATTTCGTAGCAGGATTGACTGGATTCGACATGGTTGATGCAATACAGATCGTGATCGTCGCAAGCGCGTTCGGTATGGACGCGGTGCGCAAGGACGGTCATCGGAAGTGGGCGCGAGCGGCGAAGCAAGCCGGCGCGGCGGGCTTCGAAGTGCGCCGCGAACTGTTCGCAAGCGACGCCCACGCTGGCTTGCCGGAACTGCGTTCGCTCGGCACGGCCTTGGCCGGCCTCGGCCTGTGGTCGGTGTTTTCGACGCCGGCCACCCTTTACACGGCGCACGGCCGGCTCGACAGCGACGCGCTGCGGCTCGCGCTAGACGAAGCGGCGGCGCTCGGCGCGCGTTTCGTCAAACTGCAACTGGGTGGTTTCGCCGGCACGGCCGATGGTGCGCGGATTGCCGCGCACGTCGCTGAAGCGCGGGGCGACACGCATCCACGGCTGGTGGTCGAAAACGGCCAACTGGCCGAGGGCGGATCACCCGCGCAGTTCGTCGGGCTGTTCGACGCGCTCGCGCGCGAAGGCCATGCCGGCGTGCTCGGGATGACCTTCGACACCGGCAATTGGGCCTGGCTCGACGTCGCGCCGCTCGAGGCGGCTGCGCGGCTTGCACCGCATGTCGAGTACATCCATTGCAAGACGGTCGCGGGCGAGGGCGCGCGGCGCTTTCCCGTCGCGCCGGTCGACGACGACGCGCAGTTTCGCGCGCTGCTCGACCGTTTGCCGCGCGATGTCCCGCGCGGTATCGAATTTCCGTTCGACGCGAGCCGGATCGACGCGGACGCCGCGCAGTACGTCGACTGGCTCGCGCGGATTTAGATCGTGGCGCGCGGCGCGCGCCAGCAGCGATCAGGGAGCACGAAGCAGCTCGAGCGCCGCACTGCAAGCACCGCGCAAAGTATCCAAAGCACCCACAGCACTCACAGCACCACCCAGGAGCCCCCGCATGACCCACCCGCATCCCGCCCTCGACGTCATCACCTACGGCGAAGCGATGGCGATGTTCGTCGCCGCCGAAACCGGCCCGCCCGCGGGCGTCGGGCACTTCACGAAGCGTATCGCCGGCGCCGATCTGAACGTCGCGATCGGCCTTGCGCGGCTCGGCTTCAGGGTGGGCTGGATGAGCCGCGTCGGCGCCGATTCGTTCGGCCAGTACGTGCGCGACACGCTGACGAAAGAGGGCATCGATCAGCGCTGCGTGAGCACCGACGCGCGCTATCCGACCGGTTTCCAGTTGAAGTCGAAAAACGACGACGGCAGCGATCCGGCGGTCGAATATTTCCGTAAGGGCTCGGCGGCGAGCTATCTGTCGCTCGACGACTACGTCGCCGCTTATGTGTTGAGCGCGCGTCATCTGCATCTGACCGGCGTCGCGCCGGCGATCTCGGCGAGCTCGCGCGAACTGGCGTTCCATCTGGCGTGCGAAATGCGTGCCGCCGGCAAGACGATCTCATTCGATCCGAATCTGCGTCCGACGCTGTGGCCGTCGCGCGCGGCGATGGTCGAAGGGCTGAACGCGCTCGCCGCGCTGGCCGACTGGGTGCTGCCCGGCATCGGCGAGGGCGAGATCCTGACCGGTTACACGCAGCCGGAAGACATCGCGAAGTTTTACCTGGAGCGCGGCGCGCGCGGCGTGATCGTCAAGCTCGGTGCGCAGGGCGCGTACTTCCGCACCGAGGCCGATGCCGCGGTGATCGCGGGCCAGCCGGTCGAAAACGTGGTGGATACGGTCGGCGCGGGCGATGGCTTCGCGGTCGGCGTGATCAGCGCGCTGCTCGAAGGCCGCACGCTCGCACAGGCGGTCGCGCGCGGCAACCGGATCGGCGCGCTCGCGATCCAGGTGATCGGCGATTCGGAAGGTCTGCCGAGCCGCGCCGAACTCGATGCGCTCGAACCGGCGTCGGCGCCGGGCGCGGCGAGCGCAACATGAGCGTGCTGCAAGACGGATCCGGGTTGGACTCGACGCTGAATGAAACACAGCGGAAGCATGACGACAGCGCGGCAACAGCATGGCAACAAGCACGGCAACAGCGCGACCCAGGCGCACCGCTGCCACCGGCATCGACAGCAAGCTCGACAGCAATATCGATAACGACAAAAGCGCGTGCAACGCGCTCACCCCTTTTCATCATTATTTCGGGACGCCGTCAAAGGAGACGCTCATGACCTCATCACTTGCGATTCGCCGCTGGTGGACGATCATGCCGATCGTGTTCATCACCTATAGCCTTGCGTATCTGGACCGTGCGAACTTCGGCTTCGCGTCGGCGGCCGGCATCAACCAGGATCTCGGCATCAGCAAGGGGCTCGCGTCGCTGATCGGCGCGCTGTTCTTCCTCGGCTATTTCTTTTTCCAGATTCCCGGCGCGATTTACGCCGAGCGCCGCAGCGTGAAGAAGCTCGTGTTCTGGAGCCTGATTTTGTGGGGCGGGTGCGCGGCGCTCACCGGCATGGTCAGCAATATCCCCTCGCTGATGGTGATCCGTTTCGTGCTCGGCGTCGTCGAAGCCGCGGTCATGCCGGCGATGCTGATCTTCATCAGCAACTGGTTCACGAAGAGCGAGCGTTCGCGCGCGAACACGTTCCTGATTCTCGGCAATCCGGTCACGGTGCTGTGGATGTCGGTCGTATCCGGTTATCTGGTGCATTCGTTCGGCTGGCGCGAGATGTTCATCGCCGAGGGCGCGCCCGCGATCATCTGGGCGATCTGCTGGTGGTTCCTCGTAAAGGACAAGCCCGAGCAGGTGTCGTGGCTCACGCAACGGGAAAAGGACGATCTCGCGCAGACGCTGCGCGCCGAGCAGGCCGCGATCAAGCCGGTGCGCAATTACGGCGAGGCGTTCCGCACGCCGGCCGTGATCAGGCTGAGCGCGCAGTATTTCTGCTGGAGCATCGGCGTGTACGGCTTCGTGCTGTGGCTGCCGTCGATCCTGAAGAACGGTTCGTCGTTCGGCATGGTCGAGACCGGCTGGCTGTCCGCGCTGCCGTATCTGGCCGCGACGATCGCGATGCTTGCAGCTTCGTGGGCATCCGATAAACTCAACCGCCGCAAGGTGTTCGTGTGGCCGTTCCTGCTGATCGGCGCGATTGCGTTCGCGGCGTCGTATGCAATCGGCTCGTCGCACTTCTGGTCCTCGTATGCGCTGCTCGTGATCGCGGGCGCCGCGATGTACGCGCCGTATGGCCCGTTCTTCGCGATCGTGCCGGAACTGCTGCCGAAGAACGTCGCGGGCGGCGCGATGGCGTTGATCAACAGCATGGGCGCGCTCGGTTCGTTCGTCGGCTCGTATGTGGTCGGCTATCTGAACGGCGCGACCGGATCGCCCGCGGCATCGTATGCGTTCATGAGCGTGGCGCTGGTCGCCGCGGTGATCCTGACGCTGGCCGTCAAGCCGGCCGCCGCCGAAACCCGGTCGAAAGGCGCGGCCACGCTCGTCACCCCGTCGCAAGGAAAATAAGCTGATGAAGAAGATCGTCGCCTGGAAATCGCTGCCCGAGGATGTGCTCTCGTATCTGCAACAGCATGCCGAGGTCGTGCAGGTGGATGGCGCGCCGCGCGACGCGCTCGTCGCCGCGCTGCGCGACGCCGACGGCGGCATCGGCGCGAGCGTAACGATCACGCCGGCGATGCTCGAGGGCGCGAGCCGGCTGAAGGCGCTGTCGACGATCTCGGTCGGCTACGACCAGTTCGACGTCGACGATCTGACGCGCCGCGGCATCCTGCTCGCGCACACGCCGGACGTGTTGACCGAATCGACCGCGGACACCGTGTTTGCGCTGATCCTCGCGTCCGCGCGCCGCGTCGTCGAACTGGCCGGCTGGGTCAAGGCGGGGCACTGGCGCGCGAGCATCGGGCCCGCGCAGTTCGGCGTCGACGTGCAGGGCAAGACGCTCGGCATCGTCGGGCTCGGGCGCATCGGCGGCGCGGTCGCGCGGCGCGCGGCGCTGGGCTTCGGCATGCAGGTGCTGTACACGAACCGTCAGCCGAACCCGCACGCCGAACAGACCTATGGCGCGCGTCGCGTCGAGTTGCCCGAACTGCTCGCGAGCGCGGATTTCGTATGTCTGCAGGTGCCGCTGACACCGCAGACCCGCCATATGATCGGCGCGGCCGAGCTGCGCGCGATGAAGAAGAGCGCGATTCTGATCAACGCGTCGCGCGGCGCGACCGTCGACGAAGCGGCGCTGATCGACGCGCTGCAAAACGGCACGATTCACGGCGCGGGTCTCGACGTGTTCGACACCGAACCGCTGCCGGCCGATTCGCCGCTGCTGAAGCTGCCGAACGTGGTCGCGCTGCCGCATATCGGTTCGGCGACGCACGAGACGCGGCATGCGATGGCGCGCAACGCCGCGCAGAATCTGGTCGCCGCGCTCGACGGCACGTTGAGCACGAATATCGTCAATCGCGACGTGCTGAAAAAGTGATGCCGAACGCGGCGGCGAGGGGGCGCTCGTATGAACGATGAGCCGATGGGCACGATGTCGCCTCGCACGCCATCCGGCACTGCGCGCCGCGCGACGATCACCGACGTCGCGCGCGAAGCGGGCACCGGCAAGACCAGCATTTCGCGCTATCTGAACGGCGAGACGAGCGCACTGTCGCCCGAGCTGCGCGCACGCATCGAGGCCGCGATCGCGCGGCTCGACTATCAGCCGAACCAGATGGCGCGCGGCCTGAAGCGCGGCCGCAACCGCCTGATCGGCATGCTGGTCGCCGATCTCACCAATCCGTATTCGGTCGAAGTGCTGCAAGGCGTCGAGGCCGCGTGCCATGCGCTCGGCCTGATGCCGCTGATCTGCCATGCGGCGAACGAAGTCGAAATGGAGCGGCGTTTTCTGCAGCTGTTGACCACCTATCGAGTGGAAGGGGTGATCGTCAACGCGCTCGGCGTGCGCGAGGAAACGCTGCGGCCGGTCGGCGGCGGCGGGATTCCGGCGGTGCTGGTCGACCGCCAGGTGCAGGGGCTCGTCGCCGATATGGTCGGCCTCGACAACGGCGCGGCCGCCGAACTCGGCACGCGGCATCTGCTCGAACAGGGCTTCGAGCAGATCTGGTTCGTCGTGCAGCCGTTCGAGCAGATCAGTTCGCGGCATTTACGCGTGCAGGCCTTCGATCGCGCGATGCACGCGCATGGCGGCGGGCGCGTTTATCCGCACGGCAATCTACGCGGCCACACGCTGGTGTTGAATCTCGCGGATGCGGCGGACGTCGAGCGCAGCCTCGCCGAGCTGGATCGCGCGCTCGCCGCGGTGAGCGGCGGCGAACTCAACGCGAACGCGTCCGCCACGCCGGCGCGCGTCGCGCTGTTCGCCGCCAACGCGCCGGTCGCGCTCTGTCTCGCGCTGCATCTGAAAGCGCGTTACGGCGCGCACTGGCAAACGCGCGTCGCGCTGCTGTCCATCGACGACCCCGACTGGGCCGAACTTGCCGGCATCACGACGATCCGCCAGCCGACCTACGAGATCGGCTATCGCGCGGTCCAGTTCCTGCACGAGCGCATCGAAGGCGCGCGGATGAGCGCGCGCGACTGTCTGCTGACGGGCGAACTGATCGTGCGCGCGTCGACTTCGCGCTGAGCGCCGTTCAATCTGCGATGATTCGGGGCTGCGGCGCGCAGCGGTTGCGCGCCGATGATCGCCGGCACTCCGGCAAGGAAACTCATGCTCGTCGCACCGCTCACGCTTGCGAGCCTCATGCTCGCCACGCTCGTCGTCGCCGCTTTACCGTTCCTGATCTACCGCCAGTTACGCGTGCCGCTCGCGCTCCGGCCGCGCGACACGATCGCCGGCGTCGCCGTGTTTGCGCTGTTCGCGATGGTGATCGAGCGCGCGCTGCACGACTATCTGCTGCGCGGCAATGCGACGACCGCGGCGTTTCTGTCGAATCCGTTCGCGTTCGTCGTCTATGGCGCGCTGGCCGCGGGCGTCTGTGAGGAAGTGGGGCGGTTTCTCGGCATGCGCCTGCTCGTGAAACGGGCGCTGGCGCGGCCGGCGGCAAGCCGAAGCGCGCGGGCGACGACGGGAGCCGGCGCGAACGCCGGCGCCGGCGTGAACCCGAACGGCGGCGCCAACGCCAATGCCAACGGCCATGCAAACCCCGGTGCGAATGCCGATCCGCGCACCGCCGCGTTGCGCGCCGACGACGGCGCCGCGCTCGGCTACGGTCTCGGCCACGGCGGCGCGGAAGCCTGGATGGTCGGCGTGCTCGTGCAGCTTCAGTGGATCGTGTTCGCGATCCTCGAAAACCGCGGCCGGCTCAACGATTACCTCGGCAACCTGCCGGGCGAATCGGTGATGCGCGTGCATCTGATTCTCGCAAGCCTCACGCCGCAACTGGCCGGCATCTTCGCGCTCGAACGGGTGATCGCGCTGGTCTTCCAGATCGGCTTGTCGGTGCTGATGTGGCGCGGCGTGCGCACCGGTTCGCGCGCGATCCTGCCGCTTGCGATCGTCGTGCACGCGCTGATCGACGTGCCCGCGGCGATGTCGCAGGCACGCCTCGTGCCGCTCGCGGTGGTCGATACCGTGTATGCGGTGGCGGCGGTGTTCGTCGCCGGATGGTTGATGCGAACCTACCGGCGACCGGGCGTGGCGTGACGCGGCATGACGCGGCATGACGCGGGTGCGCATCGGATCGGTCGCGCGGCGCGATCGGATCGGTGAAAAGGCCGCATCGGGCTCGCATGCCTCGCTATCACTCAAGCCTTTCTCTAAAATGCGCCTACGTTTCGGGATCCCCGTTTCAGGATCCTCATTTTCCGGCGGCCTTGATGGAAGCTTACCAATACGATTGCGCGCATCCCGAGTTCGATGAGCTTGCGCGCGTCATCAGCGATCTGTTTCCCGAGCAGACGCAATTCATCGAGCGTGCGGCTGAAGACGGCACGCCCGCGCTGACGATCCACTGGGTAGCGATGCGTTTCGGCTCGACCGCGCGCCGTATCGAGATGACGGTCGCGATCGCGCCGGCGGCGCTCGCGCGCTATCGCGCGTTGCCCGCGCGCTTGCGCGGCCGCAGCTTCGCGGTGCTGCGCGCGTATGTCGAAGCGAGCCTCGGCTCGCTCGAGGAGATGTATGCGAACGGCGAGGCGGTGCCGCGCGAGGTCACCGTCGATCTCGGTGACGAATTCGCCTGATGCGCGCTGCCGCGCAGATGGCTTGATTCGTTCTGGAGCGGAATCGACGGGTGCTTGCGGTGTGCTCGACGCAAGCTTGCTGCCTGCTCGAGGCGGCTGGCGTTGGCCAGGAAGGACCGCTTAAGCGCGTCAGTCCGCGAGCCGGTAGACCTTCGCGAAGCGCGCGGCCTGCACGACACCGTAATCGCCGGGCGCGTATTGCATCACCCAGTCGCCGGCCGTGCCGTGCAGCACGTCGCCACCCTTCGCGGAACGGCACAGCGAGAACGCTTCGTTCATCCGGCGCGCCAGCACGACGGCCGGGCGATTGCGATAGGCACCCGGTTCGCCATGTGCAATCGCCGCATCGGCGGGCAGATATTTGGCGTCGAAGCGTTCGCGCGACACGACCCAGCGCTCGCCGGTCGAGCCGATGATCAGCGCGTCGCCGCGCGCATAGCGGTTCGGGCCTTCGAGGCTCATCAACTGGCCTTCGGCGGCGGCGAATTCGACGCTTACGGTTTCGTCCTTGACGACGCGTTTCGCGTGCGGATCGTCACGCAGATCGAGATTGCTGAGTTCGGTCATGAAGCGGGAGGGTGAGTAAAGGAGGATGCACCACATGCCGCCGTGGCGCGGATCGTCCGGCGAGCTTTGGCTCAGGCTGGCCGCCGCGCCATCACGGCGCACCCGAATCATGCCAGATGGATTGGCGCCGCGGGGCGTTTCGAGATGCGGCGCGCGGCGGCCCGTATCGTGACAGCGGGGAACAGAGGCGGGGCGCAAAGCGGAGAAAACAGAGGCGGGAGAACAGAAGCGACACCCGCGAGAATGCCCGCCCGCGACGCGGCAATCCACGCCGCGGGCGCATGCCGGCGTTACGGCTTCACGGTGGCGTCGCTAGCCGCCTCGGCCGCCGGCCTGGCGGCCTTGCTCTTGCCGTGATGGCCGCCGTGGTGGTGATGCGCGCCTTCGGGGCCGCTGCGATGGAACGTCGCGTCGGCGAGCTTCTTCTGCTCCGGCGACAGGCTGCCATACAGCGGATCGAACGCATCGACCAGTTTCTTCATGCCGTCCGCATGGGCCTGTGCGATCGTCGCGTACTGCTTCATGTCGTCGAGCGCGCTCACGTTGGTAGCGGCCTTGCGCTGCTGGAACAGCTGGCTCATCGTTTCGCCGTTGCTGCGCATTGCGTCGGCGAAGGCTTTCCACTGCGTTTCCTGCGCGGGCGTGATCTTCAGTTGCGCATGCAGATAGGCGATGCGGTCTTCGACGTTGCGTTCGTAGCCGGCCTTGGCGGCGGGAGCCGAAGCGGCGTTTTCCGGCGCCGCCGCGGGCGCGGCGGTTTGAGCGAACGCGCTGCCCATCGAAACGGCGGTAGCCAGCATAACCAATGCTTTTTTCATCGAAACTCCTGATGTCTGTTCGTGTTGGGACCGGGCGCGCACGGATGGTCCGTTACGCGCCGCTCGCGGATAGCGGTGCACGCCGGGTGCATTGCCGCACCCGGCGGTCGCCGCTATTAGTAACACGATATTCCTACAATGCGATTCCAGTGCGACAAACGCTTACAACCGAAACGAAAGGGAAACGGGCGGCGGTGCCGGCGCGGTTGCGCGCTCGCGGCGGTTTGCCGCCGCTTATCGCCGCTTATCGCTCCCCGGCGGCGGCCGGTTGCCGCTCGTTTCACCCGGCCGCCGCGCGACGAGCGCCCGGCGTGACGGTTACCGACTGTTGCAACATAGCGCCGCCGCCTGTCAAGTCGCGCGATAATTCGCGACACCTCCGACCAACTTCGTTGCCCTTTCGATGAGACCTCCGCGCCTCGATCAGCTCGACGACCTCGACCGCAACCTCGTTGCACTGCTGCAAGCCAATGCTCGCGAAAGCGTCGCCAATCTCGCGCGCCAACTCGGCGTTGCGCGCACCACGGTGATCGCGCGCATCGCCCGGCTCGAGCGCAGCAACGTGATCGCCGGCTACAGTGTGCGGCTCGGCCAGGACGTGCTCGATTCGAGCATCGTCGCGTACGTCGGCATCATCATTGCGCCGAAGTACGGGCCCACCGTGCAGAAGCGCCTCGCGAAAATGCCCGAGGTGCAACTGCTGTGCGCGGTGAGCGGCGAGTTCGACTATGTCGCGTGGCTGCGCGCCGATTCGCCGGACCGGCTCAACGATCTGCTCGATCAGATCGGCGGTCTCGAAGGCGTCGAGCGCACGACGACGTCGATCATTCTCGCGCGCAAGATCGATCGCGGCATCGTGTAGGCACGCGCATTCGACACGGCCGGGCGGGCCGTTAACAGCTTTTTTATAACTTTTCGACAAATCGACTGTCGGGATCGTCATAACGACGAAGTTCATGGTCATATCGCATCATTTTGCGCGTATGAACTGTTTTTGCTTCTCCCTAAACTGTTGTTCGAAGGTTCGGTCCGCAGGCGTCGCGCGGCCCGCGCGGCCCGCGCGGCCCGCGCGGCCCGCGCGGCGCGCTTCGGAAGCTCGACACAGGCACACGGATAACAAGGAGATGCAGATGAAAGTAGCAATCGTTGGCGCGGGTTTGATCGGTCACACCATTGCCCATATGCTGCGCGAGACCGGCGACTACGAAGTCGTTGCGTTCGACCGCGATCAGAATGCGCTCGACAAGCTTGCCGCCCAGGGTATCCCGACGCGCCGCGTCGATTCCGCCGACGCCGCCGTACTGCGCGCCGCGATCCAGGACTTCGACGTGCTGATCAACGCGCTGCCGTACTACCTCGCGGTGAACGTGGCGTCGGCCGCGAAAGGCGCGGGCGTGCATTACTTCGACCTGACCGAGGACGTGCGCGCCACTCACGCGATTCGCGCGATCACCGAAGACGCGGACCATGCATTCATGCCGCAGTGCGGCCTCGCGCCGGGCTTCATCGGCATCGCCGCGCACGAGCTCGCGAACCGCTTCACGGAAATCCGCGACGTGAAAATGCGCGTCGGCGCATTGCCCGAATTCCCGACCAATGCGCTGAAATACAACCTGACGTGGAGCGTCGACGGCTTGATCAACGAGTACTGCCAGCCGTGCGAGGCGATTCGCGACAGCCGCACGCAATGGGTGCAGCCGCTCGAAGGCCTCGAGCATTTCTCGCTCGACGGCACCGAATACGAAGCGTTCAACACCTCCGGCGGCCTCGGCACGTTGTGCGAAACGCTGTCGGGCCGGGTCGAATCGCTCGACTACAAGTCGGTGCGCTATCCGGGCCATCGCAATCTGATGCAGTTCCTGCTCGAAGACCTGCGTCTGTCGAGCGACCGCGATACGCTGAAGACGATCATGCGCCGTTCGGTGCCGTCGACCGCGCAGGACGTCGTGCTGGTGTTCATCACGGTGAGCGGTATGCGCGATGGTCAGCTGGTGCAGGAGGTGTTCACGCGCAAGATTTTTGCGAAGACCGTCTGCGGCGTGCCGATGAGCGCGATCCAGATCACCACCGCCGGCGCGATGTGCGCGGTGCTCGATCTGTTCCGCGAGCGCAAGCTGCCGCAAAAGGGTTTCGTGCGTCAGGAGCAGGTATCGCTCGGCGATTTCCTTGCGAACCGCTTCGGCAAGCTGTACGAAGGGCAGTCGCTGGAGGCGATGGCGACGGTTTGAAGCGGATGATGGTGCGGGGTTATCGAGTGCTGCGGTGCCGCTCGTGCCCCCGGCGCGGCAGCAGCGCCGCTCGACGTGCCGCTGATTTGCCCCTGACTTGCCGCCAATAATTGCCCCGCGCTGCCGGGGTATTTTTTGGATATTGCGTAGATAGCTAAAGTGGGCTTTCGTACGAGAGGAAGGTTGCTGGCAACTACCTGGCTTGGTTTGGTCGGAAACTGTCATTGCTTGATCTAAAATACTTGGGTTTACCTATTTGCAGTTAGGCACAGAGAGTATGCTTCCTTCGCCGGTACTTGAGTGGGCTGTTTGGGCCAACTTGGATAGATACAGAAGTCTCGAGCTCATTCTTCTGAAGGGGCATCTTCTCATCGAAATCACACTGATTATCTCTCTTGAAAAGCATGTCGATTTATCTTCGACAAGAATTCGCGATATGTCTTTCCATAGAAAGATAAAAGAATTAGAGAGATATTCAATAAATGGAAGTTCGTTAGGCGTTGCTTTACCTTACGCTAAGGAACTGAACGCCATACGCAATAAACTTGCACACGAGCCGTTTGCGAAACAGATCGACAGCGAAATAGGCGAATGGGCTGAGAAAGTATTGGTTGCTTTTCCGTCTTCCAAGTATCAAAAATATACGGCACGGACCAAGACAACCCAAGCTCTGGCCTTGTTAGCGAAGGTTCTCTATGAATCTACGTGTATAGATACGGTCTTGACAAAGTAATGTGCGTCCAAACATTATCAATAAGTTCGCCCAACCGACTCAACAACCGACGAATTTTCTTCAAATACATGTTGGCAGATGTAGCCCGACTGGGTTTCACGTACTTCGGCCCGATGATTTCACAGGAAGTCCGCCTATCGTTGGGATATTGCGTAGATAGCTAAAGTAGCCCTCCAACACTGCGGGATGAGCAGTGAGCTTGATCTGACCACTGGCAGGAATCTGGCCGAGAACGGTCATTCGAGCGGTCAAGCTGGCCAACCGCCCTGGTCCGTCATCCTGGTCGTCTGCACCTCCGAGTTGACAGAGTTTCGTACGGAGATGGCGATTGGGAGTGCTCCGCGACCTACGCCGCAGAGGGCCAGGCCGCAGTTGCCGCCGTGGGATGTCCAAGCCCACCGGCCAGCGCACTTACCGCTACGTTCACAGTTCGGGGGTATTACTCTACGGAGTCTGCGTCGGCGAATAAAACGGGCATCGCGCGTGACTCGCGCAATGCCCGCGTTCCTTTTTTGCGCTCCGTTTTGCAATCCACGCCGCTAAAGCTACTTCAAACGCTCACGGAATCACCCGCGTCACACCTCGTCCACGCGGATCGGCAGCGGCTTCCGGCGTATCGGCGTTGACCTTGATTGCCTGGATGTCGCCACTGAAATCCTGCCCCTTCAGCGTGTAGCCCTTGGCTTCGATCTGCTTGGCGAGTTCGCCTTCGATCGGCTTGTACGGCTCCCAGAAGATCGTGTTCGGCGGCAGCAACTGGTGATGGAAGCGCATGGCGGCCACGGCTTCCGGCAACGGCATGTTGAAGTCGTAAATGTTGGTGATCACCTGGAAGATCGACGTGAAGATGCGCGAACCGCCCGGCGTGCCGATCACGAGCGACACCTTGCCGTCTTTGGTCAGGATGGTCGGGCTCATCGACGACAATGGGCGCTTCTTTGGTTCGATCGAATTCGCGTCGCTACCCACCACACCGAACATATTGGCAACGCCCGGCTTCGCGGAGAAGTCGTCCATCTCGTCGTTCAGCACGATGCCGGTACGGTCCGCCACCACGCCCGAGCCGAAATAGCCGTTGATCGTGTACGTGTTCGACACCGCGTTACCCCACTTGTCGATCACCGAGAAGTGCGTGGTTTCCGCTTTCTCCGGCATCGACGTGCCGAGGCCCGGCTGCACGCTCTTCGTATCGGACGGTGTGGTCGGATTGACTTCGGCCGCACGCCTGGCAATGTACGCGTCGTCGGTCAGTTGCGCGACCGGCACCTTGTAGAAGTCCGGATCGCCGAGATACTGCGCGCGATCGGCGAACACGCGTTTCTCAATTTCGGCGATCAGGTGCACGTATTGCGCGGAATTGAGCGTGACGTCCTTGAAGTCAGGTGCAATATCGGCCTTCATCTTCAGCAGTTGCACGAGACCGATACCGCCCGAGCTCGGCGGCGGTGCAGTGTAGACGCGATAACCGTTCCAGTCGGCCTGAATTGGCTGACGCCACACTGCCTTGTACTGCTGCAGATCGGTCTTCGTAATCAGACCGTGACCGCGCATGGAAGCCGCGATCAGATCAGCCGTCTTACCGCTGTAGAAGTCTTTCGCGCCTTGATCCGAAATGCGCGTGAGCACTGCGGCGAGATCGGGTTGCTTGAAGTTGACGCCCTGCTTCAGATTGCCGAAGTAGGTGTCGAAATTGGTCTTGCCGGCGAAGTCTTTTGCCGCCTCGTCGCGACGATCCTGCAATTGCTGGCTGACTTCAAAGCCGTCGCGCGCATAGTGAATCGCCGGCGCGAGCACCTGCTTCCATTTGAGCTTGCCGAAGCGGCGTTGCGCTTGCCACATTCCGTCGACGGTGCCTGGCACGCCGACCGCGTGATAGCCGAACAGGCTCATCCCTTTGATGACTTCGCCCTTGTCATCGAGATACATGTTCTTCGTCGCTGCCAGCGGTGCACGCTCACGGTAGTCGAGGAAGTACGGTTTGCCTTGGACATACAGCGTCATGAAACCGCCGCCGCCGATATTGCCCGCTTCCGGATACGTGACGGCAAGCGTGAAGGCGATCGCGACTGCCGCATCGACGGCATTGCCGCCTTCCTTGAAAATTTGCTCCGCGGCATCGGCGCTGTACTTGTCTGCAACCGCGATCGCCGATGCGGTGAGAACGGCCGGTTGCGCTTTTGCAGGCGCCTTCGCAAAGGCCGGTGTCGCTTCCAGAAAACAGCTTGAAACAGATACGAGTGCGACCAGCGCAAGTCCGCTCACGGACGATGTGTTGTTGCGGAACAATCTCATCGGATAGCCTCCATGACAATTTTCCATATGATGGTGAAAACACTGCCTTGGGGCTTATAACATGCCGATTGGCGATTTGCGAGGCCACGGCACGGTTGTGGTGCATGCCGCGGTGCACCAGATGCTGCATGCCGAGGCGAGGTGCGTTAGCCCTTGCGAGGCCACTTCGCCGATCGCCGATCGCCGGTTCCCCGGTTTCACGATGGCTATTTCCGCCCAACGTCCGAAATATGCAGTTCACCAGATATTTCGGGGGATGGGCGCTTTTAGCCTTTACCGCACGAAATGCGCTGCGCCTTTAGGCCGATCGGCCGCCATCGGAGCCGTGCGGCTGAGTGGCCGGTTTCAAGTGCGGAGCCGCCTTTGAAGCGTCCCGGTCTCTGGCCGAACGAACGTCTCTTGATGGCCGAATATCCTATTTTTTGCCCGCCGCGCTCGACACTGCCCGCAACCCGCTTCAGCCGTCAGGCCAGGATCCTTGCCACCAGCGCATCGTAATCCGCGGCGCTCGGCGCGGTGTTGTCGAACATCAGCAGATCGTCGCGAACCGCGCCGCTCGGCACGAAGCGGCGCTGCCGGTATTCGTCCCAATGCGCGAGTTTGTAGGCGTCGTTCGGATTTGCCCGTGCGACGATCCGCTCGCGCGCGGTCTCCTCCGATGTATGAACCCAGACGACCCGCGGCGTCACATCGGGCGCGACGCCGAGCCATTGATGATCGAAGAGCTTGCGCTCGCGCACCTCGCGCGACAGCGGCCCGACCACCAGCGTGCTGACACCGAGTTCGAGGTTGTCGCGAGCGGTGTCGATCAGCCCGCGATATTCGGGCTCGCGCAGATGCTGCAGGAATAGCGGACTGTCGCGGTCGTTGGGGTCGCCGGTTAGCATGGCCATCGCCGCGGCGCTGTAGCCGCCGTACAGCGTGTCCTTGTCGAGCAGACAGAACGGCGTGCCGCGCGCTTTCATCAGCGGGCCGATCAGCCGTTTCGCGACGGTGGTCTTGCCCGTGCCCGCATGACCGCAAAAGAACACCAGCAAGGTCACGAACGCTTGTCCTCGTGGAGCGGGGCGGACGACGCCGGCGCGGCAGCGGAGCCGGGCGCGGGTGGCAAATTGGGATGTTGCGGATCGCGCGCGAACTTGCCGTTGGTCTCGAGCCACATCACATTGATGATGCCAAAGCCCAGGGCCACGCCCACACCGAGAATCCAGGTGAAATACCACATCGCCACCTCCTTGGGTGCGCATTCGGTGCCCGGCATCCGGCATCCGGCATCTGGCGATGCCGGGCGCCATGCCGGCGGACGCAGGCGACGAGCCGGCCGCGTGAGCCCATTGCAGCGATCATGAAGAAGAACGCGGCGCCGTGCAAGGGGGCACGTCGAGCAGGCCAGCGATGGGGCAGGCGATCGGACGCATAACCGGCGCGCCGCGTCGCTGAACGGCCTGGCTGGCGCTACGCATGCGCATTGCTATCATGCATCACAGCCGTGCAGGCGATCGCGTCACGGCCGCCGGGGCAACGGGATCAGCGATCCGCGCGCGAAGTTTCGACAGCAGCCGGGCCACGATCACAATCACAACGGGGGAGCACCAGCATGCCGATGCGCGCGTCTTTCCGCCGCCGAGCCACCCGGGTTGCCGGGTTCGCTGGCCTGGCAGCCCATCGGGCCGCCACCCCAGTTGCCGATTCAGTTGCCGATTCAGTTGCTGACCCCGCAGCCAACCCAACGGCCACGTTAGCCGCCCCGCTGGTTTCCCTCTTCGCCACCGCACTCGCTGCATTCGCGCTGTTCACGCTCGCCGGCTGCGCATCCGCGCCGGCCGAGCCGGTCCCGTTCAAGCCGGTGCCGCTCGATCGGATCGTCAGATCCGGCTATACGCAAGCCGGTCCCGGGCTCGTCGCGGTCGACGTGCGGCGCGAGCGTTCGCGCGACGTGATCGTGCGTTTTCGCGATGCGCTCGTCTATGTCGATGGCGAGCGCGTGACCGATCTGATGAACGGCGAACACGTGGTCTTTTATCTGCCGCCGGGCAGGCATCGCATCGGCGTGTCGACGCAATTCGATCCGGTCGTCGAGCTGAACTTTCTGGTGACGGCCGATCCGCGCTATACGAATCGCGCGTCGGTAACGTTCAACGACGATCACCGCATCGGCCTGCGGCGGGTCGCGCAATAGCATGCCATCCGGGTGCCGTTCATGCGCATGACTGCTGCATGGCGCTCACGCCGGTTGCGCCGGCATTTCGCTCGCGCACGCCGCTCGCTCGCGCTAGCCACAATTAACAATTCGATATGCGCAGCCGGCTCGCGCCGCCTTAACATGGCGGCTGAGAGCACCTGTGCGTCCGCGCGCTTATCCATTAATAGAGACCGGCTGCCTGGCTTGTCATGCACTTACGAAATACTTTCGACGTACTTGTGCACAAGTGCGGGCCAGTCTGTCTTGCTTGCAAGGTAATTCGAACATGCTGATCAATTGCGCCGCCTATCAGGACGGCCGGAAGCTCGCTGATATCGATATCGACAGCATCAGCGACTACGTCGCCCGCCCCGAGTGTTTCGTCTGGGTCGCGCTGAAGGACCCGAGCCCGGAAGAGCTCACCGTAATGAAAGACGAGTTCAACCTGCACGAACTCGCCATCGAGGATGCACAAAACGGCCATCAGCGGCCGAAGATCGAGGAGTACGGCGATTCGCTGTTCGCGGTGATGCACACCGTCGAGATGGACGATAACGACGAGTTGCTGATCGGCGAGGTCGACGTGTTCGTCGGCAGCAACTATGTGCTGTCGGTGCGCCGCGGCACCCGCGCCGGTTTCCAGAACGTGCGCGCGCGTTGCGAGCGCGAGCCGCATCTGCTGAAGGAGGGCGCGGCGTTCGTGCTGTATGCGCTGGTCGACGACGTGGTCGACCGTTATTTCCCGATCATCGAGGCGATGAGCACCGAGCTCGAAACGCTCGAAGACCGCATTTTCGAGCGGAACGACTCGGCGGCCTCGCGCGCGATCGTCCAGGATCTGTACTCGATGAAGCGCCGGCTCGTGATTCTGCAGCACCATATCGGGCCGTTGCAGGAAGCGGTCAGCAAGCTGATGGGCGGGCGCATTCCGAGCGTCTGCGTGGGGATGAAGACGTATTTTCGCGACGTCTACGATCACCTCGAGCGGATCGTCAGAACCATCGAAGGCCGCCGCGAAATCGTCGTGACCGCGGTGCAGGTGAACCTCGGCATGATCTCGCTCGCCGAGAGCGAAATCACCAAGCGGCTCGGCTCGTTCGCCGCGCTGTTCGCGGTGCCGACGATGATCGCGGGCATCTACGGGATGAACTTCGAGCGCATCCCCGAGCTGCATTTCAAGTACGGCTATCCGGTCGTTCTGCTGGTGATGATCGCGATCGACTTCGTGCTGTACCGGCGCTTTCGTAAAGCAGGATGGCTGTAGCGCGAAAAAAACCGCAGGCGCACCGGCGGAGCCGCGCACGCGGCCCCGCATCGGGTTGCTTCAATCCTCCCGCACGGCAGCCGCCTTTCAAATCGCAGCGCCATTTCCGCTTGCACCGCGCACAATAAAGGGTCAGCATAAGCGGCCCGCGCGTTGCCCCGCCGATCGATGGTTTGCGGCGCGCGGCAAGCGAACGCATCGCATCGCCGCGGCGATGGCGTGACCGATGCGATGCAACACCGCGAAGCGTTGACATGCCGAAAGACTTGCCCCGAGAATAGCTGTCGCAAACGTTTGCGCGTCAAAAAAACACGGCTCGTGCGCGAGCCCGACAACCATGGAGATACGCATGAGCAACCGGATCCGTCGCCGCATTCTTGCCGCCGCAGTTTTCGTCGCCGCATTGCCGTTTTCCGCCGCGCACGCGCAGAACGCGCCGGCTCATAAACCCAAGGTTGCCCTCGTGATGAAGTCGCTCGCGAATGAGTTCTTCCTGACCATGGAAACCGGCGCGAAGGACTATCAGAAGCACAACCCCGGCCAGTTCGACCTGATTACCAACGGCATCAAGGACGAAACCGACACCGCGAACCAGATCCGCATCGTCGAGCAGATGATCGTGTCGAAGGTCGATGCGATCGTGCTCGCGCCGGCTGATTCGAAGGCGCTGGTGCCGGTCGTCAAGAAGGCGGTGGACGCCGGCATCATCGTCGTCAATATCGATAACCGGCTCGATCAGGACGTGCTGAAGTCGAAAGACCTCAACGTGCCGTTCGTCGGCCCGGACAATGCGAAGGGCGCGCAGAAGGTCGGCGACTACCTGGCGAGGCGTCTGAAGTCGGGCGACGAGGTTGGCATCATCGAAGGCGTATCGACCACCACCAACGCGCAGCAGCGCACCGCGGGCTTCAAGGCCGCGATGCAGACGGTCGGCGCGAAAGTCGTATCGGTGCAGTCGGGCGAATGGGAAATCGACAAGGGCAACGCGGTCGCGTCGGCCATGCTCAACGAGTACCCGAATCTGAAGGCGCTGCTCGCCGGCAACGACAACATGGCGATCGGCGCGGTGTCGGCGGTGCGCGCGGCCGGCAAGCAGGGCAAGGTGATGGTGGTCGGCTACGACAACATCAACGCGATCCATCCGATGCTGAAGGACGGCCGCGTGCTCGCCACCGCCGATCAATACGCGGCCAAGCAGGCGGTGTTCGGCATCGATACCGCGCTGAAGGCGTTGAGCGAGCACAAGAGTCAGTCGCAACTGTCGGGCGTGGTCGAGACGCCGGTCGATCTCGTGACCAAAGAGACGCTCAAGTAAGCGGCCGGAGGTGCGCTGCGCCCGGCGCCTCCACGAGCCGGGCGCCGGTGCGCTATACGGCCCCATTCGCTATTCGCCGCAACGAGCAGCAACGAGCAGCAACGCGACGGCGTGTGCGAAATCCACCGATGTCATCGGACCAACGCGGCGTTAGGCGCAAAATGTCACGCAAGTGCCTAAACCTCGTAGCGGCAGCGGCGCGGCGACGCGTTGATCCGCATTTATTCAACGAACGCTCAAGAAACCCGCCGCGCCGCCGTTAATGCCAGAGATAAACGTCATGACGGCCGCCGCGCGGCGAGAGGACGCGCCGCGCCGGAGGTCCACGGCTTGCGCGGATCGGGCCGGCATGACTCGTGGCGACGCGCCGCGGCTTCGTTCCGGCCATGATGAACCGCGCGAACCGCGCGAACCGCGGGCGCGCCACGGAACCAGGATCGCGATGGATTCAACCGACCACGATGCCTTGCCTGTCGTACTGTCCGTCAGCGGCATCGGCAAGACCTATGCCGAGCCGGTGCTCGCCGACGTCTCGCTGTCGCTGCGCGCCGGCGAGGTATTGGCGCTGACCGGCGAGAACGGCGCGGGCAAGAGCACGCTATCGAAGATCATCGGCGGGCTCATCGAGCCGAGCGCGGGCACGATGCGACTGGCCGGCGCGCCGTATCAGCCGGCCAGCCGCACCGAAGCCGAAGCGCTCGGCGTGCGCATGGTAATGCAGGAGCTCAATTTGCTGCCGACGCTGTCGGTGGCCGAGAACCTGTTCCTGAACCGGCTGCCGCGCGCGGGCGCGCTCAGCTTCGGCTGGATCGACCGGCGCCGGCTGCGCCAGAACGCGCGCGACGCGATGGCGCAGGTCGGGCTCGATGCGATCGATCCGGATACGCTGGTCGGCGAACTCGGCATCGGCCATCAGCAGACGGTCGAGATCGCCCGCAATCTGATCGACGATTGCCGCGTGCTGATCCTCGACGAGCCGACCGCGATGCTGACCGCGCGCGAGGTCGATCTGCTGTTCGAGCAGATCGGGCGGCTGAAGGCGCGCGGCGTCGCGCTCGTCTACATCTCGCACCGGCTCGAAGAGCTGGCGCGAGTGGCCGAACGGGTCGCGGTGCTGCGCGACGGCCGCCTCGTGCACGTCGACGCCATGGCCGGGCTGACGAGCGAGCAGATCGTCACATGGATGGTCGGGCGCGAGCTCGGCGAGCATATCGATCTCGGCGAGCGCAAGCTCGGCGCGCCGCTGCTGAAGGTCGAGCGCCTTACGCGCGGCAAGGTCGTGCGCGATGTGTCGTTCGAGGTGCGCGCGGGCGAGATTTTCGGCGTCAGCGGGCTGATCGGCGCGGGCCGCACCGAGCTGCTGCGGCTGATCTACGGCGCCGACCGGAAGGACGGCGGCACCGTGTCGCTCGCCGCGGCGCCGGGCGCGCCGCCCACGCCGGTGCGCATCGACTCGCCGGCCGACGCGGTGCGCGCGGGCATCGCGCTGATCACCGAGGACCGCAAGGGCGAAGGGTTGCTGTTGACGCAGCCGATTGCGGCCAACGTGTCGCTCGGCAATCTCGGCAGCGTCGCGCGGCACGGCCTCGTCGACGCGCAGCGTGAGAACGCGCTCGCGCAAAAACAGATCGACGCGATGCGGATTCGCAGCTCGGGCCCGGCGCAGATCGTCGGCGAGCTGTCGGGCGGCAACCAGCAGAAGGTCGTGATCGGCCGCTGGCTGGCGCGCGAGTGCCGCGTGCTGTTGTTCGACGAGCCGACGCGCGGGATCGATGTCGGCGCGAAGTTCGATATTTACGGCCTGATGGGCGCGCTTGCCCGCGACGGCCGCGCGCTCGTCGTGGTATCGAGCGATCTGCGCGAGCTGATGCTGATCTGCGACCGGATCGGCGTGATGTCCGCCGGCGGCTTGACGGGCCTGTTCGAGCGCGCGAGCTGGAGCCAGGATGCGCTGCTCGCGGCCGCGTTTGCCGGCTATCGCAACCGCGACGCGCTGCTGCATCGGCATGGCGCCGCTGAAGCAGGGAGTCTGTCATGACCGATCGATCGTGGCGTGAAGCGGCGGGTGCGCAGCAGGGCGACGTGCAAGGCGCGGCACCGGGCGGGCTGCAAGCCGCGCCGGCAGCCGATTCACCGGCGCCGCCCGCGAGCGGCAAGCCGGCCGGCACGCGGCTCGGTTTTTCGAACTACCTGGGTCTGGCCGGTGCGTTGCTCGCGATGATCGTGCTGTTTTCGCTGCTGAGTTCGCACTTTCTGACCTACGACACGTTCAGCACGATCGCCAATCAGATTCCGGACCTGGTCGTGATGTCGGTCGGGATGACCTTCGTGCTGATCATCGCGGGAATCGATCTGTCGGTAGGCTCGGTGCTGGCGCTGGGCGCGTCGGTGGTGAGCGTGGCGGCGCTGAAATGGGGTTGGGGGGCGCTGCCGTCGGCGCTCGCCGGCGTCGCGGTCGCGGCGCTGACCGGCACGGTGACCGGCGCGGTGACGGTGGGCTGGCGGATTCCGTCGTTCATCGTGTCGCTGGGCGTGCTCGAAGCGGCGCGCGGCCTTGCGTACCAGATGACCAATTCGCGCACCGCCTATATCGGCGACGCGTTCGACTTCCTGTCGAATCCGATCGCGCTGGGGATCTCGCCGGCCTTCCTGAGCGCGGTCGCGGTGATGGTGATCGCGCAACTGGTGCTCACGCGCACCGTATTCGGCCGCTACCTCGTCGGCATCGGCACGAACGAGGAAGCGGTGCGGCTCGCGGGCGTCAATCCGCGGCCGTACAAGGTGATCGTGTTCGCGCTGATGGGCGCGCTGTCGGGGCTTGCGGCGCTGTTCCAGATCTCGCGGCTGGAGGCGGCCGACCCGAACGCGGGCGTCGGCATGGAACTGCAGGTGATCGCCGCCGTCGTGATCGGCGGCACGAGTCTGATGGGCGGGCGCGGCTCCGTCATCAGCACGTTTTTTGGCGTGTTGATCATCTCGGTACTGGCGGCGGGGCTCGCGCAGATCGGCGCGAACGAGCCGACCAAGCGCATGATTACCGGCGCGGTGATCGTGGTGGCGGTGGTGCTGGATACGTACCGCAGCCGCCGCAAGCGTGCATGAAGGACGGTGTGGCAGACTGCCGGGCCGGCCTGCCCGGGTTGCCGTGAGCAATGATGCGGTGAGCAATGAGTCGGTGTGTTTTCGATAAAGACGTCCGATGGGTCGAGAGGCTTGCGACGGTTTTGCATGAGATTGGAGTGAGCGACTCCGATCGACCGCGATAAGACTGCATGGGACAGGAGAGCAACAGGTATGGCGACGATCAAGGATGTGGCAGCCGTGGCAGGTGTGTCGTTTACGACGGTATCGCACGTGGTGAACAACTCGCGGCCGGTGTCGGCCGATGTGCGCGCGAAAGTCGAGCACGCGATCCGTCAACTGCACTATGTGCCGTCGGCGGTCGCACGCTCGTTGAAGGCGCGCGCGACGGCGACCATCGGGCTGGTGGTGCCGAACAGCACGAATCCGTATTTCGCGGAGCTCGCGCGCGGTATCGAGGACGGTTGCGCGCGCAATGGCTACTGCGTGTTCTTCTGCAATTCCGACGACGACCCGGCCAAGCAGCGCAACTACCTGCGCGTGCTGCAGGAAAAGCGCATCGACGGGCTGATCGTCGCGTCGGCGGGCGACGACGCGGTGCTCGCGCAGACGCTCGCGAACGCGCATGAACCGCTCGTCGTCGTCGATCGCAATATCGAAGGGCTCAACGCGGACCTCGTGCAGATCGATCACGAAAAGGGCGCCTATCTCGCGACCCGCCATCTGCTCGAACTCGGCCATGTGCGTATCGGCTGCATTACCGGGCCGGTGCAGACCGCGGTCAGCGCGATGCGCGTGCACGGCTTTATCCGCGCGATGGCCGAGCGCGGCATCGAGATCCCGCCGGAGGCGATCGTCGAAAGCGATTTTTCGGGGATGGGCGGGCATCGCGCGGCCGGGCAACTGTTCGACACGATCCGGCCGTCGGCGATTTTCGCGGGCAACGACATGATGGGCATCGGCGCGCTGCGCGCGGCGGCCGAGCGCAATATCAGCGTGCCGCGCGACTGTTCGATCATCGGGTTCGACGATATCGAACTGGGGCGCTTTACGTTTCCGTCGCTGTCGACGGTCGGGCAGTCGGTCCGCGCGCTCGGCGACATGGCCGCGCAGACGCTGATCGAGCGCATTGCCGCGGCGTCGGGGACTCACAGCGTGCGGCCGCCTGCGCGCCGGCGCGTCGTATCGCCGCGGCTGATCGTGCGCGAATCGACCGCCGCGTGGGGCGGCGAGGGACAGCGGGACCTGGCGGCGTAAGCGGACGGTGATCGGACGGTGACCGGAGCGGCCGCATGTCGGCGCGACGCGCGGGCAGGCGCGCGAGGCGGCGGGCATTGCAGCGGGCCGGCTGGCGTGCGAGATAGTTGACCGAGGGTGACCAGGGCGACCGGCGGCAACCGGCTACAACCCCGATCCGCCGCGCGCAACGGAGGACAGGTAATTGACAAGCAATCAAACGCGCTCACGCGTGACGGTAGTCGGCAGTCTGAACATGGACCTCGTGGTGCGCTCGCCGCGTTTGCCGCAGCCGGGCGAGACGCTGGCCGGCCGCACGTTCGCGCAGGTCGCGGGCGGCAAGGGCGGCAACCAGGCGGTCGCGGCCGCGCGGCTCGGCGCGCAGGTGTCGATGCTGGGCTGTGTCGGCGCCGATGCGAATGGCGCGCAGTTGCGCGCGGGCCTCGAAGCGGAGGGCATCGACTGCGCGGCGCTGGAAACCGGCACGCAGCCGAGCGGTGTCGCGCTGATCGTCGTCGACGACGCAAGCCAGAACACGATCGTGATCGTCGCCGGCAGCAACGGCGAAGTGACGCCCGATACTGTTGCCCGTCACGAGGCGGCGCTCGCCGCCGCCGACGTGGTGATCTGTCAGCTCGAAACGCCGCTCGCGTCGGTGCGCGCGGCGCTCGCCGCGGCGCGGCGGCTCGGCAAGATCGTGATCCTCAATCCCGCGCCCGCCACCGGAGCGTTGCCCGTCGACTGGCTGCCGCTGATCGACTATCTGATTCCGAACGAACTCGAAGCCGCCGCGCTGACCGGCCTGCCGGTCGATTCGCCCGACGACGCGGCGAGAGCGGCGGCCGCGTTGCGCGCGGCCGGCGCGCACAACGTGCTGGTGACGCTCGGCGCGCGCGGCGTGCTCGCGGCGCTCGACGGCGCGGCCGCGACGCTATACGACGCACCACGGGTCGAGGCGGTCGATACGACCGCGGCCGGCGATACGTTCATCGGCGGATTCGCGGCGCAACTCGCGCAGCGCGCGAGCGTCGATACGGCGATCCGCTTCGCGCAACGCGCCGCGGCGCTGTCGGTCACGCGCGCGGGCGCGCAGCCGTCGATTCCGACCCGCGCCGAAGTCGACGCTTTTATCTGACCCGGCGACGTCCAGGCTCGCTTTCCGTTGCCGCTCGCCGCGGGTGATAGCGCGCGGCGCGTCGTTGGTGTTTCATCGGCAAATCCGTTCCGTTGCGCGGTTGCTCGCGCCGTATCGCTCCGTATCGCGCTGTCTTCCGCTGGTTCCCGCTGGTTCCCTCTGTCTTCGCATGACAGCGGCCGTTGGCGGCATCGTCCATCAAGCGGTCCATTTTGCCCACGCTCAGGGCCTGCGAAGCTGCGTTTTCGACCGCCGTCGGCACGCCTGGCGACCGATGTCGGATCGGCCGATTCGAGCATTCAATCTGTTTTCAATTTCATCCAGCGTCTTTCTTCACACTTTATAAATGCTTCAAGTCCATGACAACGATGCCGTAAACGGTGATTAGAGCGCCCGCTCGAAAAAGCGTCCCAACCGCACTTGACGCGGTTCACGCGAAGCCATCGTTTTTGCAAAGCACAGGACAAAGCATGTTGAATAAGGGCATCACGATCAAGGCGCGAATCGGTCTCACGATGGCGTTCCTCGCTGCGTTGCTGGTGGCGATCGGCGTCTTCGGATTGTTCGGCATGGGCCGTTCGAACGACGCGTATAAGGACACGTTCACCAATGCGATGCCGAGCGCGGTCGATGTCGGCAACGCGGAAATGTATGCGGCGCGCGAACGTCTCGCGCTCGACCGCGCCGCGTTCATGGTCGGCACGCCGGAGGCCGCGCCGACGATCGACCGCGCGCGCATGCTGCGCGGCGTGTCCGACGCATGGTGGAAAAAGTATCTCGATTTGCCGCGCGACCCCGACGAAGACCGGCTCGCGCAGGTGGTCGCCGCGAAGCGCACCACGCTGCGCGAGGGGCTGGACGCATTCGCGGCGGCGATCACCGCGAACGATCAAGGCCACCTGGTCGAAGACGCGAAGAATTTGCAGGTGGCGTTCAACGCCCTTGTCGAAGCCGATGACGCACTGCGCAAATTCCAGTTCGAGTCCGCCAGACAGGACTTCGACGCCGCGCAGAACAGCTACGGGCTGTTCCGTACGGTCAGCATCGTCGCGGTGGTGATCGGTGTGGTGGCGGCCGCGCTTTCTTATCTGACGTTGCGTCGCGCGATCGCGCGTCCGCTCGAAGAGGCGCTCGGTCACTTCGATGCGATCGCGGCCGGCGATCTGCGCCGCCCGGTGGTCGTCACGTCGCGCAACGAAATGGGGCAACTGCTCGATGGAATCGCGCGGATGCAACGCAGCCTGACCGAAACGGTGCGCAGCGTGCGCAGCGGCAGCGAATCGATTGCGACCGCGACCCGTCAGATCGCGGCGGGCAATATCGATCTGTCGTCGCGCACCGAGGAGCAGGCATCGGCGTTGCAGCAAACCGCGTCGAGCATGGACCAGCTGACCGGCACGGTCAAACAGAACGCCGACAACGCACGCCAGGCCAGCTCGCTGGCGGCCAACGCGTCGGAGATCGCCAACAAGGGTAGCGCGGTGGTCGGGCAGGTGGTCGGCACGATGGGCGACATCAACCAGAGCTCGGCGAAGATCGCGGACATCATCTCGATCATCGAGGGCATTGCGTTCCAGACCAATATCCTCGCGCTGAACGCGGCGGTCGAGGCGGCGCGCGCGGGCGAGGAAGGGCGCGGCTTCGCGGTGGTGGCGGGCGAGGTGCGCAGCCTCGCGCAGCGTTCGTCGGCGGCGGCCAAGGAAATCAAGGAGCTGATCGACACGTCGGTCGAGCGGGTGCAGTCGGGCTCGGCGCTGGTGGACGAGGCGGGCCGCACGATGACGGAGATCATCGGCGCGGTGCAGCGCGTGACCGACATCATGGGCGAGATCGCGGCGGCATCCGAAGAGCAGAGCGGCGGCATCGACCAGGTCGCGCGCGCGGTCACGCAGATGGACGAGGTTACGCAGCAGAATGCGGCGCTGGTCGAAGAAGCGGCGGCCGCGGCGGCGTCGCTGGAAGAGCAGGCGGCGCGCTTGCGCGGCGTGGTTTCGGTGTTCCAGGTCGATGACAGCGGCGCCAACGCGCATCGCGAGCCTGGTCTTGCCGCGCCGAAGCCGAAGCGCGCGGCGTCGCCAGGCGCGATAGCGGTGCGGGCGCGCAAGCCCGCGGCTGCGGGCACGCGCGGCGCGTCATCGGCCAACGCGCCGTCGGCGGGTGGGGCGAGCGGCGCGAGCAGGGCGATAGCGGCCGGCACGACGACTGCGCCGGCGGCCCGGGCCGTGGCGACTGCGTCGGCGTCCGGCGGCGACCAGGATTGGGAGACGTTCTGACGTTGCGGCTCTACAGGGTTCCCGGTTCCCCCGGTTCCGCTCTGTATCGGCCGAACCATGCAACATCCGTTCCCGGGCGTGCGCATTCCATCAGGATCCCGCCGTACGACGGAAAAATGGCGATCCACGTTCCGAAAACCGCGCATGCGTTCGCATCCGCGGTTTTTTTCATGCGGCGCAAGTGAATTAACGTTTGCGACGCGCGCTCGCTTCCCTGGCCCGCGCCGTGATCCGGTACATTGACGGGCACGGCCACGTCCGAGGTCCGCGACGCCCGGCAACGCGACACGTACTTCCCACATAGTGTTACGCCCTTATGAACCCTTGCATGCGCCAGCCAGAAAGGACCGACATGACGCCACACGACCTTGTGCAACGCCTCGTCGACGCACGCCGGCAGCATCGCCCGATCGATGCGCCCGCACCCGACAGCCTGCCCCCCGATGCGGCGACCGCCTACGCGATCCAGCAGGCGGTCATCGCGGGACTCGGCGAGTCGACCGGCGCGTGGAAGATCGGCGCGAAGGCGCCGGGCGGCGCCGCGTCGGGCGCGCCGATTCCCGCTTCGCTGGTCGTGCCGTCGCCGGCGCGGCTCGCGCATGACGGCTTCTTCCGGGTGTTGATCGAACTGGAGATCGCGTTTCGCTTCGACGAAACGATCGAGCCGCGCGGCCAGGCGTATGCGCGCGACGAGGTGCTGTCGAAAGTCGGCGTCGTGCTGCCGGCCATCGAGATCGTCGACAGCCGCTTCAGCGAATGGCCGAACGTCGCGCCGCTCGCGCAGCTCGCCGATGCGCAGAACAACGGCGCGCTCGTGGTCGGCCATCCGGCCGCTTACGCGGGGCTCGCGCGCGGCTTCGATTTCGTGTCGCCGGAACTGGAACTGAGCTTCAATGGCCGCTCGCTGCTGCCGGAGGCGACCGGCAATCCGGCCGGCGATCCGCGCGAACTGCTGGTGTGGTTCGTCAACCATTGCGCCGCGATGGGTATCACGATCGAGCGGGACTGGACGCTGACCACCGGCTCGTATGTCGGCGCGCACAAGGTGAATGAGCGCGGCATCGTGCGTGGCCATATCGACGGGCTCGGCGAAGTGGAAATCGAACTCACCTGAGCACGGCGCCCGGCGGCGTTGTTTCGCCTGTAAGCGTCGATTACCGCGCATCATCATGCAAACGGCTGCCCGACAGGGCGGCCGTTTTTATTTCCGGCTGCGCGAAAGAACGCTGGGCTGCAAATCCGGGGCTGCAAATCCGGGGCTGCAAATTGTTAACTACGGATCGGGCGCGAACGGAATGGCAACAGCCGGCGATGCAAAGCCCGCGTGAACTCGACGACGGCATTGCAACTTTGCGCATGCCTGTCCGTATACACCTATGAAGGCCGCGCGATTCGCGGCCGTGATCCAGTCATGCACCGGTTCGCGTCGTACCGGGGGCGTGGACGGTGCGGAACCAAACTCATCGCGAGATGACGAATCGCCTGAAGCGGGCAATGGCTCAACGTGTCACGGCGGCGTGCACAAGGTGCGCAAACGGTACGCGAACGGTGTGCGAACGGTACGCAAACGAACCCCGGATATGTAACAGCTTCGCATCGCGGTACACCGGATGGCCGCCGCGTGCGTTGTGGACGATAAGCGCGGCATCGAAGGCGCGAACGACATCCACGCTTTCGCAGACGAAGTGTGCGTGCGCGGACGGCGATCGTTCGAGCGGCGAGCGACGGTGCGGGAACGGGATGTGCAATAGTGCAATAGCAAGGCGACGCGATGCAACCAGCACATGTGAGCGGCATTGCAACGATGTCGAGCGGGATCACCGAATAGGGACGTGCGATTGAACAGAACGGCAGTGCAACGGACAACGCAGCTCGATGGATCGCGAGCGAATCATGGTTGGCTGGAGTGCGCAAAACGCACGATACGCGGCAGTGTGAGTGAAAAATTGTAGGTGGTCGAATCGGTGTTTCCAAGTGAGGAATGTAGGGGGGCGCGCACGGCGCGATTTTCGCAACGTAGTCCGTGAAAAAAAATTTAAAAGGGTTTAGGATGAATTCGAGCGATGTCGTTTCCGAATAGCGCGCCGCGCACGACATCGCTCCAGACTTCGGCGAGGAGGTAGCATGGATATCTACAGCAGTTTCGCGACCCGCTTCGAAAAAACGAGGGAGGATGAACTCTCGCTCGAGGAGTATCTCGCGCTCTGCAAAGAAAATCCCGCCGCGTACGCCACTGCAGGCGAACGCATGCTCACGGCAATCGGCGAGCCGGAACAGATCGACACGCGCAACGATCCGCGTTTATCGCGCATCTTCGCGAACAAGGTCATCAAGGTATACCCCGCGTTCCGTGAGTTCTATGGAATGGAAGAGGTGATCGAGCAGGTGGTCGCCTACTTCCGGCACTCGGCCCAGGGGCTCGAAGAGAAGAAGCAGATCCTGTATCTGCTCGGTCCGGTCGGCGGCGGCAAGTCGTCGATCGCGGAACGTCTGAAGCAACTGATGGAACGCGTGCCGTTCTACGCGATCAAGGGCTCGCCCGTCAACGAATCGCCACTGGGGCTGTTCGATTACGAGGAAGACGGCCCGATTCTCGAAGAACAATATGGCATTCCACGCCGCTACCTGAAAAGTATCCTGAGTCCATGGGCGGTCAAACGCCTGCATGAATACAACGGCGACATCCGCAAGTTCAAGGTGGTGCGCCGCTATCCGTCGATCCTTCGCCAGATCGGTATCGCGAAGACCGAACCGGGTGACGAGAACAATCAGGACATCTCGTCGCTGGTCGGCAAGGTCGATATCCGCAAGCTCGAACAGTACGCGCAGGACGACGCGGATGCGTACAGCTATTCGGGTGGCCTGTGCCTCGCCAATCAGGGTCTGCTCGAATTCGTCGAGATGTTCAAGGCGCCGATCAAGGTGTTGCACCCGCTGCTCACCGCGACCCAGGAGGGCAACTTCAAGGGCACGGAAGGGTTCGGTGCGATCCCGTTCGACGGCGTGATTCTCGCGCACTCGAACGAGTCCGAATGGAAGGCGTTCCGCAATAACCGCAACAACGAGGCGTTGCTCGACCGGATCTTCGTCGTCAAGGTGCCGTACTGCCTGCGCTATAGCGAAGAGGTGAAGATCTACGAGAAACTGTTGCGCAATTCGTCGCTCGCCAACGCGGTGTGCGCGCCCGGCACGCTGAAGATGATGGCGCAGATGTCGGTGCTCACGCGTTTGCAGGAACCGGAGAATTCGAGCCTGTTCTCGAAGATGCAGGTCTACGACGGCGAGAATCTGAAAGACACCGATCCGAAGGCCAAGTCGTACCAGGAGTACCGCGACTTCGCGGGCGTCGACGAAGGGATGACCGGCGTGTCGACCCGTTTCGCGTTCAAGATCCTGTCGCGCGTGTTCAACTTCGACTCCAGCGAAATCGCGGCCAACCCCGTGCATCTGATGTACGTGCTCGAACAGCAGATCGAGCGCGAGCAGTTCCCACCGGAAACCGAGCAGAAGTACCTGTCCTTTATCAAGGACGTGCTCGCGTCGCGCTACGCGGAGTTCATCGGCAAGGAGATTCAGACCGCCTATCTGGAATCGTATTCGGAATACGGGCAAAACATCTTCGACCGCTATGTCACGTATGCGGACTTCTGGATTCAGGACCAGGAGTTCCGCGATCACGACACCGGCGAGAGCTTCGACCGGGCCGCGTTGAACGCCGAACTGGAGAAGATCGAAAAGCCCGCGGGCATCAGCAACCCGAAGGACTTCCGCAACGAGATCGTGAACTTCGTGCTGCGCGCGCGTGCCGCGAATGCGGGCAAGAATCCCGCATGGATCAGCTACGAGAAGCTGCGCGTCGTGATCGAAAAGAAGATGTTCTCGAATACGGAGGAACTGCTGCCCGTGATCTCGTTCAACGCAAAGGGCTCGGCGGAAGAGCAGCGCAAGCATGAAGACTTCGTCAACCGGATGGTGGCGAAGGGCTACACGCCGAAGCAGGTACGTTTGCTGTGTGACTGGTATCTGCGTGTGCGCAAATCGTCATGACGTGCTCGTGATGGCTGGCGTGTGCGGCCCGTACGGTTTCGCCGTACGGGCAACCGGCGAGGTGCGAGCCGCATGGCACGGCATGGGTGCGAGGCGGCGCGTGTCTCGCGCACCGGAAATTAGAGCGGAGACCTGGCGTGCTTCATCAAATCATCGACCGCAGGTTGGCAGGTAAGAACAAAAGCATTGCGAATCGCGAGCGTTTTTTGCGTCGCGTCAAGAACTACATTCGTCGCGCCGTTTCGGAGGCGGTGCGCGATCGCAGCATCAAAGACATCCAGAACACCCAAAGCATCACCATTCCGCGCAAGGACATCGCGGAGCCGTCGTTCCGGCACGGGCCGGGCGGCCGGCGCGAAATGGTGCATCCCGGCAATTCCGACTATATCCGCGGCGACAAGATCCAGCGCCCGCAAGGCGGCGGTGGTGGCGGTGGCAGTCAGGCGAGCAACGAGGGCGAGGGTCAGGACGACTTCGTGTTCGAGTTGAGCCGCGAAGAGTTCATGCAGTACTTCTTCGACGACCTCGAACTGCCGCGTCTGGTGAAAACCCATCTGATGGCCGTGCCCACGTGGAAAAGCATCCGCGCGGGCTGGGCCGCCGAGGGCACGCCGAACAATATCGACGTGGTCCGCTCGCTGCGCAGCGCGCTCGGCCGGCGCATCGCGCTCGGCGCGCCGCTCGTCAACCAGTTGCATGAAATGGAGCGGCAGCTCGACGAGCTGAAAGCCGATCCGGCCGATCGCCGCGAAGAGATCCGCGTGCTCGAAGAGGAAATCCACCATCTGCGCGGGCGCATCTGGCGGATTCCGTTTATCGATCCGTTCGATCTGCGCTATGTGAATCGCGTGAAGCAGCCCACGCCGTCGAGCCAGGCGGTAATGTTCTGCGTGATGGACGTGTCCGGCTCGATGGACGAGCAGCGCAAGGATCTCGCGAAGCGCTTCTTCATCCTGCTGTACCTGTTCCTGAAGCGCAATTACGAGCGCATCGAGGTCGTGTTCATTCGCCATCACACGCGCGCCGAGGAAGTCGACGAAGACACGTTTTTCCATTCGACCGAAAGCGGCGGCACCGTGGTGTCGAGCGCGCTCGAACTGATGCGCAAGGTGATGGACGAGCGCTATTCGCCGACTGAATGGAATATTTACGGCGCGCAGGCCTCGGATGGCGACAACTGGACCGACGATTCGCCGAAGTGCCGCAAGATACTCGCGGATGACATCCTGGAGAAGGTGCGGTATTTTGCGTATATTCAGGTGACGCCCGAAGAGCAGAACCTGTGGCTCGAATATGCGCAACTCGCGTTGAGCCAGCCGCATATGGCGATGAAAAAGGTCGAAACCGCAGCCGATATTTATCCGGTGTTTCGTGAGCTGTTCGAAAAGCAGGCGGCGACTTCGTAACGGCGTGTTCGTTGCGAATGCGTGGCCGAAACGACGCGCGCGGCCAGTCGTACGACAGAACGCCATCCGTCGTATGAAACGGTGCCGCGACGCAACCGAGGCGTGCCGCAGCGACAGTCGGGGCATGCCGAGGTGCGAGCGGACACGGTAGCCGCTCGCGCCGGAGCAGTCCGCGGCGCTGCAGCACGGGACACACCGGAACGCCCGATCATGGGCAAAGGGAAGTCCGTATGAACGTAGCCGATAGAAGACCTCTGCCGTGCCCGTCCGACTGGACCTTCGAATTGATCGAAGAGTACGACTCGCATATCGCCCGTGTTGCGGAGCAATATGAACTCGACGTCTATCCGATCCAGCTCGAACTGATCAGCGCCGAACAGATGATGGACGCATACGCGTCCGTCGGGATGCCCGTGAACTACCGTCACTGGTCGTTCGGCAAACACTTTCTCGCCACCGAAAAAAGCTATCGTCGCGGCCAGATGGGGCTCGCGTACGAGATCGTCATCAACTCGAACCCCTGCATCGCGTATCTGATGGAAGAGAACACGATGACGATGCAGGCGCTCGTCGTCGCGCATGCGGCTTACGGTCACAACTCGTTTTTCAAGGGCAACTATCTGTTCCGGCTCTGGACGGATGCGCACGCGATCGTCGACTATCTCGTCTATGCGAAGAACTACATTGCCGAGTGCGAGGAGCGCTACGGGCTCGACCGCGTCGAGGAACTGCTCGATTCGTGCCACGCGTTGATGAACTATGGCGTGGACCGTTATAAGCGCCCGCAAAAGCTGTCGCTCGAAAAGGAATTCGCCGCGCGCCGCGAACGCGAGGCTTATCTGCAATCGCAGGTCAACGAGCTGTGGCGCACGCTGCCCGCGCGCCATACGCCGTTGCCGGAAGAGGTCGAAGAGCGTTATCCGCCCGAGCCGCAGGAAAACCTGCTGTATTTCGCGGAGAAAAACGCGCCGCTGCTCGAGCCGTGGGAGCGCGAGGTGATCCGCATCGTGCGCAAGATCGGCCAGTACTTCTATCCGCAGCGCCAGACCCAGGTGATGAACGAAGGCTGGGCGACGTTCTGGCACTACACGCTGCTCAACACAATGTACAACCAGGGCAAGCTCGAAGACGGTTTCATGATGGAGTTTCTCCATTCGCACAGCAACGTCGTCTATCAGCCGCCGGTCACGAAGCCGTATTACAGCGGGATCAACCCGTATGCGCTCGGATTTTCGATGATGAGCGATATTCGCCGCATCTGCGAATCGCCCACCGACGAAGACCGCAAGTGGTTCCCTGAGCTGGCCGGCAGTCCCTGGCTGCCCGCGATGCACTACGCGATGCGCAACTTCAAGGACGAGAGCTTCGTCGCGCAGTATCTGTCGCCGCATCTGATCCGCGAGATGCGCCTGTTCTCGGTGCTCGACGACGACATGCGCGACGCGCTCGAAGTGTCGGCGATTCACGACGACAGCGGTTACCAGTACGTGCGCCAGGCGCTGTCGCGGCAGTACGACATGCATCATCGCGAGCCGAATATCCAGGTGTGGGCGGTGAATACGCGTGGCGACCGCAGCCTCACGCTGCGCCACTTCATGAGCGACAACCGGCATCTGTCGTCGGATAGCGACGAAGTGCTCAAGCACATGGCGCGGCTGTGGCAGTTCGACGTGTATCTGGAAAGCGCCGACGAGAACGGCACCGTCAGAAAGCGCTACGAGTGCCGGTACGTGCCGCCCGCCGTCAGGATGTGATGTTTCGGCGCAACGGCAGGCGAGCCGGCCTTCTGTAAGGCTGTCCGCCCATCCGTTCTGCTTGCTTACATTCGAAGCCCCCGTCAGTCACAGGACTGGCGGGGGCTTTGTCTTTGCCGCAGTGCAAATCGACGCGCGATGGCGGGCCGATTTGCACCAGGGCTTTCATGCAGTTTTCTGACAAAAACCCATTTTGTCCTTTCGTCTATGTAAAAATCGCGCACACGTGACGACGGCGTGTCCGCGCGCCAACCCCGCGCGAGCCGGCCCGACGTGCGCGCGATCAAGGCGGCGCGCCGACCGCCATCCCCGTTTCGGAAAAAAGGACAGACACCAGCATGAATGACCTCACCGGCCAATCCGCCGTGGCGACCGACCACGACACCCGGCGCCGCATCTTTGCGATCGTCGGCGCTTCATCGGGCAATCTCGTCGAGTGGTTCGACTTCTATGTGTATTCGTTCACCGCGCTGTATTTCGCGCCGTCGTTCTTTCCGAGCGGCAACACGACGACCCAGTTGCTGAACACGGCCGGTGTGTTCGCCGCCGGCTTCCTGATGCGGCCGATCGGCGGCTGGTTCTTCGGCCGGCTTGCCGACAAGCGCGGCCGCCGCACCGCGATGATGGTGTCGGTGTTCATGATGTGCGGCGGCTCGCTGGTGATCGCGATGCTGCCCACCTATGCGCAGATCGGCGCGCTCGCGCCGGCGCTGCTGCTGATCGCGCGGCTGTTGCAAGGCTTGTCGGTGGGCGGCGAATACGGCACCAGCGCGACCTATATGAGCGAGGTCGCGCTGAAGGGCCGGCGCGGTTTCTTCGCGTCGTTCCAGTACGTGACGCTGATCGGCGGCCAGTTGTTCGCGCTGCTGGTGCTGGTGATCCTGCAACAGGCGCTGTCGACCGAACAACTGAAGGCATGGGGCTGGCGCGTGCCGTTCGTGATCGGTGCGATTGCCGCATTGATCGCGCTGTATCTGCGCAAATCACTCGACGAAACCACGACTGCCGCGACACGTCAGCGCAAGGATTCGGGCACGCTGCGCGGGCTGTGGGAGCACAGGGCCGCGTTCATGACGGTGCTCGGCTTCACGGCCGGCGGCTCGCTGATCTTCTATACGTTCACCACGTATATGCAGAAGTACCTCGTCAACACCGCGGGCATGCACGCGAAGACCGCGAGTTCGGTGATGACCGCGGCACTGTTCGTCTACATGCTGATGCAGCCCGCGTTCGGCGCGCTGTCGGATCGCATCGGCCGGCGTCGCTCGATGCTGTGCTTCGGCCTGTTCGCAACGATCGGCACGGTGCCGCTGCTGCATGCGCTAAAGGACGTGACCGATCCGTATGCGGCGTTCGGACTGATCGTGGTGGCGCTCGCGATCGTCAGCTTCTATACGTCGATCAGCGGGCTGATCAAGGCCGAGATGTTCCCGCCGCAAGTGCGCGCGCTCGGCGTGGGACTCTCGTATGCGGTTGCGAACGCGATCTTCGGCGGTTCGGCGGAATACGTCGCGTTGTGGCTGAAGCAGGCCAACGTCGAGGCGATGTTCTTCTGGTACGTGACGGCGATGTGTGCGATTGCGGGCCTCGTGACGTTGCGCATGCGCGATCCGTCGACCGAAGGGTATCTGCGGCACGAGCCGTAAGCGACGGCGGCGCCAGCCGCCACGCACCGCGCACCATGCACCACGGCGTGCGCGGTGCGCGCTCAACTCACGACGATGCGCGTGCCCCATGCATGCAACAGGTCCCGCAGCGTCTCGGCCTGTTCCATTTTCGCGTCGCTGCGTAAATGAATCTGCAACGCGCGGCCGGCGACGCCGTCGACCGGTTGCGCAAACCACAATTCCACCGCGAGCCCCAGTCCTTCAGGCTGACTATCGACGACCGGCTCGATCACGCGCGGTCTGAAACACGTATTGTCTGGCATGGCGAACGACCTTCGATCCGATGACGGGCGTATTCATCGTAATCGGCGGCGCGCGCGGGACCAAGTAACGAATCCGCGTTTGCTAAGCAGGGAATGCTCAGCAGAAAAACGCTTTAACCGTGCGCGTGGATACGCGCATGCGCTTCAGGTCTTTGCACGTCTTTCACGTCTTTTCCAGGCCGGCATTGTCGGCGCCGGTCACACCGGTTTGGACCGGCCCCTCGCCACGCAGCGCCGCGCGCGCAAGCATCAGCAGATGGTAGTAGAGCCGCGCGCTAAAGCCATGGTTGTACGCGAACAGATGCGCGAGCGCGATCCGCAATCCTGCGCGCGGCCGGCGGTTTTTCGCATGAATCGACACGACGATCGGCACCAGCCGCCGCAACGCGATCCGTCGCGCCGGCTCGAGCCGCGCCGGCAAATCGAGCGACTTCACGAACCGGTACGCACTGAGCGGCGCGGCCGAGATCGTGCCGCGCGTGCTGTGCGAAATCGACGCCGCCGTCTTGCGATACACCGACACGTAGTCATGCAGGTAGTACACCTCCCGCGCGGCGAGGCATAGCTCGGTGCCGAACACGAAATCGCAGCACATGCCGTACTGTTCCTGATAGCCGATGCGTTTGACGAGGCGTGCATCCGCCATCCAGCCGTTGTTCGGAAACATCTGGATCAGACCGGTTCGGCCCGCGAGCGGCTGGATACCCTCGACCTCCGGTGTGCGCCGGAAATCCGCATTGAGCCGCGCGCTCGCATCGTAGTCGATCACGCCGTCGTGATCCGCTTCGTACTGGTCGCCGAATGCGGCGTCCAGTTGCGGATACCGTTGCCAGAGCGACACGAGTTTTTCGAGCGCATCGGTGGCGAGCAGATCGTCGTCGTGGATCAGCAGAATCTTGTCGCCGCTCGCGCGTGCGAACAGGCTCGCGACATTGCGCGCCTGGCCTAGCGGCGGCTCGTTTTTCGTGTAGCGCACACGCGGCTCGTCACGATAGCGCTGCGCGACGCGTTGTTGCGTGCGCGCGTCCGTCGAATCGTCGCCGATCAGGATTTCCAGATGGCCATAGCGTTGCGACAGACAGGAATCGATGCACTCGATCAGCAGTTCAGGACGATTGCAGGTCGGCAGGCAGATCGATACGCGCGCAAGCGGAGCAGGGGCGGGCGCCGAAGTGGACCCCGAAGTGGACCCCAAAACGGCCCCGGAAGCGGGCGCGGGACTGGACTGGGGAGCGCGCTCGAACGCGGCCGGACAGCTTGACGGATTGGACATAGGCGTCGCCTTTTAAGCAATCGGAAAGCGGCAGCCGGTTGGTTGGTCGCACACCTTTGCCGCAAGCAGCAAATTAGTCCAATGCGCCGGAAAAATAATCGGCAAAAATGTAGAAGAAATGTTTGCTTACAGAAAGGCGGTGGAAGGGAAGAATTTATGCGGCCCGGCTGTGCGGTGCAGCCAGGCCGCGTGCGGACCGGTTTTTTTATTTTTTCAACCGACGACGGTTCGCCCTCGCCGGCTTTGCTCATGGCTGCTCTCCTGGAAGGACGACAGCTTCGCGGCAGCAAGGTGCGGGCCTGCAAGGATCAAATCGTACGCGGCGCCCGAAGGGCCGATTGACCGGCCGCCTGAACGGCCGCCCAGCGCGACGGCCGGACTCGCTGGCCGGACAGCGGCGCCGGGACTACCCGGCCGCTTCGCGTGGCGCGCCACCCGTCAGCGACATCACGAAATCGATAAACGCGTGCACCTTTGCCGGCGGCTGACGCCGCGACGGATACAGCGCATACAGCGGATAAACCTCGTCGCCCCAATCCGGAAACAGTTCGACGAGCTTGCCGCTCGCGAGCAGTGACGGTGCGCACAGCGCCAGAATCTGCGCGATCCCCTGACCGGCGATGCACACGCTATGCAGCGTGCCGACGTCGTTGACGGTCAGACGTCCCCGCGGCGTGATCGCGAGCTTCCTGCGGCCGCGATGAAACTCCCAGCCGAATGGATAGCCGGTCAGCGGGTCGCGAAACCTGATGCACGCATGCGGTCCGTTTTCGAGTTCGTTCGGATGCGCCGGCTGGCCGTGCTTCTTCAGATACGACGGCGCGGCGACGGTCAGCACGCGCGTATCGAGCAGCTTGCGCGCAACGAGTGACGATACCGGCGGCTCGCCGAAACGAATCGCGACATCGAAGCCGTCCCCGACCAGATCGCCGAGTTGATCGCGCGTGACCAGTTCGAGTTGCAGATCGGGATGTTTATCGATGAAGGCGCCCAGACGCGGGCCCAGCACGAGCCGCGAAAAGGACGGGTCCATATTGACGCGCAGACGTCCGCGCACCGCGCTCGTGCCCTGAGCCGCGGATGCCGCCGCTTCTTCGAGCGCGCCGAGCAGCGGCACGATCTGCTCATGGAAGCGCCGCCCTTCGTCGGTCAGCGTAACCGAGCGCGTGGTGCGGTCGAACAGGCGGATGCCGAGGCGCGCTTCGAGCCGCGCGACCGAACGGCTCACGCCCGATTGCGACATGTCGAGCGCCACGCCGGCGGCCGCGAAGCTGCCGCAATCGACGATCGCCGTCAGCACGCCCACGCCGTTGAGCATGCGCTCGTCAAATGGCATCTGGGTTCCTTGACTGGTAGCCGTAGATGCCCGACATGCTAACGCGAAACTCTGGCTGGTTTCGCACCGACGCGCGGATGCGACGCTGGTAGGCGCGCTCGCCCGCATCGGGATGGGCGTGAGATATCGGCATGCCGGTCACCGGGCGGCACGTGTCACGACGTGATGCAATCCGGCTCGACGCATGCGCCGTGCTTCAACGTCCCGCGCCTTGCACGGCCCGGCCGCGAATCACCTGCGCGCCGGATGGATCGTCGAGATGGCGGAAGATCCACGCGGACACCAGCGTGATCAGGCCGACGCACACGAATGCGAGGCGAAAGCCGAGCGCGGCCGAGCCCCATTGCGCGGCGAACAGATTCACGAGGCCGCCGCCGATCGACACTCCCAGCCCGATCGCGAGCATCTGCACCATCGAGAACAGGCTGTTGCCGCTGCCCGCGTCTTCGCGCGCGAGGTCTTTCAGCGTCACGCTGTTCATCGCCGCGAACTGCATCGAGTTGGCCGCGCCGAATACCGCGAGGATCGCGATCTCGACGATGAGCGGCGTGCCGTGCGAGATCACCGAGAACGCGACGATCGACGAACCGACGATGACCGTGTTGACCAGCAGGAACGTCTCGTAGCCGTAGCGGCGCACGAGCGGCGCGATCCAGCGCTTGGCGAGCGTGCCGGCGATCGCCGCGGGCATCATCATCAGACCGGAATGCAGCGGCGAATAGCCGAGCTGCAATTGCAGCAGCAGCGGCACGAGGAACGGCACCGAGCTCGAGCCGATCCGGCAGACGAGGTTGCCGACCAGCCCGACGCTGAAATTCGGCTCGCCGAACAGCGAGAGCCTGAACAGCGGATTGCGCCGGCTCTGCGCATACGGAATGTAGGCAAGCGCGCTCGCGACGGCCAGCGCGAATAGACCCGCCGACCAGGCCGCGCGATGCGAGGCGACCGGCGCGTCGACCGCGAGCGAAAACGCGATCATGCACAGCGACAGCAGCGCGCAGCCGAGCACATCGAACGGCGGCGCCTCGGCTTCGTCGTGCGACGGCAGGAAGCGGTGCACCGCGTACAGACCCACCGCGCCGATCGGCACGTTGATCAGGAAGATCCAGTGCCAGCTGATTGCCTGCACGAACCAGCCGCCGAGCGTCGGCCCAGCGATCGGCCCGAGCTGTCCGGCAATCGACGTGAACGCGAGCGCCGACACGTACTGTTCCGCCGACACGCTGCGCAGTATCGCGAGCCGGCCGATCGGCAGCAGCATCGAGCCGCCGAGACCTTGCAGCACGCGCGCGAGCACCAGCTCACCGAGCGTATGCGCGCTCGCGCAGCAGATCGAGCCGAGCACGAACACGAGGATCGCGGCGAAGTACACGCGGCGCGTGCCGAAGCGGTCGGCGAGCCAGCCGGAGGCGGGAGTGAGCATCGCCATCGTCAGCGTGTAGGCGACGACGACCGGCTGCATTGCGAGCGGCGCGACGTTCAGGCTGCGGGCGATCGACGGGAGGGCCGTGTTGACGATCGTCGTGTCCAGCGACTGCATGAAGAAGCCGGCGGCGACGATCCACAGTAATGCGGAGTGGGTGGAATCCTTGGTCATTTTTCAACAGCGCGCGCGTTGGCCGCGGCGGCGAGCGGTGGCGGCGTCAGCGCCGCCCGCACAGGGGAATCGGGAATTGCGTCATCTTAGTGACATCGCTGTCAATCGGGAACCCCACTAGGTTCGCTGACTGTCATCGACATTGCCGATGAGCGGCGCGACAATGGCGCATGCTCAATCCGATCTGGCTCAAGACCTTTTCGACCGTCGCCGCGTGTCACAGCTTTACCGAAGCGGGGCGGCGGCTCGATCTGACGCAGTCGAGCGTCAGCGAACATATCCGTCGGCTCGAACAGAGCGTCGGCCGGCGCCTGTTCGTGCGCGACACCCATTCACTCGCGATGACCGCCGATGGCGAAGCGATGCTCGCGCATGCCACCGTGATCCTGCAGGCGCTGTCGCGCGCCGAATCGCAGTTTCGCGCGCCGCGCCTGAAAGGGCGCGTGCGGCTCGGCTCGTCGGACGACATTGCGCTCGGTCCGCTGCCGACCGTGCTCGCGGCGTTTCGCAACGCGCACCCGGACGTCGAACTCGAAATCACGATCGGCATGACCGGCCGGCTCTATGAACTGCTCGACGCGGGCTCGATCGATCTGCTGGTCGGCAAGCGCCGGCTCGGCGACCGGCGCGGCGTGCCGCTTTTCACCGGGCGGCTCGAATGGCTCGCGCGCACCGGGACGCTGGTCGATCTGAGTCAGCCGCTGCCGCTGATCCTCGTCGCCGAGCCGAGCGTCACGCGCGCGGTCGTGCTCGATGCGTTGGCCGAGGTCGGCGCGAGCTGGCAGATCGTCTGCACCAGCAGCAGCCACGCGGGCTGTATTGCGGCGGCACGCGGCGGGCTCGGCATCACCGTGCGTCCGCAGTATCTGGCCGCGCGCGGGCTCGCGCCGCCGCTGAACGCGGCCGCGCTGCCGGCGCTGCCGCCGGTGGAATTCATCGCGCTCGCCGCGAAGCGGCTGAGCCGCCCGGCCGGCACGCTACTGCAACTGCTGCACGACAGCGATCTGCGCGGCTCATGGATCGGCGAGTGAGCTCGCGCGACAGCGCGCATGCATTGCCCGATGCGAACTGGACAGCCGCCGCGCGTCACGTCGCGCCGGGTTGTTTCGCGACGACGGCGCGCGCGGTCCGTCAAACCGCGCGGCCGCTCACGCAGGCCGATTGCGAAACGAAATCGCGAAGCGGCTCCATGCATTGATCGCCGGGATCGCCGGGATTGCGTTTCGGCCAGCTCCGCAACGCTCCCGTCAGCGCGCCGAGCATCCTTACCGCCGGCAATGGCATCGTTGCCGCATATCGGTCGATTCGGTATGGTGGGTCATCGCTCCTCGCCGATCCGGCGTTCATCGCCGCTACCGGAGAACCCGTCCATGACCACTTCCGCCGATTCTCCCGCCGCACCCGCTTCGTCATGCGCGCCGATCCGCACCGACGTGCTGATCGTCGGCGCCGGTCCCGTGGGGCTGTTCGCGGCCTTCGAAGCCGGCGTGCTCGGCCTCACGTGCCAGATCGTCGACGTGCTCGGCAGGGTGGGTGGGCAGTGCATCGAGCTGTATCCGGACAAACCGATCTACGACATTCCCGCGATCCCGTCATGCACCGCGCGCGAGCTGGTCGAACGGCTGCTCGTGCAGATCAGGCCGTTCGACGTGCCGATCCATCTCGAACAGAGCGTCGATACAGTCGAGCAGCGCGACGACGGCCGCTGGACCGTGCGCACGCAGCGCGGTCTCGTATTCGATGTCGCGGCGATCCTGCTCGCGGCCGGCAACGGCGCGTTCGTGCCGCAAAAGCTCGCGCTTGCCGAGGCGGTGCCGCTCGAGCGGCGTCATGTGCACTACAGCGTGCCGCGGCTCGCCGATTTCGCCGGCAAGGCCGTGGTGGTCGCGGGCGGCGGCGACTCCGCGCTCGACTGGGCGCTCGCGTTGCGCAAGGTCGCGCGGCGCGTGACGCTCGTGCATCGGCGCCCGGGATTCAGCGCGGCCGATTCGAGTGTCGAACTGATGCGGCGCGCGGTCGAAGCGGGCGAGATGGATTTCATCGTCGGCGCGATCGCGGGGCTCAATGTCGAGGGCGGCGAACTGAAATCGCTGACGCTGCGGCGGATCGATGGCGAGACGCAGCTCGAGGCCGAGCATCTGGTCGCGCTCTATGGACTCGTTGCCGACCTCGGCCCGATCGCGCAGTGGGGGCTCGCGATCCACGGCGGACGCATCGATGTCGATACATCCAATTACGAGAGCTCGCGCCCGGGCATTTTCGCGGTCGGCGACATCGCGAACTATCCGAACAAGCAGAAGCTGATACTGTCCGGTTTCCACGAGGCTTCGCTCGCGTTGCGCAAGGCCTATGCGTACGCGTATCCGGAGAAAAAACGCGTGCATGTCCATTCGAGCTACGACGCGAAACTCGCGGAGAAGATCGGCGCGGCGGGCTGAGTGAACACTGAGTGAACGCCGAGTGAGCACCGGGTCCACGCCGGGCGCCGGCCGGGTGCGGCTCGAGCGTGCACCCGGCGGCGGCTGAACTTTTCAGCGACGCGCTATTTGCCGGCGGGCTGGCTCGCCGCCGCTGCCGCGCTGGCCGCCTTGTCCTTTTTCTTCGCTTCGTGATGGCCGATCGCGCAGCCGGCTGCCGCGCCCGCGACCCCATGATGTCCGGCGACGTGGCCCGCCACGCCGCCCACCACCGCGCCCTTGGTGCAGCCTTCGGCATGAGCGATGTGCGGTGCGAGGCCGAGCGCCGCCGCCAGTGCGAACGACGCGGCGGCGCTTCGGAGCGAGTACATGCGGACGTGTTGCGATTGAGCGTGTTGCGATTGAGCGTTTTGCAATTGAGGCTCCTTGCGGTCAGGGGTTGCAACGCGCAGCCTGACGCCGCGACGCGGCGAGGCTGCCGTTATCCCGGTCTAGCAAATGCGGGGCCCGGCGTTTAAGCTCTGCGTTTCATGAGGCCGGCGGCGCGACCGGCCACACGACAGGTACACGCGCACGCGACGTGCGCGGCGGGGCGAATCCATGCGCCACCGGCAGATCAGGCGAGCCGATGCAAACCGAAGCGGACCTGGGTCCGTGGTGCCGCAACGGGATGCGGCCGGCCGGGTCCGGCGTTTGCTTAAGAAGAAAATCCCTCTACGTGCATGCCATGACCCAGCCCGACGTCCCTTCTTCCCGCGAAAACGGCGAGCCTGCCCGAGTGCAGGCCGAAGCCGCTGCGACACCGCCCGTCACAGTCGATTACTCGTCGCTCGTGCAGGCGATCGAGGATTACGCGATCTTCCTGCTCGACGCGAGCGGCCGCATCATCAGCTGGAATGCCGGTGCGCAGAAGCTGACGGGCTACACCGGGAGCGAGATCATCGGTCAGCATTTCTCGCGCTTCTATACCGATGAAGCGGTCGCGCGCGGCTGGCCCACCCATGAACTCGAGCAGGCCGCGCTGACCGGGCGCTTCGAGGACGAAGGCTGGCGCGTGCGCAAGGACGGCACGACGTTCTGGTCGACCGTCGTGATCACCGCGATCCGCAACGAGGCCGGCGAAGTCACGCGCTTCGCGAAGATCACGCGCGATCTGACCGCGCAGCGTGAATATCTGGAAGCGTTGGAGCAAAGCGAGGAGCGCTTCCGCCTGCTCGTCGACAGCGTCAAGGACTACGCGATCTTCATGCTCGATCCGCAAGGCTTCGTGATCAGCTGGAATTCGGGCGCCGCGCGCATCAACGGCTATACGCACGATGAGATCGTCGGCCGGCATTTTTCGCTGTTCTATCTGCCGGAAGAGGCCGCGGCCGGCAAGCCGGCGCGCGAGCTCGCGATCGCGCGCCAGATCGGCACGGTCGAGGACGAGGGTTGGCGCGTGCGCAAGGACGGCACGACCTTCTGGGCCAATGTGTTCATCACCGCCGTGTACGACGAAGCGCGGCGTTTGCGCGGCTTCGCGAAGGTCACGCGCGATCTGACCGAGCGGCGCCGGCGCGAAGAGCTCGAACGTTCCGGCGAGCGCATGCGCGAATTTCTCGCGACGCTCGCGCACGAACTGCGCAATCCGCTCGCGCCGGTGCGCAACGCGGTCGGCGTGATGCAGATGGAAACCGGCCTGACTCCGATGCTGACGCGCGCGAGAGATCTGATCGATCGCCAGGTCACTCACCTCACGCGGCTCGTCGACGATCTGCTCGACATCGGCCGCATCATGTCCGACAAGGTCGAGCTGCGTATCGCGCGGGTCGATCTCGCCGAGCTGATCGCGCGCGCGATCGAGGCGGCGCGGCCGTTTACCGATGCGCGCGACCAGCATATCGTCGCGCACGTGTGCGCCGAACCCGTGACCATTCGCGGCGACATGACGCGGCTCGTGCAGGTGCTGCAGAACCTGCTGCACAACGCCTCGAAATTTTCGCCGCACGGCAGCACGATCGACGTGCTGGGTCGCGTCGACTTTCGCATGGCAGTGCTCGAGGTGCGCGACACCGGCTGCGGGATTGCCGTGCGCTCGCTCGACAAGATTTTCGAGCTGTTCGCGCAGGAGAAGGACAACCGGGGGCTTGCCGAAGGCGGGCTGGGCATCGGTCTCACGCTGTGCAAGTCGCTCGTCGAAATGCATGGCGGCAGTATCGTCGCGAGCAGCGACGGCCCGGGGCTCGGTGCGACCTTCACGTTGAGTTTGCCGCTCGCGGGCGCGCCGGCCGAAGCCGCGGACGATTGCGCGGGCCCGGCCGACTCCGAGATCCAGCCGCTGCGGGTACTGGTGGTCGACGACAACCGCGATTCGGCCGACAGTCTCGCGATGCTGCTCGAACTGAAGGGCCATGAGGTGCGCATCGCGTACGGGGGCGAGCAGGCGCTGCAGATCGCACCGCGCTTTGCGCCGCATCTCGCGCTGATCGATATCGCGATGCCGAAGATGGACGGCTATGCGACGCTAGCGGGGATGCTTGCGATGTCCGAGCTGGCCCGCACGATGTACGCGGCGATGACCGGCTTCGGTCATGCCAGTGATCTGGAGCGCACGCGCGAGGCGGGCTTTCATGCGCATCTCGTGAAGCCGGTGGAAATGGCCGTGCTCGACGTGCTGCTGACGCAGGCGGACGAGCGCCTGAGCGGCAACGGGAAGGGCTAGCCGGAGCGCTTGCTTGCCGCTTGCAGTCGCAAGATGCGCGGACCCTGGCGCTCAGCCCCGCCCGCCCCGCGAGATCTCATCGCCCGCGCCGCGCGGCAAACGCAGCGTGACCGGAATCGACGCGAACGAGCATAGACCGACCACGAGGAACGCGGGCCAGAAGTCCGACCACATCATGGTCGGATGACCGTTCAACACGCGCGCGATCTGCAGCACGATCCCGCCGATCGTCACGCCGAGGCCGAGCGACATCTGCTGCACGACGCTGCCGAGACTCGTCGCGCGGCCGACGTCGCGGCTCGCGATCTCCGCGTAGGTCAGCGAATTCAGGCTGGTGAACTGCAAGGCCGGGAAGAAGCCGCCGAGCAGCACGACGACCCAGATGATCCACGTCGGCGTATGCGGGAAGAACAGGCCGCAGGCGGCAATCGCGATACCCGAGAGCGCCGCGTTGATCACCAGCACCGAACGGAAGCCGAAGCGGCGCAGCACGCGCGACGCGATCGTGCGCATGAACATCCCGCCGAACGCCGACGCGCAGGTGATCAGCCCCGACTGGAACGCGCTCATCCCATGACCTTCCTGCAGCATCAGCGGCAGCAGGAACGGCAGCGCGCCGAGGCCGATGCGAAACAGCGAACCGCCGAGCACGCTCGCCTGAAACGTCGGCACCTTGAAAAAGCGCAGATCGAGCAGCGGCAGCGCGGCGCGCTGCGCGTACACGACATAGATCGCGAGCAGCACCGCGCCGATCGCGCACATGCCGAACGCGTCGAGATTCGGAATCAGCTCCCCGCCGACCAGCGAAAGCCCGAGCAGAAACAGCACCGCACCCGCTGCGGACAGCACAAAGCCGATCCAGTCGAGCGGGCCGGGGTCCGGCTCGCGCGTGTTGGCGATATAGCGATTGGTCAGATAGATGCCGAGAATGCCGATCGGCACGTTGATGAAGAAAATCAGCCGCCAGTGCAGATAGGTGGTGATGAAGCCGCCGAGCAGCGGGCCGGCCGCGGGGCCGAGCATCGCCGGCACGCTCAGATAGTTCATCGCGCGGATGAAATCGGCCTTTTCGACGACCCGGAAAATGATGATCCGCCCGACCGGCACCATCATCGCGCCGCCGACGCCTTGCACGAAGCGTGCGAGCGTGAAAGTGCCGAGCGAGTTCGACGCGGCGCACAACAGCGAGCCGGTCACGAAGATGCCGATTGCGGTGCGAAACACGGTGCGCGCGCCGAACTTGTCGGCGAGCCACCCGCACACCGGGATAAACACGCCCAGCCCGAGCACATAGCTCGTTACCGCGATTTTCAGCGTGACGGGATCGCGCCCGAAATCGCGCGCCATCGCCGGCAGCGCGGTGACGATCACGTTCGCGTCGACGCTTTCCATAAACATCGCGCACGCGACGATAAGGGGCGCAAGCAGGGCTTTCTGGACGGCTGTCATGACGGCAAAGCTGCGGCGATGCGTCGCAGACAAAGGGGTAATTATTGCACCTGTACGGTGCGGATTGTTAATAACAGACGTTCTGATATCGCCCTTTTACCATTTTTGTACGCCATACAACCGTGTGGCATGTAACACCAGCCGTCACACCAGCCGTTGTTAATTTTTTGTTGCAGCGCGCCATAAGAAGGCTATAATCGGGTTATTGCTTAGGTGAAAACCCTAATAACTACACAAGGAACCCGTCATGACCACCGCATCGAACGCTGTCCGTTCCACTTCCGCCACCACCACCACGCTGTTCGGCAAGCTGCGCGCGCTGGCGCTGCAAGCATGGAACCTGCATCTGCAGAACTGCGCGGTGATCGCCGAAGCGTATCGCCGTCCGCTGTAACAAGCGGATCGACCGGGGCCGCGAAGGCCGCGTCCGTGACATAAATGCCCGCTCGAGTAGCGGGCATTTTGCTTTCCGATTCCTTTCAGAAGCGGTGTACCCGTTCTGTCGATGCGGCACCCGGCGCCGCGAGCGGTGCCGGAGCATCGCGCTCCTGTTTCTTGCGCGCTTAGCCGCGCAGCCGAACCGTCAGCAAAATCCCTCCCACCGTCAGCCCGCTGTCAACCTTTTGCGCGTTTCGCCGTTATCACTTTGTAATCGTCGAAACAGGCGATACCGCGCGCGACGACCCGTCGCCGCTGCCCCTCTCGCAAGGCCCGCATTGACCATGTTTCATCGACTTCAACACAGCTTCGGGCGCCCCGGCGTGATGTTCCGCCGCGCCTCGAAAGCGCTGTGCAGCCGGGGACTTCTGTCGCCCGTGCTCGCGCTCGTCATAGGCGCTCTGCTGCTGGTCGTGCTGCAGCATCTGTCCGAGGCGGTCGACTATCGCTCGGTGATAAGCGAATTGCGCAACCTGTCGGCGCGCGAATGGGCCGGCGCGCTCGGCGCGACCGCGCTCAGCTATCTGGCGCTGGTCGGGCGCGATGCGGTCGGCCTGCGTTACCTCGGCACGAGCGTGCCGCGCGCCGCGTTGTGGGTCGGCGCGACCGCCGGCTCCGCGCTCGGCAATGCGACCGGTTTCGGCGCGCTGACGGGCGGCGCGGTGCGCGCGCGCGTCTACGGTGTCGCGAGCGTGACGCCTGCGCAGATCGGCCGCATGACGGTGTTCACGAGCGTGTCGCTTGCGCTCGCGCTGGTGCTGATGAGCGCGCTCGGCATGCTGTGCATGGCCGGCACGCTCGCGCCGATGCTGCATCTGAGCCCGCCCGCGCTGCGCTGGGCCGGCGCCGCGCTGCTGCTCGCGCTGACGCTCGCGGCTGCCGCGTGCCGCCGTGAAACACGGCCGGTGCGCACGCGCTGGCAATGGCTGTCGTTCGATATTCCGGCACGCCGCGATCTGCTCGAGCAGGTCGCGCTCGCGGTGCTCGATGTCGCCGCCGCGGGCCTCGCGCTGTGGGCGCTGCTGCCGCACACCAACGTGAGCTTCGTCGGCTTTATCACCGTCTATGCGGCCGCGCTGCTGCTCGGCCTGATCGGCCATACGCCCGGCGGTGTCGGCGTGTTCGAGGCGGCGATGGTGTTTGCGCTGAGCGGCAGCGTGCAGATGCAGCAGATGGTCGCCGCGCTGCTGGCCTATCGCGCGATCTATTTCGGCGTGCCGCTGCTCGTATCGGCCGCGCTGCTGGCGGGCTTCGAAGGCCGGGCGCTGAAGAGCCGCCTGCCGCTGCTGCAGGCGCAGCGGGTGTCCGAACTCGCGCCGCTGTTTCTGAGCCTCGTCACGTTCGTGGTCGGCGGCATGCTGGTGATTTCCAGCGCGACGCCGGCATTCTGGCAACGCATTCATATGCTGCGCGATATGGTGCCGCTGTGGGTGCTCGAAAGCTCGCAGATGCTGTGCAGCGTGCTCGGCGTGCTGCTGCTGTTCGTGGCGCGCGGCCTGCTGCGGCGGCTCGACGCCGCCTGGTGGATGACGCTCGCGCTCGCGGTGCTGAGCCTCGCGCTGTCGCTGACCAAGGGCCTCGCATTCGTCGAGGCAGGCGTGCTCGGCATGCTGATCGTGCTGCTGCTCGCAACCCGCAAGCGCTTCAACCGTCATTCGTCGCTGTTCGCCGAGCGCTTTACCGCGGGCTGGCTCGTATCGGTCGCCATGGTGCTGATGCTCGCGACGTGGGTGATGCTGTTCGCGTTCCGCGACGTGCCCTATACGCGCGATCTGTGGTGGCAATTCGCATTCGACGAGCGCGCGCCGCGCGCGCTGCGCGCGACGCTGGCCGCGAGCCTGTTCGCCGCGACGTTCTCGTTCTGGCAGTTGCTGCGTCCGGCGCCTGGCCGTTTCGTCAAGCCGGCGCCCGAGGATCTGCACGACGCCGCGCGCATCGTGCGCGCGCAGGAGCGCAGCGATGCCGGCCTTGCGTTGATGGGCGACAAGAGCTTCCTGTTTTCCGAGTCGCGCAAGGCGTTCCTGATGTACGCGAAGTACGGCCGCACGTGGGCCGCGTTGCACGATCCGGTCGGGCCGCGCGACGAGTGGGCCGGGCTGATCAGCAAGTTCGTCGCGCTCGCGCATCAGCATGGCGGGCGCGCCGCGTTCTACCAGGTGCGCGCGAACGCATTGCCGCTTTATCTCGACGCGGGCTTGACGCTGATGAAGCTCGGCGAGGAAGCCCATGTGGTGCTCGACGATTTCGATCTGAAGGGCTCGCATCGCGCGCATCTGCGCTACGCGTTAAAGCGCGGCGAGCGCGACGGCTTCACGGTCGAGGTGATCGACCAGGCCAGCGTGCCGGCTTCGCTCGAAACGCTGCGCGGCATTTCCGACGGCTGGCTCGGCAGCCGCGATGCGCGCGAAAAGAGCTTCTCGGTGGCGGCTTTCCATGATGAATACCTCGCCGCGCAATCGGTGATGCTGGTGCGCCAGAACGGCGAGCCGGTCGCGTTCGTGACCTTCATGACGACCGATCTGAACACCGAGGCGACCGTCGGCGTGATGCGTCACGTCGAAAGCGCGTCGCCGTACGCCATGGAGTATCTGTTCACGCAGCTTGCGCTGCATCTGAAACAGGCGGGCTTCCGCTCGCTGAGTCTCGGGATCGCGCCGCTGTCCGGCATGCAGCCGACCCCGCTCGCGTCGCGCTGGCATCGCGTCGCGGGCATCGTGTGGCGCTTCGGCGGCCGCTTCTATAACTTCCGCGGCCTGCGTGCTTTCAAGAGCAAGTTCCAGCCGCGCTGGGAGCCGCGCTATCTCGCGGCATCGGGTTCGGTGGGGGTGTTCTTCACGCTTGCGGACCTGTCGTTGCTGGCAGGAGGCCGGCGTTCATGACATTGCATCCGTGGTTCCGGCTCGCCGTCGCGGCGAGCGTGCTTGGCTGCGGCGCGCTCGCGCACGCGGCCACCTCCACCGTTCCCGGCGGCCGCTATGGCGATGTGAAGGTCACGCAGCCCGACGGGCCGTTGCGCGGTTTCGTCGTGCTGTATTCGCAGGCGAGCGGCTGGAGCGCGGCCGATCAGCAAAGCGCCGATGCGCTTGCGAAAGCCGGCGCGATGATCGTCGGCGTGGATACCGCGCGTTACGCGCAACGCCTGAAAGCAAATCAGGAAACCTGCCATCAGCTGGTCGGCGATGCGGAAGCATTGAGCCATCAGCTCGAACGGCAATCGCAGTCGAGCCACTATTTCGCGCCGATCGTCGCGGGCACGGGGCAGGGCGCGACACTTGCGATGCACGTGCTCGAACAGGCGCCGTCGAATACGATCGCGGGTGCGGTGTCCGTCGATGCGGACGCAACGCTCGACGCGCGCTTCCAGCCATGCCCGCCGGATCCGACCGTGATTCGCGACAAGCTGCCGGGCTTCGTCGAAAAGGCCACCACCGGCGATGCCGATCGCGCGCGTCTCGTCGCATTGGTCACGCCGCATCTGCAATCGATCGCGACGAGTGACGACGACGTGTCCGATCTGCCGTTGATCGAACTGCCGGCCGCGCACCCGAACGGTCTGATGGCGATCGTGATTTCCGGCGACGGCGGCTGGCGCGACCTCGACAAGACGATCGCGCAGGCGCTGCAGAAAGACGGCGTATCGGTGATCGGCTGGGACAGCCTGCGTTATTTCTGGAGCGAGAAGCCACCCGCGCAAACGAGCCGCGACCTCGCGCGCGTGATGCAAACCTACGGCGCGCGCTGGCACGCGCAACACATCGCGCTCGTCGGCTATTCGTTCGGCGCGGACGTGATGCCGTTCGCGTACAACCGTCTGCCGGAAGCGCTGCGCGCGAAAGTGTCGCTGATCTCGCTGCTCGGCTTCGCGCCCGACGCCGATTTTCAGATTCGCGTCGGCGGCTGGCTCGGCATGCCGGCCAGCGACAAGGCGCTGAACGTGAGGCCGGAATTGACGCATCTGCCGCCGTCGATCGTGCAGTGCTTCTATGGCGAGAACGAGACCGACACGTTGTGTCCGGCACTGGATAAAACCGGCATCGCGGTGATTCGCACGTCGGGCGACCATCACTTTGGCGGCAACTACGACGCGCTCGAACAGCGCATTCTCACCGCGTTCAGGAAGCAGAGCGGCGTGCGCAATTGAGCGCACGTGCCGTGCCTGGGCGACGCGTGCGATCGAACGCGCGCGTCGCATCCGGCGGCGGCAGTGCGGCGGCGCCGCCGCATGAAGCACGGCTCGCGAAATCTGGTCCGCGGACTGCGCGCGTTGCCGCTCCAGCAAAGCAACGCGAATGCCGGAGGGATTGACAAAGCCAGCCAACTCATCGAAGATCGCCGCCATGAACTGCCTCGACATCCGTATTGCGCTGATTATTAGCATCATTCATCGAATGGTGGGTTAGCGCGCGTCGAATCGCAGTGATACATAAACCCGCCAGCTGAGGCGGGTTTTTTTATGTCCGCTTTGCTGCCTGCCTCCTGGCGACCCCGCTGCCGATCGATATCGATTCCAGCCGATTCGTTGTTGTATTGCCGTTGCATCGTATGTTGCCAACCAGGAGCTTGCCTTGCTGTTAACCGAATTCGACCAGGCCGCCGTGGCCGCCGAGCGCGTTGCGTCCTGCGACGACTACCTGAAAAAGACCCTGACCGCGCGCGTCTACGACGTTGCGCGCGAGACCGAACTCGAGCCTGCGCCGAACCTGTCGGCTCGCTTGCGCAACCCGGTTTATCTGAAGCGCGAGGACAACCAGCCGGTGTTCTCGTTCAAGCTGCGCGGCGCGTACAACAAGATGGCGCATATTCCGGCCGATGCGTTGGGGCGTGGCGTGATT